>Ga0169931_10008953_pt1 | contig 14511 bp, 14 predicted proteins | sample Kivu_15m_20L_FD_129675 | JGI IMG/M metagenome (GOLD analysis project Ga0169931, IMG submission 129675) | Freshwater microbial communities from Lake Kivu, Western Province, Rwanda to study Microbial Dark Matter (Phase II) - Kivu_15m_20L... | ecosystem: Environmental > Aquatic > Freshwater > Lake...
CATGCTCGTGTGAGTTGGTCAAGAAAGTTGCGCAGGCGCCGGTTCAGTGACAAAGAATGTCCCATCTGGAGACAAAATGTGTCACAAGAGATACGCGTGAGCCGATTGGATACGGTGGATATTCAGCGGAGGCGGCCAGGATCGCTGATTTCGGGCAGATTCTGAAGACGCACAATCGCACAGGTTGCGGCCCAACTCTTGCTGTTCTTGCGGGTATCTATTTGATCGATCTGGCCGATAAGGGAGTGTCTATGACGGTGGTCTGTTCCTGGTGCAGGCAAGAAGGGCGAGCCGGAGTGGTGCGGGAAAAAGCGCCCTTCGAAGATCGCCGGGAAACGCATGGGATCTGCGCCGCGCATCGGGGCCAAGTGCGGGCGAGCTGGGATGACTTCGCGCGTTCCATCCAATCGAGCGAGATGTCAGCGGCCAAAGAGATGGGCGGGTACGTCGTGCGTTCTGCTGCCGGCCTCTGGACTAGTCTTCGGAACCTCTCCCGTAAAGCCGGCCTCTAGCGGCTCTTCCCGATCGATCTTTCTTTTCGCCCTCGATGGAGTGAATCAGCTTACGGGGATGTGTTGCGCGATGGCTTCTTCGCCGGCGTTGGGAGCTCCCCTGTCGGCGCTGGCTCAAGGTCCCAATGTGTGCGTGTTCGCCGTTCCTGTTTTGATACCGCAAAGAGGGCGTGAAACGGGATCGCTCGCGATCCTCCTCCCGCCCGTCCTGTGCTCCAGGCCTCGCCGGCGTCGCTCAAAATCTCCAACAGCGTCTCGTATTCTTCTTCGTCGCCGGGAAGCACGGCCTGTGCGTCCGTGATGAGCAGCACATAGCCTTTGGCCGGCAGCCATTCCAAATCGGCAAGGCATTCTTCCATCGCATCCCAGTTGTGGCCGAAGTAGCCGGGAAATCCTAAGGCGCGCGCGAATTCGGTGAAGACGCCGGCCGCGGTCGCGCATTTCTTGCCGTTGATGACGCGGAGCGCGAATCCGGCCGGGGCCTTGACCAGACTGGCCGCGGTTGTTCCTGCCGGCACCACGAGCAGCGATGACCAGGGGGCTTTGGGCGTCTGAAGATAACCGGCCAGCGTGTGGGGTTGTGTCATGGGCTCCCTGTATGCTGATTGATCGGTATAAATGTTCGATAATGGTCGCCGGTATAGTAGGCGTTGCCGGTGCGTTGCTCAATCACGATTCGTTCCGCGTCTCGTGATTGGCCTCGGACCTTCGGGTTCACGTCGTATTCTCGGTACCGGCCGGGAGGCAACCGTCGCTCTCGATTGTTGAAGTCCCGGCCTCCGACATAGCCGGGTAACGGCACCCCGTTTCGGTCTCGCAGGATCTTGAGCAGATCATGCGCCTTCTGGGGGATGTCCGCGTGCTGCAAGGCGCGGGGCCGGTCTTCCTGCTGGGGCCGAAGGGGTTGTTCCGGTGCGAGAATCCCGGCAAGGGAACCCGGTGCCCATGAAGCCAGGGCGATCAGCCCAAGACACACACAGGCGAGGAACAGACTTGCAAGAGGGGGAAGCCATCGATGCCAGCGCATGGGGAGCAGATCCTTGTGAGGCGCGCGTGCGGAACCGTACCACGCAGACCGGAACCGGTCAAACCGTGCGGGTGCTGTTTGGGGCAAGTCCTTTGCGGTCATCCGAGGTCTGGGTTAGAATGCCCTTCGATCTGGAGACGGGTACGTAGAGCCAGTGAGCGGGGCCCATCCAGTCGAGACGACGACCCCTGTAGATCCGACGCCAATGTAATGCGAGACTATGACGCATGACCGCTGCCATGCGGAGAGCGAAAATCGTCTGTACGATCGGTCCGGCCAGCCGTGATCCGGCGATGCTGGACCGGCTGATCGACGCCGGTATGAATGTCGCGCGCCTGAATTTTTCCCATGGCTCGCAGGAGAGTCACGCTGCCACGCTGGAGGCCGTTCGTGCCGCGGCGGACCGTCGCCATGCGGCGATCGCCCTGCTGCAAGATCTCCAGGGGCCGCGCATTCGCCTCGGCACTCTTCCGGATGCGGGGATCGCCCTGGCGGCCGATCAACGGGTCAGGCTGGTGGGGGGCCTGCTGCGGTCGGGCGGCCAGATCGGCGCGCAGACAGTGGCGCCGTCACTCACGATTGAACTGCCGGTTACCTATCCGCAATTGGCGAGAGATGTCCGGCCCGGCGCCAGAATTTTGATCGACGACGGCCGCATTGAACTGCTGGCTTCGTCGGTCTCGGGCGGGGCGGTCGAATGTCGGGTGATTACCGGAGGCCTGGTGACCTCGCAGAAAGGCCTGAACCTTCCCGGCACGGTGGTCAGCGCTCCCACATTGACGGAGAAAGACCGGGCGGATATCCGGTTCGGCGTCGCGCAGCAGGTCGATTACCTGGCCCTGTCGTTTGTCCGGGGACCGGAAGACATCCAAGCGGCGCGCGAGTTCGTGCAGGCTTGTGGCGGCACTCAACCGATTATCGCCAAGATCGAACGGGCCGAAGCCGTTGCGTCGCTCGGCGCGATTCTGGATGCGGCCGACGGCGTCATGATTGCGCGCGGCGACTTAGGCGTCGAAATGGGGCCGGAGGCGGTGCCGGTGCTTCAAAAGCGGATTATTTTGGAGGCCAACCGCCGCCGCCGGGTCATCATTACGGCCACGCAGATGCTGGAATCAATGATGACGCAACCGGTGCCGACCAGGGCCGAAGCCTCCGATGTGGCCAATGCGGTGTTCGACGGAACCGATGCGGTCATGCTCTCCGGCGAGACGGCGCGGGGCCGGTATCCGGTGGAGACGGTGGCCGTGATGGATCGCATCGTCCGGGCGGCGGAAGCGGAGCGGCGTCTCGCGCCGGCCGTTGACCGGCCGCCGGGAGAGACCGAGACGATCGCCGAAGCGATGTGCCGCGCGGCTGCGTCGGCTGCCGCGACCACGGGGGCCGTCGCGCTGGCGGCGTTGACGGAATCGGGCATGACGGCGCGGCTCTTGTCGAAACAGCAACCGGCGGCGCCGATTGTGGCCTTTACGCCGCATGAGCCGGTCTGCCGCCGCATGGCCCTGTATTGGGGGGTGACTCCACGGCTGATGCAGTGGGTGCCGGATGCCGACGAGCAGGTGGCGGAAATCAACCGCCGGTTGAAAATCGAGCGGCTGGCGGTCGCCGGCGATCGGGTGGTGTTGCTGGCGGGGACCGTGGCCGGCCGGCTCGGCGGAACGAACGTGATGAAGCTGCACGTGATTCAATAGGAGCGAGGGTTGGGGATGCCACTGAGATACGGTTTGCTCGTGCTGCTGCTCCTGCTGAGCGGCCCGGTTCGCGCGTTGGCGCAAAGCGGGTCGCTCGATCAATCGCCGACCGCCATCGTGAACCGGTATGTGACCCTCGACAAGAAGGGGGCGCGCATGGACGCCATGTCGTTCGAGACGCTAGCGCCGTATATCGATTGGCGTGAGGAGCCGGTCTGGGGCCGGGTCGTGGTGATCGGCGACGTGACGGTGCCTGAGGACTACCGGCAGTGGGAGGTGGTCAACAAGCTGGAGGTCGTGATTCCGGTCGCCTTTCGTGTGCTGGGCGCGGTCTATCTCGAAACCGCCGCCTTCGTGCCTGAGGTCATGACCGAGGAGGTGCGGTTTCGTGTGAAGGACGTGCGGGGCAAATGGCGGATCGTGGAGCCGGTCATCCCGCCGCATGTCGGGCTGAAACGCATGATCGACTTGGCCCGGGACGCGGAACTCAAGGAAACAGACGCCGAGAAGCGCGGCCTCCTGGCGGCGCTGGGGGCGACATTGCGAAAGGTTACACCATGACGAAGACTCCGGTCGATCTGCTGATATTCGATCTCGACGGCACGCTCATCGAATCCAAATGGGACATCGCCCATTCGGTCAACCTGACGCTGGCCGAGCTGGGCCTGCCGGAACGCCCGCTGGAGGAAATATTCGGCTTTGTCGGCGACGGGGTGAAGAAGCTGCTGCGGCTGGCCGTCGGGGAGCGCGAGGGCGTCAGTTTCGACGAGGCGTTGACGGTCTTTCGCGGACACTACCTTGACCATTGCCTGGATCGGACGGTCTTCTACCCCGGCATCGAGCCGATGCTCCGGCATTTCGCACACAAGCAGAAGGCGGTGGCGACGAACAAAGCCATCGAGTACACGCAGGTCATTTTGAAGGGGTTGGGCGCGCAGCATTTTCATTATGTCGTCGGCGGGGATAACGGATTCGGGCTCAAGCCGGAACCCGGCATGCTGCTGCATATTCTGGAGCAGATGAATGTGCCCAAAGACCGCGCCATCCTCGTGGGAGACAGCACGAACGATATCAATGGCGGCCACAACGCCGGCATCCGGGTCTGCGCCGTCGGCTACGGCATGGGCAACCGGGAGAAAATGGCGGCCTGCCAGCCCGATTGGTTCATTGAACGGCCGGAACAACTGATGGAGATTTTTCAATGATGAGAGAAACCTCGCTCCTCACGCGTCACGCGTCACGCGTCACCGTGCTCTGCCTCATGGTGCTGGTCAGCCTGAACGTGAACCTTGTTCACGCGGCGTCGCCGAGCCTGGCCGATCGGGTCATCGAGCACAAGCTGGCCAACGGGCTGACGATCCTCATGGTCGAGCGCCATCAAACGCCGGTGGTGTCCATCAACATCACGTTCGGGGTGGGCGGCGTCAACGAACAAATCGGTCAAACCGGCATCGCCCATTTGTACGAGCATATGGCGTTCAAAGGGACGCGGACGGTCGGGACGAAAGACTATGAGAAAGAAAAACCGCTGCTCGACGAGCTGTCCCGCGCCGGCACGCTCCTCGACCGGCGGCAGCGCGACCTGGCCAAGAAAGGCACGCAGGCGACGGCGGAGGAACAGGCCGAGATCGAGGCGCTGCAAAAGCGCGTCGCCGATCTGCAAACCCAAGCCGGACACTATGTGGTCGGCAATGAAATGGCCTTGCTCTATCAGCGGCACGGGGGGGTCGGCCTCAATGCCTCCACGGGAAAAGATCTGACGCGGTACACGATCAGCCTGCCGGCCAACCGCTTGCCGCTCTGGGCGGCGATCGAAGCCGATCGCATGGCCAGTCCGGTGCTCCGTGAATTCTACAAAGAGCGCGGGGTCGTCATGGAAGAGCGCCGGCTGCGCAACGACGACAGCCCCAACGGCCTGCTGTTCGAGACCTTTACCTCCGCGGCCTTCCGCGCGCATCCCTATGGGATTCCGACCATCGGCTGGGGATCGGACATTCTCTCGCTCACCCCGGCGGAGACCGAAGCCTTCTTCAAGACCTACTACGGGCCGAACAATGCGACCATCGCGCTGGTCGGCGACGTGAATCCGAAGGAGGTCATCGCTCTCATTGAACAGACGTTCGGCAAGATTCCCGCGGCTCCGCAGGCGCCGGCCATTGTCACGGTCGAGCCGGAACAGCGCGGGGAGCGGCGTGTGGAAGTAGAATTCGACGCCGAACCGATCGTGGCGATCGGCTATCACAAGCCGAGTCTGGGCCATCCCGACGACGAAGTCTTCGACGTGATCGATGAGATCCTGACCGACGGGCTCACTTCCCGCTTGCAGACCAAACTGGTGCGCGAGAAGCGGCTGGCTGCCTCCGTGGGCTCCGATGCCAACTATCCGGGCGTGGGCGCGCCCAATCTCTTCATCCTCACGGCGACGCCGCTCGCGCCCCACACGGCGGCCGAAGTGGAAGCGGCGCTGTATGAGGAGTTGGACCGGCTGAAGACCGAACTGGTGTCGGCCAGGGAATTGGAAAAGATCATCAACAATATCGATGCCGATCTGGTGCGGACGCTCCGCTCGAACAGCGGCCTCGCGTCTCAACTGGCCTTGTATCAGACCGTGGCGCGGGATTGGCGCCATGTTTTGACCTCGCGGGACCGGGTCGCGGCGGTCACGCCGGCTGATATTCAACGGGTCGCGAAACAGTATTTCATCAAGTCCAATCGCACGGTGGGGACGCTTGTGAAAAAACTGAACGGGAAGACGATGGCGGCCATGCCGGGCAGTGAGGTGGCGCGATGAGGCAGGCAAGAGGCACGGGGCAAGAGGCGAGGGGCGCTGGAATACTGTGTCTGTTTAGTGTGGCCGTGCTGGTGGCTGGTGCTGTCACCACGGCGTGCGCGGGAGGGCCGGTGCTCGGCGATCCGCGGACGATGACGTTCAAGCCGGTCGAGTTCACGCCGCCGGAGCCGGACCGGGTGGTGCTCGACAATGGGATGGTGGTGTATCTCCTGGAAGATCATGAGCTGCCGCTTGTCACGGTCACGGCCACGATGAAGACCGGATCGTGGCTCGATCCGGCGGACAAGGTGGGGTTGGCCGCTCTGACCGGGGCGCTCATGCGGACCGGTGGCGGGGGCGGCTTGACGGCGGAGCAGGTGGATGAAGAGTTGGAGCACTTTGCCGGGGATGTCAGCATCTCGATCGGGCACGAGTCCGGCTCCGCCTCGCTCGATGTGCTGAAGAAGGATCTTACGCGGGGCCTCCAGATTTTTGCGGGGCTGCTGCGGGCGCCGGCGTTCGATCAGGAGCGGGTGGAGATTGCCAAGTTGCAGGCCCTCGAAGGGATCCGCCGCCGGCAGGATAGCCCCGGATCCGTCGTGGGCCGGGAGTTCATGAAATTGCTCTACGGGCCGGAGCATCCGTCCGCCCGGGAAACCTCCCTCGCCTCGATCACGCGGATCACCCGTGACGATCTCGCGGCGTTTCACCGGAGCACGGTGCATCCCAACGGCATCATCCTGGGCGTCACCGGCGATTTTCAGAAAGCGGAGATGCTGGCGGCCTTGCGCGCCGCATTCGGGGATTGGGCCAAAGGCCCGCTGCCGGAATTGAAGATCGCCGACGTGCCGGAGCGCGACAGCGCCACACCGGCGATCCGGTTTGTGAACAAAGAAACGTCGCAGACCCATCTCCGTGTGGGCCATTTGACGATTCGGGAGAACGATCCGGATTACGTGGCCCTCGCGATTGCCAACGATATCCTGGGCGGGAGTTCCTTCCGCAGCCGGCTCTTTAACGACGTGCGGACGAAGCGTGGCTTGGCCTATTCCGTTGGCAGCCGGCTGAATTCAGGCGTGCACGATCAAGGGGTCTGGCTCATGCGGGCGGAGACGAAATTAGCCTCGACGCAGGAAGTGGTGAGCCGGTTCGTGGCCAACATCGAACGGATGCGCACGGAACTCGTCACCGACCAGGAATTAGCCGAGGCGAAAGAGGCCTACGTCAATTCGTTCGTCTTTTCGTTCAGCAGTCCCTCCGCGATCGTCAGCCGCCTGGTGGATTTGGAGTATGACGGACTGCCCAAGGATTTTCTCCAGCAGGTGCGTGACCGCGTGCTGAAGCTGACCAGGGAGGAGGTGCTGGCGGCGGCCCAGAAGCATCTCCATCCGGACCGCCTCAAGATCGTCGCCGTCGGTTCCGGCGACGCGCTGCCGAAAGTGCTCTCCACGTTTGGAGACGTGAAAGAGATCAAGCTCAGTCCGGAAGGGTGAGGGAGTGGCCGGAGGCGGAGGTCGTTCTCTTGCTCGCGCCCCGCGCACGCAGGATCAATGGACGTCTCATCGAAGCGGGCGGTGCTCGGTGCATGCGCGCAGTAAGAACGACCTCCGCCTCCGGCCTTGGAGAGGATAGGGGAAGAAAGATCATAACGGGTGATCGGTTGGCATGCCCTTAGAAGACGAGCTCTGTGACATTCTGAAAAAGTCCCGGACCGGGCAGGGCCTCTCCGTCGTGGATGTCGCGCGGATGACGGGCCTGCCAGGCGGCGACATCATGGCGCTGGAGCGCGGCGATCAACCGCGCGATCGCATGGAGGTGCGGGCGCTGGCGAAGGCGCTCGGGCTTCGTCCGGGGCCGCTGGAGCAGATCGCGATTGAGAAGTGGGAGCCGCTTGTCCAGCAAGCGCCTGCCTGGGTGCACAGAATACAGGGATCGATCAATGGCTATGCTGTGCAAGGTTACGTCATTCATGACGAGGGCGAAGCGTTGCTGATCGATACGGCCTACAATGCCCAGGCGATGATCGAGTTTTTGGCCGCGCATCGGCTGAAGCTGGTCGGCATTGGCCTGACGCACGGCCATGCGGACCATGCCGATGGCATCGAGCAGCTTCTACAGGTTCGCGCGGTGCCGGTGTATCTCGGTGCGGAGGATGTCGCGCTGCTCAGTTGGCAGCCTCCCGCCGCGCAACTCCATGCGCCGCAGGATGGACACACGATCGCGGTCGGGCGTCTGCGCGTCCAGTGCCTGGCGACGCCGGGCCATACTCCCGGCGGGGTCTGCTATCGAGTGGATGATCCGAACGCGCCGCTCTGTTGTGTCGGCGATACGTTGTTCGCCGGATCCATCGGCCGCTCGAATCCCGGTTCGCTGTATCAGACCCATCTCGCATCGGTCCGGACCCGAGTCCTCGGATTGCCCCCGGCCTATCGCCTGCTGCCGGGACATGGACCGGCCACGACTGTCGCGGAAGAACTCACCCACAATCCCTTTTACGCGGCCTCCTAGGAGTCCAGATGACTGATGACCGGCGGAGGACGAGCGGCCCTCTCGATGAGGGCATCGACCCGCCGTTCGCCGGCGAGCCCATGGCGGCCGGCGATGAGTATATTGAATCGACGTTCTCGCGCTATGTGCTGCCCATCGGACTGTTTGCCCTCACGGTCTTTACGACCCTCTGGGCCGGGGCCTACCAAGATCAACCCAATCTGTTTCATCCGCTTCGCGGGGCGTGGGAGTTTCTGGTCGAGCGGCCAGGCGACTTGGTCAAGGGGATTCCCTTTGCCGCCACGCTCTTGCTGATCTTGGGCACGCACGAACTGGCGCATTTTCTCTGCTCCAAGTGGCATCGGGTGCCGGCCTCGCTGCCGCTCTTTATTCCCGGGCTGCCGGTGCTGGTCGGCACGTTCGGCGCGATCATCCGGGTGCGCGGGCAAATCCTGGAGCGCAAGGCGCTCTTCGACATCGGCATTTCCGGTCCCCTGGCAGGGTTTGCCGTCGCGCTGGTGGCATTGGTGGCGGGGCTGTCCTGGTCGCAGGTCGAGATGGGGGTGAGCCCCACCAGTCCCTTTCTAGTGGGCCGGTCGCTGCTCATCGACTGGGGGGTGGCGCTGGTGTTCGGCGAATTGCCGCGCGGCGCGAGCATCAATTTGCACCCGGTGGCCGAAGCGGCCTGGTTCGGGCTCTTCGTGACCTGCCTCAATCTGATTCCGATCGGCCAGCTCGACGGCGGGCATGTGGCCTATGCCTTGTGGGGAAGGAGGCAGCGGACCATTGCGCTAGGCGTGATTCCCCTTCTGCTGGTGCTGGGCTACGTGGGCTGGCCAGGCTGGTGGTTGTGGGTCGTCTTGTCGAGTCTCTTGGGCGTGGCCCATCCGCCGATTCCTTCTCCCCGGTCGCCGCTCGGAGCAATGCGGATTGGGCTCGGGTGGGCCACGGTGGTTCTGTTCGTGCTGATTTTTACTCCCTTCCCGATCATGACGCGCTGATTCCCGCTAAATTCTTGCCGGATTGGATGCGTCACCCTAGCATGCAGGCATGGACGTCGTCGAAGCCTCAGCCCACTCCTGCCCCAAGTGCCGGGCCGATCGGTCTGATACGGCGATTGAATGCGCGCGGTGCGGGATCATCTTTGCCAAATATCGGCCCTTGCCGGCTCGCGCCCCCGCACCGGCTTCAGCCGCGAGCGAGTCCCGGTGGATGTCCATGGCGCGAGCATGGCTGATCGAATCTGATCAGGTGGCCGATTCCATGACGCTCATGGGGCGGGGACTGGTCTTTGTCCTGATGGTGTGGTGGGGCCTGAAATTCATCGTCACGCCGCTCGAAACGAACTACACGGGAGAGTCGTTCCTGCATCTCATCAATCTTCCCTTCCACGAAGCCGGGCATCTGATCTTCAGTCCCTTCGGCCGGTTCATGATGATCCTCGGCGGAAGCCTGGGGCAGGTGCTGATGCCGCTCATCTGTCTCGGCACGTTCCTCGTGAAGACCCGCGATCCATTCGGCGGATCGGTGGCGCTCTGGTGGACGGCGGAGAGTCTCATGGACGTGGCGCCCTATATCAACGACGCGCGAGCCACGGACCTGATGCTGTTAGGCGGGGTGACGGGGAAAGAAACCGACGGGCACGACTGGAACAATCTGCTCACCATGCTCGGAATGTTGGAGTGGGACCATCGCCTGGCGCATCTGGCCTACAATATCGGCATCGTGCTGATGCTGGCCTCCATCGCCTGGGGCGGCTGGTTGCTCCTGCGCCACTACCGGCGCCAACAACTGGGATAGCCCCCCCATTCCGAGAGCCTAACCGGCCTGGGGCCGGTCCGTCGCGCGCCGCAACAACGAGGTGCGATGCAGGAACGGCGGTCCCAGCGGAACCAATTGATGGCCCGTAAAGGCCTGCGTCAGACTGGCGACCGCGTGATAGAAGGCCATGAATCCCACGACGAGGTGGAGAATGCCCGGCAGCGTTTCGCCGATGAGGTTGAGCCGCGCCAGTACGGTGGAGGAAAAGGTGACGGTGATGACGATGTGGAGAATGCAGAGTGTGGCGTTCCTGTAGGCTGTCAGATAGACCATGACCAGGGAAAAGGCGGCATAGACGAAATTGATCGGGGCAAACAGCACCATGTCGAGATGGAACGAGGTGCCTTCGCTGACCAGTTTGGCGATGGAGACGGTGAGCCAGAAGAAGCCGTACATGGTCAGGGCCGTGCCGCCCAGCTGCTCGTGGTAGCGGATATCGGTGATGCCGGCCAGAATCTGCACGACTCCTCCGAACATCAGGGCGATCACCAGGGTTCCGACTTTATTGGAGTCGGGAATGCCGCCCATCTGCGCGACGCCCAAGGTCAAGGCGCCGACCGCGAGACCGAACAACCCGATCGCCAGCACATCAATTCGACGACGATGCTCTCCAACGCTCATAGGGGTCCCTCCCTTGATGGTCTTATGGTGGCAGCCGCTGCCAGTCGGCGCTCAGCATGCCTGAGCGGCTCTTGAAAAGACAAGCGTCCTGCGGCAGACTGCCTCCTCATCTGTGATTGAGCAGGCCGGGATCGTGCGGAGGAAAGGATCACCGTGACGGGGCGAGCATGGCTTCACGCGGGTTTTCGGCTGATCGGACTGGGGAGTGCGCTGTTGGTTCTGCCGGGTGAGGGGCTCGCCGGCCCAAGCCTGGAGCGCTTCACGCTGGTCTTGAACGGAGCGGGCGTGAAAGACGCCAAGACCGGGCTGATCTGGGAACAGGAGCCGGATCGGGAGCATGACGTGTGGAGCCGGTCCAACGAACGCTGTGCGGCGAAAACCGTCGGCGGCCAGCAAGGCTGGCGTGGTCCGACCATCGATGAACTCAAGACCTTGATCGATCCCTCACAGCATGATCCGGCCTTGCCGGCCGGTCATCCCTTTTCCAACATCCGGTCTGAAATCTATTGGACCGCGACGCCAGACCCCAAAGAGGACATTGTCGCCTGGCAGGTGAGTTTCTTCAGCGGCGAGCCGGTCACCGACCAGAAATCCGGCACTCGCCGCATGTGGTGCGTGCTGGATCGGGTGAAGCCGTAAAGGCGGCGGCAGCATGATCCATTTCTCGCTAGTATTGTGGGCGGGGCTGGTTCTCCTGAGTAGTGCCGTTTTTGCTGAGGAAATCGCGCCCGGTCCGGCGGCTTTTCCCGCTGAGGAAGGCGCGTCGGATTGGCACTACGGCGCGTACCTGGACCTCAGCTATCTCGTTAATATCAACTTCCCGGAGAATCATCTCTGGCGGAACCGGTCCACCGCTTTCCGCCACAATGAGCTGGCCCCGAATATGGGGTACGTGTATGTGCGGAAGGATGTCAGTGACGCATCAAGGTTTGGAATGGAGCTTGGCGTCCAAGGCGGCTATGATTCGAAGGACTTTGCCTATCTGCAAGGCGAGCGAAAAGTCGAGGGGGCGGACACCTGGCGGCACCTGCAGAGGGCGAATGTGTCGTATCTTGCCCCGGTCGGCCACGGCCTCACGATTACCGCCGGCCTCTTCAACAGCCTGATCGGGTACGAATCACTCTATGCGAAAGACAATAACAATTATACGCGATCCTGGATTGCGGACTATACCCCGTACATGATGTTCGGGGTGAACGCCAAGTATCCCGTCAATGAGCAACTGACGGTCGCCGCCTTTGTGATCAACGGCTATTTTCATCTCTCGCATCCGAACGATCAGCCGTCCTATGGAGGGCAATGGTCCTACAAGATCGCTCCCCGCCTCACGGCCACGCAGACGCTATACTGGGGGCCTGATCAGAGCCAGACCGCGCTGGAGTTCTGGCGGCTTTATGGCAACCACATTGTGGAATGGAAAGGCGATGACCTGACGCTGGCGGCTTCCTACGATGCCGGGACCGAGCGCATCGCGAGCCAGCCGGGCAATCCGCGCGCTTTCGTGATGGGCGGCAATCTGGTGGCGAAGTGGCACGTATCCGGCCCTTGGAGCGTGGCTGTGCGGCCGGAGTTCTACTGGGACCGCAACGGACGATGGACGGGGCAGGAACAGTTCGTCAAAGCGGTCACCTCTACGGTTGAATACAGGCTTCCTTACCGGTGGACAACCACCATTGTTCGACTTGAGCACCGGTATGATGAATCGACGGGCGTGGGGGGGGGATTCTTCAGGCGGGGGGAGGTCAGCCCCGGCGTGCTGGGTCTGGCTCCAACGCAGCATCTGGTGTTGCTGGGCATTCTGTGGTCCTTCGACGCTCCGTAACGGAGGGGCCGCGGTCAAGGCTGTGCGCCGGGCAGCTGGCGCACCTGTTCGACAAGCCTTGCGCCGAACGATTCCAATGCCGCGCGCTTTGCCTGCATGAGCGCCTCCCGGTCCTCGACCGACATGGCGGGGCCGTCCAGCCGCGCGTGGCCTTCGGCCGCCACGGTTCCATAGAACCGTCCCGTGCGCACATCCCATAGTCTGCCTTCGATCAGGAACAACGCTTCGCTGACTGTGCCCGGCGCCAGGTAGGCCCCGAGAATCGTCGGATAGAGCAGGGCATAGCCGTTGTTGGAGCGATCCACGGATCCGGAACCGGTTACGATCACCACGGCGTCCGCACCGTAGCGGGCTGCGGCTTCGCGGATGCCGGTGAGCGTGGGTTCCTGCGCACTCGAAGGGGCGAGCACCAATGCGTCACGTAGGACAGACCGGTGTTGCAAGTCCGCGAGCGCGCGAAGCAGCGCCTCCCGGTCCTGGCTCAGCCAATCGGCCGGCGTGATGGCTTGCCGGGCGGGGAATTCCCTGTGTGCGAAGAAGAGCGCGAGGCGGAACGGCGCCGGGATCGAGGCGGCGGGTTTCGTCTCCGGTGTCCCGGCGGGCATCTCCGGGAGCATCACGGTCCGGCGCATGATCTCCCGCATCTCCATCCGGTCGAATCCCGTGCTGCACGACCAGGCTGACAGCAGCAGCAGCGTGAGGGGGAGCAGGACAGCCGATTGCGCGGCGGCCCTGGGGGCCATCCTGCGATCCGGCGTCCGGGAGGGACGGACCGGTGCCGGCATGGCGGTCATTCGATCACCGGGAGAATGCGTGTGGCCACGGCTTGGACGAACCCTTCTTCTTCCCGGACGACCTGGAGCCCTTGAAAGCTCAGGTAATACCCGCCATGGCTGGGCGCCTGGATGGTGGCGCTCACTTCGACACGCTGCCCATCCTCGATGTCGGGGTCTTTTACCAGAGGCCGTCCGCAGAGGCCGAGCACCGCGACGGACATGACGCCCGTTTCATCTTCGAGTTTGAAGAGGTAGGCGCCGTAACAGACTTGTTCGTTCTGGAGTTTGTAGGGATGGAGCGGTGTGACGTCGCGCGCGACGCCCAGCATGGTCACGTGCCGCAAATGATAGAGACGCGGATCTTCCAGGATCTGCTCGATCGGGACCGGTTCCTCGGCCCACAGCGGCGAGGAGATGGCCATGAGGGGCAGGAGGAGCGCGAGCCAGGAGGCGGCCTGGACGGTGCTCTTCGCGGCTGGTCTGAGGACGTGCATGACGCCTCTATTCTAGCATTGTTTGACGAACGAGCGCGCGCCGGGCCGCTTTCTCTTCCGCCGCCTCGCCGGTATAATTCGCGCTCATCAGACTGGAGGCAGACGACCATGGCGAACGAGCAGCAGCTGAAGTATTTTGTGAACGACAGCCGGCCGCGCTTTGAAGACCTGCTGGGGCAATTGGTGGAAGTGCCGTCCATCAGCATGGATCCGGCGCGGGCGTGCGAGATGCCGCGCGCGGCGACGCTGGCCGTGCACTATTTGACGAGTCTCGGAGCCGAGGCGCAGGTCGTCGAAACAGGCGGCTATCCCGTCGTGTCCGGAGGATGGACGACGGGCGCCCATCATCCGACCGTCACGATTTACAATCATCTTGATGTGCAGCCGGCGCAGGAGCCGGAATGGAAAGAGGCGCCGTTCGCCTTTCGCAAGGAAGACGGCATCTATCATGGCCGCGGCGCGACGGATGACAAGGGCCCGGCGTTGGCGGCTC
>Ga0169931_10008954_pt1 | contig 14510 bp, 20 predicted proteins | sample Kivu_15m_20L_FD_129675 | JGI IMG/M metagenome (GOLD analysis project Ga0169931, IMG submission 129675) | Freshwater microbial communities from Lake Kivu, Western Province, Rwanda to study Microbial Dark Matter (Phase II) - Kivu_15m_20L... | ecosystem: Environmental > Aquatic > Freshwater > Lake...
AAAAACAAAAAACAAAAAACAAAAAACAAAAAACAAAAAACAAAAAACAAAAAAACACTTTTTTTTTATGATTTAAATATAAAATGGGATATAAGATAATTGATAGTTATAGTTATTTACATTTTGCAGTAGGTGGATTTTGGCGAGCATTCGGTTTACATTTTTGGTTAGGCGTAGTTTTACATATAATTTTTGAATATACTGAAAATACAAAAACAGGTATGAAATTTATAAATGAAAATTTTACATTATGGCCAGGCGGAAAACCTAAAGCAGATACATTAACAAATTCAATTAGTGATATCGTTTTTTCTGTTTTAGGTTGGTTATTTCAAAATACATTAATGAATACAAAAATAAGTAAAACAGCAATAATATTTTATCTAGGAAGTATATTAGCATATTGGTTTAAGAATAAAAATAAATATATAATATTTTTATTAATTTTATTATTATTAGTTGTAAGAAATTTACATATGATTTTAGTAGGAATAATCGGTTATATAGTCGGATATATAATTAATATTTATGGAATAAATGAATATAGTTAAAAATAATAAAGATATTTTATAAAAATAAATAATAGATGGAAAATAAGGCAAAAATTATTGTAGCAAGATATGATGAAAATATAAATTGGTTAATTCCATTAGAAAATTATTGTATAATTTATAATAAAGGACAAAAATTAAATTTAAAAAATGAAATTATGATGGATAATATAGGCAGAGAAACAGATACATATTTAAATTATATTATAAATAATTATGATAATCTTCCAGAAGTAATGGCATTTATTCAGGGAAAATTATCAGATATAAGAGGAGCTGATGATATAAGAATAGTAATACAAATGATAAATGAAGCCTTTCAATATAAAAAGTCAAAAGCATATCGTGTGTATCATAGTACAAGTGTAAATAAAGGGAATTGGGATCCATATTGGAATAAAAAAAATGATGGTTTATATTACTTGCATGATAATTATAAGGATAATAAAAGGGTGGGATTTAAAGATTGGTTTACAGAACATATAAAAAAAGAATATCCGAATCCAATACATTTATACTGTAATGGAATATTTGCAGTTCATAAAGATTTAATATTAAAACATTCAAGAGAATATTATAAAAATTTATTATTAGAAGTAAATCATCAAAATAATCCAGCAGAGGGTCATTTTTTTGAGCGTTCTTGGTATTATATATTTGAATAATTATTTTATATAAAATAAGTTAAAATAATTATTATATTAATAGTATGAATAATAAATTTGAAATACTAATTGTAGGATGTGGATTGTCAGGAGCAGTCATGGCAGAACAATTTGCATCACAGGCAAATAAGAAAGTATTAGTAATAGATAAAAGGAATCATATAGGAGGAAATATATATGATTTTTATGATGAAGAGACAGGAATTTTAATGAATCAATATGGGGCACATATATTTCATACAAATAATGAAATGGTATGGAATTATGTAAGAAGATTTGCGGAATGGAGAAGATATGACCATGAAGTATTAGCAAAGGTGGATGACAAATATGTGAATGTGCCAGTGAATATAAATACAGTAAATAATGTATGTGAGGAAAATATAAAAAATGAAGAAGAGATGAATGAATGGTTATTAGAAAATCAAGTAAAATATGATGAAATCACAAATTCTGAAGAGATGTGTAAATCAAGAGTAGGAGAAATATGTTATGAAAAAATATTTAAAAATTATACATATAAACAGTGGAATAAGTTTCCAGAAGAATTAGACAAATCAGTATTACAAAGGATTCCAGTAAGAAATAATTTTGATAATCGTTATTTTACAGATAAATATCAGGCATTACCGTATTATGGGTATACAGATTTTGTAAGTAAATTATTAAAACATGAAAATATAGAGGTAAAATTATTAACAGATTATTTTGATTTTATAAAAAATAATAAACTAGATGATTTTGAAACAGTAATATATACAGGACCGATAGATGCATTTTATAAAAATGAAATGCTAGGTCCTTTGGAATATCGAAGCATCGATTTTCAAGTAGAAAAGTATTTTAATATGAATTATTATCAGCAAAAGGCAGTAATAAATTATCCAGGATTAGATACAGATTATACAAGAATAGTGGAATATAAATATTTTTTAAATCAAGAATCGTATCATACGGTAATAGTAAAGGAAGTAACAAAAGATAAAGGAGAACCATATTATCCGGTGCCGAATAAAAGAAATTTGGAATTATTTGAAGAATATAAAAAATTGGCATTGAGAGAAAATAAAATTCATTTTTTGGGTAGATTAGCGAATTATAAGTATTTTAATATGGATGAGGCGATATTGAATGCATTGGAGTATTTTATAAATCATTTTACTAAAAATAAAATATAAAATATAAAATATGAAGAGAATCCAGCTTCTCTTCTCATCTCTCCTGTTCTACCACAGAACGGAGTAGGGGGTAATGGGGGGGAGAATCCTTCCCTACATAATATATCTTTTCATAAGACGATAATTAAGTGCGCCGGGTGTTTTAATAGTATTATGAGAAGAGGAGGGATTTTTAAGTTTATGTAAGTTTTGAAGAATAAGGTCGGTAGAACTGATAGGTTTAATATCTTTATGACTAGATGCATCTAGAATGGGGATAACTTTTTTTTTAGAAGTGAATTTAATAGATTTTCTTTTACTAGATTTTTTAACTTTTTGAGTATAACGATTCATTATATATATATTGTATTTATAAATAATTAAAAAAAGTGTAAAGTAATATGGTAGATAAATTATTACAAAGATTTCTAAAATAAAAAAAATTGAAAGGATAAAAATAAAGTAAAAATAGAGTAAAAGAATATATATATATAAAAGAATGAGTCAAAATGATGAAATACTTTTATTATTAAATAAATTGGAAGAAAAATTGGAAGAAAAATTATATAAAACAGAAGATAAAAGAGTAAATAATATAATTCCGGATAGAAAAATAATATTATCAAGTCAAATGCAAAAAAAAATAATAAATTGTAAAAAAAGATTAGAAAATCATTTACAATTAGAAAATGTTATAGAAAAGAAAAAGAAAGAATGTTTGGAATGTTCCATTTGTTATGAAAGAATGGAAGATGGAGAAAAAAATACAGTAATAACAAAATGTGGACATAAATTTTGTTTATCCTGTTTATTAATGCATTTGAGTAAAGATAATAGGTGTCCTTTATGTAGAGAAGATATAGAAGAAAAGAGACAAAAAATAGTAAATTTATTAACACCAATCATGGCACATGAAATAATAAACGATGAATTAGAATATTTAAATTTAATAAATATAGTAAGACAAATAGTAAGTTCAAATAAACCGGTAAGAGATTTAATGTCAGCGTTACGAAGTTATGGAATGGGAATATGTAATAATATAGCACATTATGTTCATGAAGGAAATGTGCCGAATGGATGGAATTTAGAAGAGGAAGAAAGTGATGAAGAATTAGTAGAGCGGAGTCAAGATACAGAAGATAATAATAATGATGGAATTATTGATATGCATAGTGTTGGAAATAATGAAAATAATGGATTTAATAATAATGCGACATTATTTACTTCTTCTATGGTTACAAATCCCGCCAATATTAATAATATACATTTTAATATTAGAATGATAGGAGAAGCAGAAATAATAGAGGAGGAGGAAGAATCAGAGACAGAAGGTTTTGAATCAGATGGTTCAATGGGAAGTATATATGATGAATAAAAAAAATAATAAAATTAAAATATATTTTTTATTCATCCTTTATTTAATCCAGTCATAATTCGGATATGTACATAAATAAAAATAAGAGAAATATATAATAAAATAAAAAGTCTAGTTTTGGTATTTTTTGCATGAACATCACCGAAACCAACTAAAGTGGTAACAGATGCGGAATGATAAAGAAAATCGATAAAATTTTTAGCGGTAGTGTAATCTTTTCTAAAGAAAAAATAATTAATAGAAGCGAATGAAAATAAACAAACAAGATAAATCATAATAAAATGAAAAATTTCTTTATGATAATTATTATAAATATAATGTAAACTAATTAAATTCATATTATAATATAATAATAATAAAAATAAATGAACGAAAGTTTAGATTATATAATTTTTGTAAATAAAGGAAAGAATAGTTGTATATTTTGTAAAAACGAGATAAAAGATAAAAAAGAACATATAAAAGAATGTAAAGAGTATAAGAATCACAGTATAAAAGATAGGAAATATTTTTTTATGATATAAAATTTTATAATTAGATAATATATAATTATAAAATGGTGTGTGTATGGAGTTGTGCTTTAGCAATAATATTTATAGCAGGAATGGTTTATACGATGTATATGTCAGATAAAACAGAGTTGATACAAAACTTTATGAATATTTTAACAGAAGAGCAGAGAGAGAGATATAATAGAATAAGAGATGAGAGATTAAAAATATATTATCAAGGTTTTGGATTAGGAATATTATTTTCATTAGTAATAATATTTTGGAATTATAATAATAGTAGAAAATTAAATAAATTAGGATTATTATGTTTGGTAGGGGGTATAACGATGGTAACAAATTATTTTTATTATATATTATCACCTAAAAGTGATTGGATGATAATGCATTTGAATGATGATAAGCAAAGATTTGCATGGTTGCATGTATATAAGAATATGCAAAGAAATTATCATATAGGATTAGTATTAGGAATAGTGGGAGTAGTATTTATAGGTAATATGTTTTGTTAAAAAATAAAAAATAGGAAGATTTTATAAGAATGGAAAAATGGAAAGAAATATTGGGAGAGAGTCAATATTATAAATTATATAATTTTATAGATAATTCGAAGAGTGGTGGTAAGATGGATAAGGCATTATTATTTTTTGGTTTACCGAAGACGGGTAAAACGAGTTGTTTGAATGATGTGATAAGAGAGATAGGAGAGAATGAATGTATAGGTTGGCCTGGGTATGGTGTAATAAGTAATAAATTTTGGGTAGAGAAGAAGTTACTATATTTTGATGATTTTGATTATAAGAATGATATGTATGTAAGATTAGTGAAGGCAGTATTAAAGGATTCACCGGTGAGTTATAGAGAAAAGAATGAAAGAATAATGCATACAAAAAAGCCGATTTCGAATATAATTTTAGTATCAAATGATAATGATTTTTCGAGAGAAGTGTTAGAATATTGTGAGATAATAGATTTTGAGAAGATATTTTGGTAGATAATGAGAAAAAATAATATATGAAAGTGGCTTAAAAAGAATTTATAATAGTATAGTGTGAGGGAAACCTCACATGACAGGCTCCATTGTTGTATCGGTTAGCAAAACGGTCTTATGAGCCGTTAGGGTGGGTTCGACTCCCGCATGGAGCATGAAAAAATCCTGCTTACAGCAAAAATAAAATTAGATCAATGTTCAACTAATACCGTACAATTGCGTAATTGTAAATACCGTACAACTATGTGAGTACCGTACAATTGCGTAAGGTTAATGTTAATCATTAAAAAAGCAGGTAGCAACGATTACAAAGGCCTATTATGTCCAGTATTTATTTACTTCCCAATGGAAGAACATTATACCGTCATTATACGGTAATTTTACCCACCAACCTACAGCAAACTTTGCCCTTTAAATTAAAATATTTATAAAAATTGTGTTGGTAGCAACCAGACCATATATGGTCACAATTTAAGCATGTGTAGGAAAGCGGTCAAATCCGAACGCCTTAAGAGCGTTTCCCTAGTGGTTCGCAGGTTCGAATCCTGCCGCGTGCATTTTTATAAAAATTATAATTTTTATAACTTTTATAAATATTAAAATTAAAATACTTATTTATAAAAAAAGTTATGAATTATTTTTTCAATTTTTTTCTACTATTTTTTCAAATACTTACCATTTTAAATCCTTATTCGCTGTCAATATCTGGAGTTTGTGAATTTTCATCCATCTGTGTTTGTAATCGATTTCTTCTTGGACGAGATGGTGTTTGACTTATTATTCTATGAGGAGGAGTAATAAATCCATCATCTTGTCCTCTTGGACTTCCAGGAGGAGTCATACTATCTCTATTTCTGTTTCGTATAACAGTAGAGTTCATAGATAACGCTCTTTCTTGTGGTGTAAAATGAATATTACGCTGAGGAGTTTGTGGCGGAACAGAACGAACACGAGAAATAGCTTGACTTATCGATTGAAATGCTTCTTGACTATCTTCAACAGCATAACTGAGAGATGAATTTGCACCGATACCTAATTTAGCACCCTCTTCAATAGCATCTTGATTAGCACCGAGGAAGACAAATTGCCATCCTTTTTGTTTTTTTTCTTCAATCATTTTGTTGATAATATTTTTTTCAAAATAACAACTTGAATTTTCCTCTCCATCTGTTATTATAACAATAATAACAGTATCTTCTGTAGTATAAGAATAATCATTGACACTGTTAATAGTTTTTCCAATCGCATCAAGAAGAGCAGTTTGTCCATTCGGGATAAATGTACCAATCGTTAAATCAGGAACTTCATTAATATTTTTGTCTTGATAGATAATCTCATAATTATTATTGAATTGGTAAAGAGAGAGGTAAGCGGAATCAGAAGTAATATTTTTTTGCTGGCGAAGGAATGAGTTGAAACCGCCGATAGTATCATTTAAACAAGATTCCATAGAACCACTACGATCCAAGATGACATGTATTCTAGTAGAAGGCATTTTTTGAGTACAAAAGGATTATTACATATTTGAACCTTTCAATTTTTTAAAATATAAATGAAATAAATTATATTACACATACCAAAAATAAGTATTTTAAGTTTTAAAATATATTTAAAATCAATATAAAGATAAATTAGAAATATATAATGTAAGGGAATATTCTCTTACAAAGCCTTTATAGCTCAGAGGTAGAGCGTCAGTCTTGTAAACTGAAGGTCGTGGGTTCGATTCCCACTGAGGGCAAAGTAATGTCCTTTTAGCTCAGTTGGATAGAGCGCGAGACTTCTAATCTCGAGGTCGAGGGTTCGAGCCCCTCAAAGGGTATGAAAACTGTGTGCATTTTGATAAGCCCTCATAGCTCAGTCGGTAGAGCGCTAGGCTTTTAACCTAGTGGTCCGGGGTTCGAGCCCCCGTGAGGGTGTGTAATGCGTTTATATTATAAAAAATTATTATAAATAAATGTTATAGAAAGCTAACTTGCCTTCCTAGCTCAGTTGGTTAGAGCGTGCGGCTGTTAACCGCAAGGTCATCGGTTCGAACCCGGTGGAGGGCGTTTATAACATTTTATTACAAGCCACTAACTTGTAATAAAATTAAAATACTTAATATGAAATAATGAATTCAATTACTTAAAATTTCGTTCTCTAAATGAAGATGCTTCTCTAGCATTTTCATATTCTTTTATAACTTGAACCTCACCTTTTCTTCCACTTATTTTTCCACATTTTGGCCATTCTCCATCTATATAAATCAATGTAAATGAACATTTTGGATACTTCTCTATTACTTTCTCTATCCAAACTTTTGGCGGATTCCATGCTGTTGTAAAATCTATTTGAACTCCTTTATTCTTATCTAATTCTCTCACGACTACATCGATTGCATCCCATTTTACACCCCAATTATCGATACACCATGACATATCGTTTTCTTGTGGTGGTGGAACACTATTCTTCATACGAAATTCCTCACCAACAATTTCATCAATGTATTTTTTATTTCCTCTAATCGTTACACGATTTGTAGCGTAATTGGGCATTTCACTATTTATATTTTTAAAATAATCTTTAAATTCATTCCATTTATTTTTTAACTCTTTTTGTATTTCAAAATTTATCAATCAATATTATTCTATTCATACCTTTATATTCTTTTATTATATTATTTCTCAGCCCACCCATTCCTTGTCCTCCCATCCTCTTTTAAAATCCATGTAAACCATGAAATGCCATCAATCCATTATGATACCTCTCTAACTCTGTATAACCACCCACAAACTCATTCAAATAAAATATCATCGGAAATGTCTTAACCTCCTTTCCCACCTTATTCTTTATAAACTCCAAAAATCTATCCCGATTCTCAAACAAATACTCATCACAATTTATTACTACCGAAACCGGCGTAAAATTCTTTAATAACTCCTTTGCCTTTGTACAATAATAACAACCACTCTTACTATATATCGTATATGTACTATTCGACGGTAACTGAAATTCTTCCATTCTATTATTTACTATTCTACTTTATTTTTAACTTTTTTTTGCATTTAAATTACTTTCTCCTCATTTATTATAAATGCCCACACGCAAAATAACCTCTAAACTTCGTAAAACTTCTAAAAAATCTTCTCACTCTCACAAATACTCCGAATCCGAAATCACTAAAACATTTTTAGAAATGCTCAATATTATTAAAGTTTATCATTGGAAAACTTTTAGCTACTCCACTCATAAAGCCACCGATGAACTCTATCATGACCTTAATGGCCGCGTTGATGAATTTATTGAAACCATGCTCGGTAAAACCGGAAACCGCATCAATCTATCCTCCTGCCACTCCATACCTTTCACCAATTATTCTAATCTCTCCAAATTTAAATCCAAAATTGAATCCTTCAAATCCTACCTCATTCATATGTCTCACTACTCTATCCTTCAAAATAATACCGATTTATCCAATATTCGCGACGAAATATTAGGCGACCTCAATAAATTTACTTACCTTCTCACATTTAAATAAAAAAATAATTAGAATACAATATATTATTTTTTTATTACTACTATTTTTTATTATTTAAATACTTATTCACTCTCTCTTGCAATGGTTTTTTTGTTTGTTTTGGTTTCACTTGCACAGGAGGAGGAGGAGGAGGCTTCGACGCTATATATGCCCAATTCTTATTTTTTCTCTCTATTTCCCTTATCTCATTCTCTATCCTTCTCTCCTCTTCAAACATTATTGATTGAAGAGCATAAAATGGATTTGTTGGACTACAACCATTTATTTCATCATCTGCCTCGGATGAATGTATTGAAATATTTGGACTCGGCGTTAATAATCCTTCTTGTAAATATGGAAAATTTTTTTCATTCAAATCTAATACTATATTCTTTATTTCCTCCTCCTCCTCATTCTCAAATACTACTCTCGGTACTCCAAATTTTTTATTCCCTAATACTATCTCATTCTTTACATAATTTAATGCCCATTTATCTAATTCCTTATTTTCCTTTTCTTCGATTTTTTTACAATATTTTACCGTATGACCCACCTCCCCACAATATCGACATGCTTGTGATAATAACATCGGACATGTCACCTTCCCTTCTGGTCCTGGTATGTCTTTCACATAATGTGAACTATATTCTTCATATGATTTCTTCGCATCATAACATACTCGACAAAATTTATTCTCCTTATCTGGATATAATTTAATTACTAATTCTTCTCCACTTTCCATTCTATCTATCTTTAACCTTTTTTAATAAACATTTTCCATTCAATTTTTTATTTATTTAAAAAATTGATTTAATATTTACTACTAAATATATTATATAAAGTTATGGAAATCCCTGGAGAACACAGAAAATCAATTATTAATTCAGATTTATGTAATATTATTAATATTAAAGAAAATATAGATAAATGTCTTATTTGTAAAAAATCAAAAACTGAATTTTATAAAATTATATCATCTTATGAAAAATATTGCTCTTATGTTTGTTACGCACAATCTGATTCTTACTTAAATTCTTGGTAAATTTAATCTTAATAAGTGTCTTCTTTTTTTATTTTTTTGTTCTTCTTGATATTCTATAAATTCTGCAAAATTTATTTCAGTCATTAATCCCTCTAATTCATTTTGCATATCCACAAATTTATTTAAAAATAAATAATTTATTTCATGTAAATTATTATTTCTTTTATCATATTTTATTTCATCATATGAACTAAATAATGCTGTTCTACATGATTTACTTATTAAAAATACTCCTAATGTAATTATATTTAATATTATTAACCAACATTTTACTAGATAAAATGAAATAGGTGTAGATTTATTCGCCATTGATATTTCATTTTGAAACATAACATCAATTTGATGAAATCCTGTTTTTAATTCTAATATTACATCAATACATTTTTTCTTTAAAGTAAATAATTGTGTTAAACGCTGTTTTATATTATTTTCTGGTACATAACTTGGACCTTTCTGTAATGCCGCTAAATATCTTATCTCATTTTTTACATTTTTTAAATTTGTTACTGTCATCGCTTTTAAATCATCTAATTTTTTTATTATAGCAAATATATTCGTATTATAAATTATTGGATATTTATTCCTAATTATTTGTGGAATCATAAAACGATTTGTTTCTTTTATTTCTGCTATTTTCTTTTCTACATCATCTATTCTTTTTCTTATAAATTTTACCTTATCTTGTTCTAGATTAAATTTCTTTCTATTTATTTCATCATCCAAAAATTTATTATCTTCCTCATTATTTATTTTATTTAATATATTTATATCTATATTTCCAAACAATAATATTTGTCCTGATAAAAATTCTACATTTGTTTGTAATTTATCATACTGATGTGATGATATATTATGTGCCTCTGATGCAGCATCTAATTTTAAATAATTCACGATTGACAATAAAAATGCAATTGATGCATTAAAACTTGCCACCAATATTGTTCCCCATTCATGTGTCGTAATTACATTTGATAACACTGAACATGTTGCGGATATAAATATTGCAGGCAACATTAATATATTTAAATATCTTGTCGTAAAACTACATGCCTCCATATACAATATTTTTTGACCTTTTAAATAACTTGCCAATATATCCAAAGCTGATGAAAATTTATGATTTGTATCTGATTCATAATATTTATTTATTTGCTCTAATACACAATTATATGATAATTTTTTATATTTTACACCATTTGGAGTAAAACTATAATAATATTTATTTTTATTTATATCATTTAATGGTTTTGTTGTATTATTTGATTTTATATGTTCTATTTTATGTACCATTTCTAATAATTCTGGTGTTCCTTCAGTAATTTTATCTGGATCACTTATATCTTCTGAATTGGAATCAGAATATTCACTACTACTATCATGTCCAAATGTATGAACAGATTCACTTTTATAATTATTTTGATTCGTTTTAAGAGAATCAGGAAAAATGGAATTTAAATTAATAACTTTATTTTTACTATTTTCTTTAATTTCTTTTCCTAATTCCATCATTTCAATATTTTCTATTTTTTTATATTCTTTCAATATTTTCGTTTCTCCAAATTCTTTTTCAGTTTTTATAAAATCTTCTATATCTACTACTACCATATTATTTGAACTATCCATTATTTTTTTATTATTACTTTCTATTTAAATATAAAAAAAATATTTAAATAATATATAAATATAAATATGGCAACTAGAAAAGTTTATCTTCGTAAACTTAAAAGTTGGACAAAACATAACCCTTCCACTCATCAGCGTACCTTAATGCTTCAAAAATGCGGTAAAAAATGCTTTTTAGGAAGCAAAAAATCTTTCCCTATTTGCAATAAAGGTACTTGCACTATTCGTCCTGGAGGTGTTCAAGCTGCCTATATTCGTGCTCGTGAAATGACGCGTCGTGCTCGTGAAGGAACTATTAAAAAACATAGTGCATCGTATTATTATAATGTTGCTAAAAAAGCCAAAAAAATGCTTCGCAAAACAATGAAAAAACATTAATTATTTTATCTTATATGTCGCTTTTTTAATAATATTTTCCATTATATTATTAACTACTTTTTTTGCCTCATCTCTTTTATGTTCTCTATAACTATTTATATTTATTACATAATTATAAGATTCTCGACATATTGGACATTGTTTATTTCTTTGATTATGATTATTTGCCACTATTCTTAGATTCTTATCACAATCTATACATATAGGATGACCACATGATGTTATTTGAAAGTCTTTTTCATAACATATACAACATTCATTTGATTCTATAAATATTTGTTCAATATCTATTATTATTTCATTTTGATTTACATTTCTTTCTAACTCAATTTCATTTATTTGAACATTATTTTCTTCATTTATTCTAGGTAATCCTAGTATTCGTAACAATCTTTCATTATTTTCAAATATGTAAAAAAGTAATATTAAAAGTAGTTTAAATATTAATTCAACAAAATTCCAAAAAAAAGGTATATAAAATTTACTTATAATTGTTAGAAAAATTAAATCTTTATTTTGACATTTTGAATGCTTACTTACCTCTATATTGAATGATAATGATATAATACTTAATACTGATAATGACCATGATTCTATTTTTATTTGTTTATTCACATTATAACCATTTTCATATAAATAATTTTCATATGGATGATAGTAAATATTATTTCTATAATTACAAACAAACATTGAAAACCATATTATAGTAAAGGCAAATCCGAGACTAGATGTAATCGTAAAAATTTGATACATTATTATATAAGATGAAAAATCAAAATTACAATTATCATCTTTATGTGTTAGATTTTTAAATTGAAAATATTGTACTAATAAAGTAATATGAACACTTAATAAAAATATCCATAATAAAAAAACAAAATAAAAAAAACATTTATTCCATTTATGACTTAATAAATCAAGACAAATATAAATACACATAAAAATTAATAATAGCTTATATTATTAATTATTATGTATTTAATATTTTAAATACTTTTTACATGGTATTTTTAACGACCAGTAGAGCCGAAACCGCCTTGACCTCTTTCAGTGATACCAAGGTCAGATTCATTATCAACAATTTCCACTGTAAAAGCTGAGAGATTTGGAGAACAAATTTGAAAAAGTCTATCCATTTTTTTGCAGTAACGAGTCAATACAAATTTCCAATCATTAATAGGGTCATTTTTATCTACAACTCCTGTAATTTCACCTCGATAACCGGAATCAATAATACCAACAGAATTTGCAAGACGAAAGGGAGTTTTAATAATACTGGAGCGAGGATATAAATAATAGCCGACAAATTTTTCATTTTTCATATCAATCATAGCACATTTTATTTGTAAAGGCATTTTAAATGTAACATCACTTAATCTATTTTTATTATAAAATTCATCACTACAATAATCGGTTGGAATAAATAAATCAAAACCAGAATCGGGAAATTCATTTGTCTCAACTTTTTTATTATGTTCCAAAGATTTATTTATATAAGTTGATTTACATTCCTCATCCTTACTATCCACATACAGCATTAAATTATATCTTGCTTTTATCATTTTTTGAGTATATTTAAATTATAATAATAACTTTATATTGTTTATTATTATATTATTTCTCTCAATCCTTCCAAACTATTGCGGTAATTGATTCAATTGTGCTTGTGTACAAGGCGGACAATTATAATAATCCGGCGGTAATATTCCTTTCGCCTTCGCCTGCTGCCATGTTATTACATCACTATCACATCCATTATGTGACAACATCGGAGGATAATGCTGTATACATGCCGGTGTCGGTAAATTATTCGCCTTCTGCAATCCACCCCCTGTTATATACAAACCTTGCGATATTGTCTCTCCATACGGCGTAAATGCTCCCACCGTCTTTGTTGTCGGTCTGTAAAATAATTTCTTCTTACTTCCTATATATATATATTTACCATATGGACATGTACATGAATAATCCTGCGTATTCGTAATCGGCTTATTAAAATTACAACCTCCCACCTTATTTGTCACTGCCTCTACATATTGTCCTTGCGTCTTTGTTATTCTATAACTATTCTCATCATCCTTCACCCATGTATTCGGATAGGTTCCAAATAATATTCCTTTATATCTTTCATCTATCATACCCATTGTATTCTTTACTGTCTTCTTGATTATACTATCATCATTCGTACAACAATTTCCTGAATTATTTATATATATCGGATATGTCCCACAACAACCACCCCAACCTATCGGATTTACACCTTTATATGGTGTTCGCGTAACATTTGAAACCATTCTAAATTGACCGACACCTCCAATATTTCTATATCCACCATTTAATGAAAATCCTTTTGAACCTATACCAGAAATAGGGTCTACACGAGGATTACCACCTAAAAATGTTCTTTTTTTTAATGTTGCTATTGACATATTTTTATATAAATTATCTATATATTTTATAATATTTCTTTCGCTTTATTCTAATATCAATATTCTCTTATGAGGCTTCACATTTATACATCTATATAATACCCAATATAATGGTGTAAATAAAAATGGCCCTGTTATCTCATCAAACTTCTCTTTCGTCACCTTTACATAATCTATTTTTATATTTACAAATAAATATAAACAACATTGAGCTAAACTATAATAACCACTCGTATAATATACCATTTTCGGTATCTCTTCAAAATCTTCCATCTCCGGTGGAAAAAA
>Ga0169931_10008955_pt1 | contig 14510 bp, 15 predicted proteins | sample Kivu_15m_20L_FD_129675 | JGI IMG/M metagenome (GOLD analysis project Ga0169931, IMG submission 129675) | Freshwater microbial communities from Lake Kivu, Western Province, Rwanda to study Microbial Dark Matter (Phase II) - Kivu_15m_20L... | ecosystem: Environmental > Aquatic > Freshwater > Lake...
GGTTCTTCTATAATTGGTTGCTCCTCAACTATTGGTTCTTGAACCACGGGTTCTTCTATAATTGGTTGCTCCTCAACTATTGGTTCTTGAACCACGGGTTCTTCTATAATTGGTTGTGGTTCTTCTATTTTATATTGTTCACCAATAAGGTGGTCTTCTATCAAAAAAACATCGTTTGACTTATTGTTTTCCTCCTCCTCTTCTGGTGTTGGGATGTAAACATTTTCCTCTTCAATCTGAGGTTCTTCATTAGTATTTTTTATTTCAGAATCTTTGTTAGATTTCTGCATTTTGTTAAGGTAGTTTTCCAAAGCTACTAACTCATCTTGTTGTAATCTAACTTTGGAAACTTCAGCAACAATGTCTTTAGCGTCCACAACAGGTGTTTCCTCACCTACGGGTTCAGGAGATTTTTTTACCACCGGTTCTTCTACCACTGCGTTTTTATCACTCTGTGTAAACTTAACTAACATGTGTAAAAACGAAAGTGATATAATTGGTAACATACCTCCAGCAAAAAATGCTAAAAACCTTTTGTGACCTACCATATCAGTGGGTTCAACACCCATGTATTCCAAAAGTGGTGAAACTAACTCAACCCATGATGTGAACGATTGACTTGAAATATCAATGTATGAATATGCAAAATATATATTACCAATAAATTGTACTAAAGTAACGATACCAAACGGAAAATAAACTTTCTTTCCCATATCGGCGGAAATGGCTGCGAGTGCAGAAAGTGCAGCAATTTCAACACCAATAGAAAGATATACCGCCCATGTAAATGGATTAGAAATCCCATACCATTTAGTTACGTGTGAAATGGAAACAATAGCAACGGTTATGATTGGTATAAGAAACGATGATATTATTATTGTTTTATAATTCTTATTAAACCAATTTTTCATTTAACATTTTTTTCTAACCTACTTATTTCATTATCAATTTCAGTTTGACGATTAACATCCAATATTTTTCTATCAGTTGCTTGAATCATTCTCTTTTCAGATTTCAACCCTTCAATTCTCAATCTAACATCCAGTTCTTCTTTTGTGTAAGTGGAGTCTTTGATGGATTGAACTTCTTTTCTCATCTTAGACAATTCTCTCCCGTCACCACAACTTTTAAAAAGACCTAAAAGTGCAATGACTAAAACAATAATGGTAAAGTTTTTTTGAATAAAATTTTTCATGTTCTTTAATTTATAAATAGTTTAATAATCCGTAACTATCATTACGTAGTTTTTTCAAAGCCTTGTCACGTAGTTGTCTTATCCTTTCCTTGGTACATCCAAACTCTTCACCCAGGTCTTCCAAGTTCATTTCAACCCCATTTAATCCGTAGGACTTTTCAATAATCACTTTTTCTCTATCATCCAATATAGATAACATCATTGAAACTCTTTTTTTGATTTCTTCTGCGGTATTCATGATGTCTTCGGGATTATCCGCATTTACATTGATTATTGTATCAATTAATTCATCACCTTCCTCATTAATTGTATCATTCAAGTTTACACAGTGAGGTAGAACTATTTCAGCTCCGTTATCCTCATAATGAATAAAAAATTGGTCATCAACGACCGATTGTTCATTCTTTTTTCTTTTTTGATTCTCTTGGATTATGTTTGATGGTAGTCTAATCATTCTTGCATTCTCATTAAGGGATGCCATGATTGATTGTTTTACCCACCATACAGCATATGAAATAAATTTGTACCCACTGTTTGGGTCAAATCTTTCAGCCGCTCTAATGAGTCCAATATTACCTTCAGAAATCAAGTCAATTAAATCCATACCATTGTTTTGGTAGGATTTTGCAACTGTGATAACGAATCTTAGATTTCCAACTACGAGCTCATTCAATAGTTGGTCTTTTGTTTTCTTTGATATTTCCTTGTTTTTGAGCTCGTCAAAGATTTCATCTTGTCGTTGGTGGGTGATTACCTTGATTTTCCTGATGTCTTTGATGTAGTTCTGAATTTCTTCAGTGTTGATTAGTAATGATTTAGCCATGAATGTTCGGTTTGTGGTTCATGGGTAAAAATATGTAAAAAAATTTATTTTTGGTAGTCATCCAAAAATTTTTTTTCGTCGGGAGTCAAACTATCTATTCCCTGTTCCTCAATCTTCTCTAAGATATTATTTAGGTCCATATTTTCATCCAATGGGTTTTCCTTGTCTTTTCTATTGTACTCTAACCTTAGGGAACTGTGTTCTTCACTCGGTTTAAACATAAAGTCCTTCATCTGTATCGGAAGGTTTGCACTGTATATACTTTCCCTTTCAAACAAGAAATAGAACTTTACATCCTCCATCGAAATTATGTTGTGTAACTCCTCGGACAGTTCTTTTCTCGTTGATTCTGATTCAAATATAATAATTATACTTTTTGACGTATCTTCAATTACAAATCTTACTTTGGATACTTTTGGGCTCACACCGAGAACTTCTAAACAAAAAAATTCAATGTCTTCGTGGTCTTCAAAGTTTGCAAATAAAAATAAAAGATATGTCTTCATATACATAAATTATTGTATCAGCAAGAATACAGATAAAACAGCAATAAGTCCACCACCAATATAACTTTTGAACTTGTTTTTTACTTTTTCTTTTTTCAATTGTAATTCAAGTTTTTTTGTGTGGTCTTCCAATACTTGGTACTTTTCGTCTTGTGATTTAATAATTGTTAAATAATTTTCTTCTTTTTTCTGCATAGTAGTGATGACACTATCTTTTAATGAAACTTTTTGTTCTAAAAGAATAATCTGTTCATTTGATAATTTTAACTCTGCAATTGCGGAATCCCCCCTTAATAAATCTTTAGCGATTAATTTAAATGTTGAAACTGGTAAACATTTTACCGGTTCGGGAGTCTTGTTTTTATTATTTGTATCTGTCTGAGAAAAAACTATCAAGCTCTGGCTCAGTAAAATTAGAAACACTATTAATTTTTTCATGATATATTTCTTTTACAATTGTTTTTTGATTTTTTATTTTACCAATACTGTTGTCAACCTCACCAATTTCTTTATTGATTGCGTCAATCTTGTCATCTAACAATTCTTGTTCTTTATACATGTTATGTATAATAAGATTTAACGAATCAATTTTAGCTTTATCCTCAGGTGACATACCGACTCTTGGTGTTAAGATGAATATCATCCAGTAAAAAATGAAAAGACCAAACAACACCAACAATATGGTCTTATATTTAGTTGTAACAAAATTCACAATTTTATTACCATTTTCTTTTGCGTTAATTAGTCTTTCATCCATATAATATAAATATTATTTAATGTTTATTTTTTCTTTCGAATAATTTCATCAATAATGCCATAAGATAATGCCTCTTCTGAAGATAACCATAAATCTCGTGATGCATCTTCCATAACAACATCTGCTGCTTTATTACAATATTCACCCAATAAATCAAAAAGTATTTTATTTAATTTTTCCCACTCTTTCATGTTGATTTTAGCGTCTTGAATATTACCCTCAAAACCTCCTGAAGATTGGTGTAACATAGTCCTACTAAATCTCAAAGAACATCTTTTACCTTTTGTACCTGCACCAAGTAAAACTGAACCCATAGACGCTGCCATTCCTGTATTGATTGTACGAATATCTGAATTAATATAATCCATAACATCAACCATTGATAATCCACTTTTAACCGAACCACCGGGACTATCAATGTGTATTGTGATATCTGTATTATCGAGACTGTCTAAAAACATCAATTGAGCTTGAACAACTGTAGACATGTTATCATTCACGACACCCGCAACCCATATGATTCTTTCCATCATTAATCGTGAAAAAACATCCATCACGGTCACGTTCATTTGTCTTTCCTCTAATATATAGGGGGTCAAACTGTCTTCGACCTGTTTGTTGTAATTATGTAGATTTAAACCGCTAATCCCTTTATCCTTAGCGAATAGTCCGAAGTCTTTGTATAGTTTACTGTTCATGTGAATTATTTTTTTTAAATCTAAGAAAAAAAAGTGATCTTAAGAAATTTTGGGGGTGATAAAATCGATTGAACTGATGTTGTTATCTTTTTTTACCATAATCAAATTATTTGACAAGTTCCTAATTAACGGATTATGAGAAATAACAATTATGTGTTCAAAATAATCTTTAATTTTTTTATAGAACTCACCAACCATTTCCAAATTCTCATCCGCAATTTTACCAAACACCTCATCCATCACAACAATATTTGGTTTGGGTAGTGAAGATATTTTTGTTAATACACTTCTCAGAGCAAGAGATGATATGGTTTTTTCGTAACCCGAACCACTAACAAGTGGTTTTACTACTCTAGTTTCGGTGTCAATCATTATAAACTCTACCTCGTTTTTCTCGTTGATGTTCAATTCCAAAATAAAATGACAACTATCAACTAAAAGTCTATATAGTTCTTGATTGATTAAAGGGACCATGTTTTTTAATATGACCTTAGATATTCCATTTTTACCAAAAATGGTTAAATAAACCTTGAAAATAGATTGCGTTTCATTTTCGACTTTTATCTTCCTAATCAAATCTTTATTTGTTTCAATTTTTTCAGATAGAGTTTGATTTTGGTTTTTTAATCTTTCAATGGTTGAACCGTAACTTCTCAAATTTGCATTAAGAGTTTCAATTTGAGACTTTAAACCGACTATTTCGGCATCTATCTTTTGATTCTCCTCTAGTTTTTGTTTATTACGGTCATAGTTGTCGAGTTTTGTTTGTAACTTTTCAATCTCTATCTTTTTCTGTTCAACTTCCAATTCATATCTGGTCTTTTTGATTTTGTTTTTTTCGTACTCATCATATTCTCTTTTCAAATCAATAAACACTTTTTCTTTTTCCACCAATTCATCGTACTTTTTACGATTATCTGTTTGAATTTTTTTAATTGATTCAACCAATTCTTTTAACTTATTAATCTCATCGGAGTGGTCGACTTCGTCTAATGCGCGCTTACAAGTCGGACATATCTGTCCCTCTTCTAATTGTTTTATTAGTTCTTCGTTTCGTTTAATTGAGTCCGCGTTTACCCTACCTTCCACAACTATCCCGTTCATTTCATCTTTTAGTAATAAATGATTTTCTTCAAGATAAAATTGTGAAGGTTCTTTTACATTAACAGAATCTGCATTGGTAATTGAAACTTGTTTTTGTTTTTCTAAATTACCAATATCAACCTTTATTTGGCTTGTATTTGTACGAATCAAATCTTGGTCAATGTCTGTATTTCTTTTCGATAACAACTCATCTCTTTTATTTTCCGCATCTTTTAAACTTGATTGGGTTTTGGTTGTTTCATTTTCTAATCTATGTGTTTCTGATTTGTTTTCGTCAATACCTTCTTGAAAAGTGGTGATTTCTGTTTCTAAATCATTCACATTATGATTATTTGAAATCAATTTTTTACTCCACTCACTTTGAATGGTTTTACAGATTTCTTCTTTCTCTTTTAAAATTTCTAAACCCAAAAACTTAGTCAATATCAAACCTCTTGCAGTAGGTTTTGATTCGATGAGTTCCTCTAAATTATTTCCTGTTGTTAATATTGTTGATAGGAAGTCTTCTTCTGTACCAATTGCCTTCGTAATAAAATCTTCAGTCTCTCTGCGTTGTTCACCTGTCAAATTTTCAATCGTACCATCTTGATTTATTTTATAAAAATCCAATTTGTTTGTGACATTGTAATCACCACTTTTTGTTTTTTTACGTGAACTTATTCTCTCAATTATATAGTCTTCGTTGTCTATTGTTATGTGACCCTTAACTTTTACTTCGTCACTATTACTGAATCTATTAAAGATTTCTAAATTAGTTTTAGTTTTAGTGGTTTTATTAAAAAATAAAAACATCATCAAGTCTACTGTCGCAGTCGACTTTCCACCAAAATTTTTAGGTGTAGATTCTACAACTGTAATGCCGGGTAATATTGTAAAATCGATATGGTTATTTTCCCCGTAGGATAGGAAATTTGAAAATTCAACCTTTTTGATATACCATTTTGTGTATTTGATTCTATCACCGTTTTTACGGATAAATTCTTCATTTACTTTGTTGTCAAGATTATTGAGTCTTTCCAATGATACACTAATTTCGTTCTCATCGACGAAATCTTTCATCAAAGTTTTTTGATATTGAAAATCAGATATATTTTCTGTTATATCCAAAGATGCCAATTTTGTTTGGTCGTCATTAGATATAACTTTGGTTATTATTTGAACGTACTTTGTGTTGTATTTCTTTTGAAAATATGATTTAACTCTATTGAGTTTTTCGGAGGTAAAGTTCTCGTGAGTATCCTGCCATGTGACTTTAATGTACGGATTTTTAAGGTTGGCTACTTCTTTCTTTGTAGTGTCCATTTATTCTTCTTTAAGTTATAGGTTTGAACGTGTTCTTTTTTAAAAGACATCCATTTTTCTATTTCTTCACTATTGTTTGGTTTGAATTCTGTGAAAAGTATCTTGTCTTTATTCTTAATTGTGGTAGGTTTTATTAGTATAACTTGAGTGAAATCTCTATTAGTTCTAATAAACCAATGTTTATTTTTATTTGGGGCTATTGTGTCACCTACTTTATCGTACCAATATTTTACCTTACGTATTGGTATATTAACAGTCCTAAAATCATAACCACTAATCAAAGAATATTCATTCTCCCAAAAATCACCAGTCCAACCTCCCTTTTCCAATTCCACACCAAATGAATTATCCTCAACACAAATTAAATCAATTGCCTTTGAATTAGGGTGTGACTCGAACAAAATGTTAAAAACTTCTTTAATGAAAATTTTAGCAAAATTTCTTACTTCAGTGTCATCAAAATTTTTTTTTATATAACCCATTTAAAATTTTTGTACATCCCGTTAGGGTTTATTTGTTGAATCTGTTTTCTTCAAAGAATTCAACTATTCCATTTATTGCCCATACACTTCCGGCAGTAAACATACCGTCAAAGAAGATGGATGGTAACCAATGAATACCGAAGTGGGTTGTCATCCCGCCAAGACATATTGAAAAAAAGAAACCGACCCATGTTGATGTACATAACATACAACTAATCAATCCTGAAATGAAGTTTCCAACTCCTTGAAAAGGGGCATATTCATTTTTACCCCAATTATGAATGAAATCCCTAATAGAGTCGAAAATAGAACCGTAAACGATTATGGTACTCATTCCATATGCTGCCATAATCCAAATAAAAATGTTTGTCATGTTTGAATGTATTTTATAAAATATATGAAAAAAAAATTAATAAAAAAATTATTCACCATATAAAGATGAGAGGTTACTATCCTTCATGAATTTACCTTTTCTACCAAGACCCTCTAACGATTTTGTTAGATTTCCCAACTCGGACTTCAATTTTTCATTTTCAATTTTCAAGACATTTAATTCCTCGTCGTTTTTTACCTCAATAATCTTTTCAATTGGTACTTCTTTTATGACCTCTCTGACAATAATCTGAGTATCTCCTTTTATCTCTACCGGCACCTCTTTAATAACTTCAACAGGTACTTCTTTAATAACTTCTCGAATAATTTCAATTGGTTTTTCAATTATCCTATCTACGGGAATCTCTTTAATAATTTCTTTGATTACTTCCTTCTCTACTATCTTTTCACCAGATATAAATCCAAATGGTACTTCACCATACTTTACAATATTGAAACCTTTTTTAAAGACTTGTTCCGCAAATTCTTGAGGATTCTCAATTTTGTTTAATTCACAATACTTTATGAATTCATTATCTAATATTAAGTAGTTTTTCTGATTCATTGTCAATATCTAATATGTCAGATATGGAGAAATGTAGAAAAGGTTGTTCATTCTCTATATCATAAGTATGGTATTCATCGTTTACTACGTCATAAACACCGTATCCGTGATAATTGACTGTCTCACCAAAATTTTGTTGAATCAGAGAACCAATCATGATAGCTTTACCTCCGTTGGGTAAGTCAAACATCTGTCTTTTATGGATATCACCACAAAGTAATAAATCCAAACCAACAAAGTTTAATGGTGAGTAGGCATTTTCAAATTCGAACCCTAAATCAGTGGACAAACCTTGTATTGGTCCATGAAATAAACCAACATAAAACTTATTATCCTCTTTTTCAAAATCGGGTTTTTGATTGTGTTGATATAAAGAGTAAACCACCCAATTAATGTTCTCATCCTCATATACCCCACTGTTTTTGAAATATTTGACATTTTCATTATTCAACATCTCAACAATTGGGGTAATACTATCCAATCTACTCACATTATTTTCTAAAAAATCATGGTTTCCTGGTATTATTATAACAGGTCCGATGTTTTCGTGTAACTGTGTTAGGAACCAAGATGTGAGCATCATTTGTTCGTTTGAGATATTAATTTTTTGATGAGCAATGTCACCAGTAATGACCACTCTTATCTCATCGTAATTACAATCTTCCACTCTTTTCATTGCATCGTCAATTACCATCTTGAATTGTTTCTTATACATGTCATGTAATTGAAAGGTCCTGATGTGTAAATCAGATATGTGTATAATTTTTCTTATCATTTTAAGTATTTTTTTATATCCATTTGTAAAATCGAATTGGTCATGTCCGATGGGACTTTGTATTCCGTAAACGTCCCATTATCTTTAAGATGTGTAATGACACAACCTAATAATTTGATATCTGAAAACTTACTACCCTCCAACATTTTTAATAATAGTTTACCATACAATGGTAGTTGAACATAATAGTGACTTAGAGCGGTATCATAATAATTTTCAAAAGGGTGTAACATTTTTGAAGTGTAGGGTTGTATTTGAAAATTCTTTTCTTGGTTTGTTTTCCAATCCGTAACAACAATACCAAACCCGTCTTTTTGTTTGTTCATCATCAGCCAACATTTATCAGGTTGACCAACATATTCTAGTTCAGGGTCACCCAACACCATTTCAGTATCTATGAGTACCGCACCTCTTTCTTCCATCAAGGTTAAAAAATCTTTACCCGCCGATATCATACTGTCACTCTTCATGATTTGTTGATTGTCACATTCAAAAATTGGTTGTCTCACATCTTTGTAATTACCATATCTACCAACTAAATCAGTTTCTAACATGTAATGAACCCTACTACCTAAATTTGTAGAGTAATCACCGGCTTTCTTCCATTTTTCTAACAATAAACGAGCTTCTTCCTCATCACCATCTGTCATTTGGTAAGCTTTAGATTCTGCATCAAATGGGATGTAAAATTTTTTAATCACTTTTGATACGGATGGAAAATTATTTCTATGTTTTCCGTCTAAATCTCTCATAAAATAAATGTGTTCATCTTCATAAAAAGTAAGTTCTAACTCCTTTTTTCTAATTTCAACACACTCTCTGATTTCCTGTGCTATTTCTGTTAAATTCATTTTAATCTAATTTAAATTCCTTGTATTCAGTTAAGTTTCCTTGTAAATCTGCAATGTCTTTGTCTTTAGGTAGTTTCACGATGTTTATCTTACCCAATAGTTTACCACAATTTAATTTGTGATATAATTTTTCCGCATCGTCCCACGCATCACCATCTAACAATATTGTCACTTCACATCTAAGGTCATATATTTTATTAAAGAGTAAATCACTCATGTACTTACCTAACATTGGGACAGCATTATCTAAAAAAATAGAGTCAAACGCACCCTCAACTAAATAAATTTTTTTTGACCAATCTATCAAACTTTCATTAAAAATAATTGTCTCTTTTTGTACGTCAGGATTTTTATATTTTAATTTAGTTTTTGACAAAAATGAACGTGCAACAAAGTAATTGATTTGTCTCCATTCATTATAAGATGGAATTATTATTCTATTCTCATATGGTCCTGAAAATACAAACCCTATATTGTGTTTTCTTATTATTTTGTCAGTAACGTTTCTCTTTTTTAGATACGCCATGGCTTGTCTATAGTGGTGAGTCAATTTAACACCGTCACTTGGATTGTTAAGTGCAACAAATTCCTTGGGTAATTCAACTTGTTTGAATTGTTTGACCGCAAGTTCTACCTCGTCGGGTTTTAATAACTCGTATCTTTTGAGATGTTTGTCGTTCCCGTATTTTTTAATTAATTTATAAACTGAACCATGTGTATTATATAGTTCAGAACATGACCAACACTTATACACCAACATTTTATAATTAATTTCTAAATTACCTTTTCCATCACCATGGTCCAAACCTTTAATTTCATACGAACAAACAGGACAATCAAATGCTAGTTGTCCCTTGTATTCATTGTGCATTCTGCAGTCACCAAGAATATCTTCGAGTATATCTACAATAGGTTTGTATTCGGGAGCAATAGATGACATAGATAAAGTATACGAAATAAAAAGGTTAAAACCAAAACGCATAAAAAAAGGTGGGGGTTTACACCAAAACCACCCACCTTATGTCAAAATACTAATGCTATTCTGACACGATTTGTTATTTAATTGTACTAATATTCAAATGATATACAATTTTTTTCAAAAAACAAAATTATTCTTTGATTCCATCGTTTTGCATGTTGACAAAACCAATCACAGCCGTAGCGGCGTCACTCATGTCGTAATTTTCTTTTTTCAACTGTCCATTTTTACCATATAACCATTTAACCTCGGGACATACCGTATTAACATTTTCCCATATAATATGTTTTTTGTCAATATCTTTAGGTAGCCCACCAAAAAGGACATTTTTACCCTTATCGTTTTTACCAACCAGACTTGGGAATGCATATTTTCTTGCGTTGTAAGTGGTAATGAAAGTAGGTACAATACCTAAAACCTCATAGCAAGACTTAAGTATCATTGTGTTGTATCTTAGGAGTGTACCCACCGTATAAACGTTGTTTGAGTTCAAAAGAGGTTCTTCAATTACCACTCTTGTAATCCCAACGTCGCTATACGATTCTAAATGTTTTTTAAAAGCTTCGGCTTTTTTTAAGAGTTCTTCGATTTTGTCTTCGGGTTGTGGTTTTATTTTTGGTGAAAAGTGTGTCAACTCTAATAATTTGGAAGAGTTAACATCAAACAAAGCCCAACCAATCGTTTTGGTTGATATATCTAAACCCAATATTTTGGCTGCGTTTTTAAATTTAATACTCATATAAAAATATATACGAGATATTTTTTAAAATGTAAATAGATTTTAAAAATCTATTTTTAGTGCGAACACTTGAGTACCACTTCTTTTTACGGGATTTGCAGTTTTACCTATCACCAAAACTTCTTTGTTTTCATTTAATAATGCAATTTCAGTAATTCTCTTATCTTGACCCGTTGTATAAGTTGGGTTTTGAGTTACATTAAATTGAGATGCGGGTAAATTAACTAAGAAATTCATTTTCTCAATATCCGTCGCCCTAACTAATTTAACACTACCAGGGAATGGTTGTTCGTCCCCGAATTGAGGTAAAGTTGACGGTTCGTTTGGTAACTCACCTAAGTACGATTCTAAATCAAATATCGTGGTGTCGTTATCAAACATATCAAATGTTACTTGAAAAGAATAGTCAACTAAATTATTTGGGTTGATAATATTACCGACCGTGTGGTTCGGGATATATTGTGTCATATCCAATAGTTTCCACAAATTTGGTTCGGGTAAATCACCATAGTCTGTAACCTGAATTAGTAATTGAAATTGATTTGCAATGTATCCGTTTTTAAAATTACAGGTACTACCTGTAACCATATTTGAGAAATACCCATCAGCAAACTTAACATATAACTGAGATGGTGTTGCAAAATATGTACTCCCAGTAGTGGTTTCAAATTTTGTATAGTAATTACAAGGAAGTCCATTCATCTGTGTATCCCCTGTATAATTTAACATATAAGTTAACCAAATCGTTTGTTCTGTTGAACCGCTGTAAAAGGACTGTGCTGCGGGGAGGTCGCTTGGTAATAAATTAATTTTTGGTGACGGTAAGGTGTATTTTCTATTAGACTTGTAATCCATCACCGCAACCAATTCTTGGTCGTCAATAACGATAACTTTATTATTTACAAATATCTTACCCACTTTATTACTAAATTCATCAAGAAGGTATCTAAATTTAATTTTTTGATAAGCATTCTTTTTTGAACTAACAAAATAATCTGTTGTGTCCATTGTAAGTAACGCACCTATTGTTGTCCCTGTGTTTCGGTGATATTGAATGAATGGAATATATACTTCAAAGTACTCTAAGTCAGTAATTGAATTACCAATCGAGTCTTCGAGTAGTGCTTGTGATTCTGTATTGTTTGTACTAATATAATCATCGTACTTGTAAAATCTTTCAGGGTCATTTTTTAAATCACCTAACTCAGAATAGTGAATGACAGCAATACACCTTTGTTCCTCAGGTGTCACCTCAACAATTTCATCATACGAATTACTGTAAGTTGTTGGATTACTAATCGTTCCACCAGTACTATTTGTGAATGTTTGACCACTTGATGTTGTGTACCCTAAAAATTGCTTTGTAGAAACATGTTTGTTTGATGTGAATCCGGTTAAGTTTTCATCAATTCCATCCACATCAAATCCTATTGGTTTCATACCCCAAACCACATCCATTGTCCATGGGTTTAGTTGTTGTGTTGGGTCTATTTCAGCTGGCTTACAATTTGGATTATTTGCCACACTAATTGGGTATTCATTTTCACAAGAATTACAAACTACTTGAGCTGGTCCTGAACACCCTGAAAAATTTGGAGTTGTTCTGTCTAAATAAAGAGTATTTCCGGTAACTCCCGTTATTTTATATACTAAACTATTTGTTTGACCGGTAATGACAGGGTGGTTTGGGTCGTTCCCGCAAAAACCACCAAAAACAATAGTTATGAATTCACAATCATTAAAACTTGCGCCGGTTGGTACTGAAATACTATTGTCACCTGTTAGTCCTGATAAAGATATTTGTTGTGTTTCACATTCAACACTTGTTCCTGTACAGTTTGTGTCGTCATATTCAACATATTCAGTAACAAATCCAGCAGGACCCATCACATTTCTTAATGTATCCGTGGTTGATGATTCTACAGGAATACCATAAACAGTGGAATCAATATTACTACTGTCTAATTTATATGGATATTTTATACCACCTTCTTTGTCAAATGGTGCAAAAACCATTTGAAATGGTTGAGAATTTAGACCCGTAAAACTATCAAACGGTGCTGTGTAATCAAATTCAGAATCCCCAATTTGAAAATATGCGATGTTAAAACTACCTTTAGCAATAGAATTTCTACCCTTTTGGGTTATTCTAACGGATAAGAATTCTGAATTATTATTACTTAAAAAACTCATGGTTATATTATAAATACTTTAATCTAAATTATGTACACGGATATGGACCTGTTACAACGCTAACGGCACCTGCTGTTACATTATACCCACTACCGTCTGTACATATTGTATATTGACCACTAAATGTATGTGACATTGGACTTCCATCACAACTAAACCACTCAATAGATGCACCATCATCGGGTGATTCTAAAACATAACCAGTACATGGTGATTCCAGTGGTGGGGTAAGGGTTGGTGTGGGAGTTGGGGTTGGAGTTTCGGACGGTGTTACAGATGGGGTTACAGATGGTGTAATTGAAATAGTTGGTGTTGTCGAAGGTGTTACACTTGGTGTTAAAGTTGGTGTTGGTGTTGGACTACCTGGTACATTTTCACAACACTCATCTAAATTTATTCTAAATACTTGTTCACAACAACCTTCACAATCGATTCTAACATACATCTCCATTAGTGTTGCTGTAATTCCTGTTAAATCACAAACATCACCAGTGGTCATTCCCGTACAACTAGTCACTCCTGTTATATTTGTGGATGTTAGTCCTGTATAAACGTCGCAATTTGTATAATTGGAACCTGAATTAAATGATATTTTTACACCTTTTGGTGTCACAGTGTCGTTAACACAAGGTCCACCACCTGATGAACTTGGTGTTATAGTGGGTGTTATAGTTGGAGTTACTGTCGGTGTTGGAGTTACTGTCGGTGTTGGTGTTGGAGAAGGTGTTGGTGGTAAAGTTGGTGGTGGTGTACCACAATCACCTTGATTACAACATGGGGTTCCATTACAAGAAATATTAATTGCGCAAGATGTAAATGATGCAAGAGGTTGCCAAGGAAATGAACTCGATTCGTAATATATATCTAATCTCCAAAAATACGCTCTAACTAAATTACAATTACTAACACATATATTAAAAAACCCTATATTATTATCTACGATAGTTACTAAATTATCATCGCAATCATAATATTCGTAATACGCAACATTGTTTGGATTACTAGTATTACCTGTTGCGAAAAATGATAATGTTGAATCAATAGTCATACATTCGCAACCGCATGGTGTTGGTGTAATAGACGGAGTTATGGATGGTGTAATAGATGGTGTAATAGATGGGGTGGTGGATGGCGATGCACCTAATGTCGGTGTTATAGATGGTGTTACA
>Ga0169931_10008958_pt1 | contig 14508 bp, 15 predicted proteins | sample Kivu_15m_20L_FD_129675 | JGI IMG/M metagenome (GOLD analysis project Ga0169931, IMG submission 129675) | Freshwater microbial communities from Lake Kivu, Western Province, Rwanda to study Microbial Dark Matter (Phase II) - Kivu_15m_20L... | ecosystem: Environmental > Aquatic > Freshwater > Lake...
GTCGTTTTCCGGCTTTAGCCGAACGCAGTTTGATTGTTTCATCGTTTGGTAAAACATACCATACCACAGGTTGGAAACTGGGCTACTGTTTGGGGCCTGCCAACCTCATGAAGGAATTCAGAATGGTGCATCAGTTCCTGGTTTTTTCTGCCAATACACCTATGCAACTTGCCTACGCCGAGTTCCTCAAAAACAAAGATGCTTACCTGGGCTTGTCTGAATTTTACCAGCAAAAAAGGGACTTTTTTAACCGACTTTTTGAGGGTTCGCGGTTCAGCATCCGGCCTTCGGCCGGGACGTATTTTCAGTTACTGGGTTACTCAGCCATTTCGCAGGAAGCTGATGTAGAATTTGCTCGCAAATTAACCATAGAACATGGCGTAGCGTCCATTCCAGTTTCTGTTTTTTATCACAAAAAGAAAGATTCGAGACTCTTAAGATTTTGCTTTGCCAAAAGCGAAGAGGAACTCGAGCGTGCCGCAGAAAAACTCATTCGCCTGTGAATTTAAGAATTGCAATGGTTCAAACCCGCCTTCACTGGCAGGACACAATGGCCAATCTGGAATCGCTTTCGGAGCGACTTTCCACGATAAGTGGTCGCGTTGACATGATTGTTTTGCCTGAAATGTTTAGTACAGGTTTCAGCATGGACACCCAGCATGCCGAAGAAATGGAGGGCCTGGCCATGCAGTGGATGCTTAGCAAGGCGGTGAAATACAAAGCAGTTGTTTGCGGTAGTTTAATGATGCATGAGGAGGGGCGATTCTACAATCGATTTATTTGGCAGAATCCCGACGGTAGTTACGAATTTTATGACAAACGACATTTATTCAGAATGGCCGGGGAGAATCATCATTATACAGCAGGAACCGAAAAGCGCATCATTCGCCTCGGCGAATGGAAAATTTGTCCCCTGATTTGTTATGATTTAAGGTTTCCTGTTTGGTCGCGTAACCGCATCGTAAACGGTAGTCCTGAATATGATTTACTTGTTTATGTAGCCAATTGGCCTGAACGCCGGGCTTCTGCCTGGAAAACTTTGCTACCTGCCCGGGCCATTGAAAATCAGGCATTTGTTTGCGGAGTCAACATTGTTGGTCGGGATGGGAATGAAATTACTTATTCTGGCGATTCAGCAATAATTGATTACCTTGGTGAGCGCATTAGTTTTACCGAGAAGTATGGTGACCGATGCGAAGTAGTTGAAATTTCGCTTGAATCACTTAAAAATTACCGCAAAGCATTCCCTGCCATGCAGGATGCCGACGAATTTGAATTATTGCCATGAAGAAAATACTATTTGGAATCTGCCTGCTTTTGGTATCACATGCAAATGCACAGGTTTGGTTTAGAATCAATCAGGTACCTGCCAACACACCTTCAGCTGATCAAATTTATGTAGCCGGATCGTTCAATAATTGGAACGAAGCCGATGAGGCCTTCATTTTTTCTCAGGTTCAGGGAGGTACATACCTTCTTCAAACACAGATAGCGAATGGCAACTGGTCCTGCAAATTCACACGAGGAGCTTGGTCAAGTGTAGAAGGCACAAGCACAGGAGGTTTTCTGCCTAACCGGAACATTTCTGTTATTCAGGGCGATACTATTGATTTTACAATCGCAGGCTGGGAAGATCTTGGGTCAGGCAATAGCGGTACAGCACTGCCAACAGTGAGTCTTTACGATGCCGACTTTTTTATGCCGGAATTGAATCGTAACCGTCGCATATGGGTTTGTTTACCACCTGATTACAGCGATTCACTTCAAAAATTTTATCCTGTAGTTTACATGCACGACGGACAGAATCTCTTCAATCAGTCGCTTTCATTCGCCGGCGAATGGCAAGTGGATGAGCATATGATGGAACTTTTTGAAGGCGGCGACCGCGGAGCTATAGTGATTGGGATCGAAAATGGAGGTTCTGAACGAATTGATGAGTATTGTCCATGGAACAATCCCGCCTACGGCGGAGGGGAAGGACCTGCCTATGCAGCCTTTTTAAGAAACACGCTAAAGCCGCATATTGATGCCAATTTTAGAACCTTGCAGGGTGCGTCAACAACCGCTATCGCGGGAAGTTCATTGGGCGCGCTGATTTCCTTGTACACGGCGCTTGAATACCCGGATGTTTTCGGACGGGTAGGATTGTTTTCACCGGCGTTTTGGATCAATCGCGATTCGCTGCTGTCTTACATGATTGATAATCAACCGGATGAAGAACAAAAGTTTTACTTTGTTGCAGGTACTAACGAGAGTTCTTCCATGGTTTCTGATATGAATTTGGTACACAACAGGCTGATTTCCGGAGGTTTACCAGAGCAGCAAGCAGAGGTTCAGGCGAAGGCCGATGGCGCTCACAGCGAATGGTTCTGGAGTCGCGAATACCAGGAATGTTATTTATGGCTGTTCAGTCAGAATCTGGCACCGGGCTTTTCGCCACCCAAAAATACATTCCCGCTCAAATTCAGACCCAATCCCGCCGATACATCAGTCATGTTAGAGCTTCCTGAACAGGATACTTATTCAATCGTTTTTTTAAATGCCGGCGGGCAGGAGGTTCTTCGAATGAATCAATCTACCGGAGGGTTCATTGTTGCTGATGTTTCTGCCTTGCAGGCAGGACAGTATCAAGTTGTGGTGATTGCCAAATCTGGCTCAGTTTTTCAGGGAAAAGTCCTTATCCATTAAGAAATCAGAAACCCGGCGTGGCTGAAGTTTTTTTTCGGACATAAATATCTCGGACAATACCGGCAGAGATTGCCCAGAAAGGCATTGAAAAATTATTTGTTGAATAGCTCGTATTGATAGGTAAAAATGCTGTTTCGAGCCTTGTTTCGGCTGCAAATCTTGTGTTTTTTGTTAAAGGTTGTAAGTAGGAGAATGACGCGGAAACACTCCAGTGGTCGTTTAATCGGCTAAACCATTCCACTTTGGCAATGGCACGAACTACGATGTCGTTGCTGAGTTCCATCTGCATTCTCGATGTCTGAATGATACTGGTTAGCCCAAAAAAGTCAGTTGTGTCGGTTGTATTTATCAGTTCGGTGTTTTTCAAGGAAGTAATTCCGGCCGAAGCACCAATTTGGAGGGTAATGTAATTGCCGGTTCCCGGCTTGAATGTTTTAACGGCATAAGCAGCTAGCCCAAAATCAGATATGCCGATGTTCAGGCTATCCGCATAGGAGTTGCCGAAGCTTGTATTAATGCCTGTGAACATGGCGTAAGCTTCTGTTTTCCAAGTAAATGAGCTTTCTAAATTATGCAGATAGCTAAAAGTTCCGGTAAATGCCGGCTTTGAATACAGCCGGGGACCGGCGTTGACCGTCAAGCTTGTGATATCAAGAAAAAAGACATCAAAAACATCAAAATCCTTATCCCACCGTGTGGTGGGACTGGCAATGCCTGCCTGAATATTGATAAGCGAATGCCGCTGAGTTTGAGCAAAGCCTGTTAGGCTTAAAAAAACAAGGTAAATGGTCGTTAAATTTCTCATAAGAAAAAGGCCGGAAGAACCGGCCCGATGTTACTTTAGATTGAATGTTTCCATGAATTTTGTGGTGTAATTCCCGGCGATGAAATCGGGATCATCCATCAATTTTTTATGGAAAGGAATGGTTGTTTTTACGCCGTCGATGACGAATTCGTGCAAGGCCCTCCGCATTTTGGCAATGGCCTCTTCGCGTGATTGCGCGATGGTAATCAGCTTCGCAATCATTGAATCGTAGTTTGGCGGAATGGTATAACCTGCGTAAGCGTGGGTATCAAGTCTAACTCCATGTCCACCTGGTGCATGAAATGTTGTAATAGTTCCTGGCGATGGGCGGAAATTGTTTTCTATGTCCTCGGCATTGATCCGACATTCGATTGCGTGTAGCTGAGGGTAGTAATTTTTTCCGGAGATAGGTACACCGGCAGCCACTTTGATTTGCTCGCGAATGAGGTCGTAATCGATCACTTCCTCGGTGATAGGATGTTCTACCTGGATTCGCGTATTCATTTCCATGAAATAGAAATTCCGGTGTTTATCAACTAAAAATTCAATGGTTCCCACACCTTCGTAATTAACAGCTTTGGCTGCTTTAACGGCGGCATCGCCCATTTCATCGCGTAATTCCTGGGTCATAAAAGGCGAAGGTGTTTCTTCGACCAATTTTTGATGCCTTCTTTGAATGGAACAATCGCGTTCGCTGAGGTGAGAAACTCGACCAAACTGATCTCCGATAATTTGAATTTCAATGTGTCGTGGCTCTTCAATAAATTTTTCCATGTACATGCCATCGTTTCCGAAGGATGCACCAGCTTCGGCTCTTGCTGATTCCCAGGCAGCTTCCATTTCTTCTTCCTTCCAAACAACGCGCATGCCTTTTCCGCCGCCACCGGCGGTTGCTTTCAGCATGATGGGATATTTAATTTTCTTGGCAACTTTTTTAGCTTCTTCCAAACCTCCAAGTAAACCTTCGGACCCCGGAACAGTAGGAACCCCGGCCAATTTCATGGTTGTTTTTGCCATGGATTTATCACCCATTTTTTCAATTTGTTCGGGGGTAGCACCAATGAATTTGATGCCGTGTTCCTGACAAATTCTCGAAAACTTAGAGTTTTCGGAGAGGAAACCGTAGCCGGGATGAATTGCATCTGCGTTTGTGATTTCGGCTGCAGAAATAATGTTGGCAATGTTGAGGTAAGAATCTTTGCTGGCAGGAGGGCCAATGCAAACGGCTTCATCGGCAAAGCGCACGTGCAAAGAATCTTTATCGGCAGTTGAATAAACTGCAACGGTTTTTATGCCCATTTCATGGGCGGTGCGGATAACCCTAAGAGCTATTTCGCCCCTGTTGGCAATGAGTATTTTTTTAAACACACCCGGGGAGTTAGATTAAACAATAAATCAGGATGGATCTACCAGAAACAAAGGTTGATCGTATTCAACGGGACTGGCATCATCGGCCAGAACTTTAACGATTTTACCTTTAATATCAGACTCAATTTCATTGAAAAGCTTCATGGCTTCAATGATGCAAAGTACCTTGCCCGGAGTTATTTCATCACCTACGTTGACAAATGGTGGTTTATCGGGACCAGCGGAACGATAGAAAGTTCCAATCATTGGTGCTTTAATGGTAATGAGTTTGGAGTTGTCCTCCTGAGCCGGACTAGAAGCCGGTGTTTGAACAGCGGGAGCAGCCGGAGTGGAAACAGGAGCAACAGCCGGAGCCGCATAGGTTGTTTCGGCCGGCATTTGATAAACCACAGTTTCTTTACCACCCTTGTATTGATTGGTTGTAATAACTGTGAGCTTAAAATCATCTGTTTCGAGCTGAACTTCACTTACACCTGATTTAGCGACAAACTTTATCAGGTCTTGGATTTCTCTAATATCCATTGGGTTTTATTTTTTACAGATAAGGGGGTAAATATATAAAAATATGCTTGGTAGAAACTCAGGAGTTGTAAGCCCACTTTAACCAAATGGCACCCCAGGTAAAACCACCGCCAAAGGCTGCCAGAATTACATTGTCTCCTTTTTTAAGCTGTTTTTCCCATTCCCAAAGGCAAAGCGGAATGGTTCCGGAGGTTGTATTTCCGTATCGTTCGATGTTAATCATGACTTTGTCATTACCAACACCCATTCTGTTTGCCGTTGCATCAATAATACGTTTGTTGGCCTGGTGAGGAACCAGCCAGGCTACATCTTCGGCCGTGAGGTTGTTCCTTTGCATAATCTCTGCTGCAACATCTGCCATGTTGGTAACAGCAAATTTAAAAACGGATTTGCCTTCCTGGTAAACGAAATGTTCTTTATTGTCAACGGTTTGGTGGCTTGCAGGTCGTACCGATCCACCTGCTTTTTGATGCAGGAATTCCCTTCCGGAGCCATCGCTTCGCAGAATGGAATCCATCACACCTACTTCTTCGTTGGTAGGTTCCAGCATCACGGCGCCGCAACCGTCGCCAAAAATAACGCAAGTAGTCCGGTCCTGGTAATCGACAATGGCAGACATTTTATCTGCACCAATCACTATCACTTTTTTATGAGCACCTGAACTGATAAACTGTGCACCTGTATTGAGGGCATAAATGAATCCACTGCAGGCAGCACCCAAATCAAATCCCCAGGCATTCACCAAGCCGCACTTGTCGCTAACAATGTTCGCAGTAGCGGGAAAAACCATATCGGGTGTAACTGTTGCAACAATTACAAGTTCAACTTCCTCCGGTTTTGTGTTTGTTTTTTTTAACAGACCACGAACGGCCTCCGCAGCCATGTCGGAGGTGCCTTTGCCTTCTCCTTTGAGAATATGTCGTTGCGATATTCCTGTACGGGAAAGAATCCACTCGTCAGTTGTATCCACCATTTTTTCTAATTCCTTGTTGGTTAGAATGTATTCGGGAACGTATCCCTGAATACCGGTGATAGCAGCTCTGAGTTTAGTCATGTTGAATAATCGCTTTAATTTTTTCGGTTAATCGGGCATTTTCGACTTGAAAAGCCAGCTTGATCATGTTTTTGATGGCTGTTTTGTTGGAAATGCCATGTCCTACAATTACGGTAGAATTGATGCCCAGGATGGGAGTTCCGCCATAGGCTTCGTAATTGAATCTGCTCATGTAATCACTCTGGATTCCTTTTTTTACAAAAATAGTGTAAAATGCTTCCATAAGTTTGAGAAGCACATTTCCTGTAAATCCATCACAAACCATTACATCGGCCTTTTGATTGAATAAATCGCGTCCTTCTATGTTACCTATAAACCTGATGTCGTATGCATTTTTGAGCAATTGATGGGCTGCCAGGGCCAGAGAATTTCCCTTTTCGGGTTCCTCTCCGATATTGATCAAACCCACAGCAGGCGATTCTATTCCTAGTACGTTTTCGGCATACATAGAACCCAATTGAGCAAACTGAACGAGTGTTTCAGGTTTACATTCGGCATTGGAACCAACATCCAGGAGAATGCCAAAGCCGCCAGATTCTTTAGGAATGAGCGACATGATGCAGGGGCGTTGCACACCTTCAATAGGTTTAACACTAAGCACAGCGCCAACCAACATGGCCCCGGTATTTCCGGCACCTGCAAAGGCATCTATTTGTTTTTCTTTGAGTAATCTAAAGCCGACAGAGATACTTGAGTCGGGCTTGGAAGCGAAGGATTTGGTGGGATTATCGCCCATACCAATCACATCGGGTGCATGAACAATTTCAAAATGATCGGGTTTTTTGCCACGTTCAATTAAACCTGCGGCTATATCATCGGCATGGCCGATGAGTACGATGTGTACGGACGCAGGAAGTTCATCAACCGCCAGAAGTAAACCATCCAGGGTTGCGTCAGGGGCGAAATCCCCTCCGGAGATATCGAGACCGATTCGCATAAGAGCCTTGCTCGTTCAGCCGGGAAATGAACGAAACGGAATCAGGCGTTTTCCTTAGCAGGAACCACCAATTTGCCTTTATAGTAAAGAGCTCCATCAACGTAGTAAGCACGGTGATAAAGGTGAATGGTGCCGGTAGTGGAACACTTTGCCAGGGTAGGCAGTTCAGCTTTGTAGTGTGTTCTGCGTTTATCGCGACGGGTCTTCGAAATTTTCCGTTTCGGATGTGCCATGGTATTTTATTTCAATCGTTTTTAAATCAGTTTTTATCGGTAAGCTTTTTCAGGGCTTCCCAGCGAGGATCAATTTCAGGGCTTTCCTCTTCAGCCGGTTCAGAAACACTTATTGAATCAAGCATACCTACAACATCCTGGTCGCAGATGCTTTTATCGCCTGTTGCTTCGCAATGCACAATTCGCAATGGCAGCGCCAGGGCAAGCGTTTCGTAAAGGTATTGAGCAATGTTGTATTCGTAGGCGTCAGGACCAATAAACACTAGTTCATCGTCGTCAGAATCGCCGTTTGAAAATTCAAGAATCAGCCTGGCGTTTCCCCGAATGGGGTATGGTGCAGAAACTGCACAACGATCGCAGGAGGTTGTTAATGAACCTTCGAATGAAAATGCAAGCTGAAGATGATCCGGGCGTTTGTCAAGCAATAACTTAACATCAACCTGAGCACCCTCAATCAAACTTTGCTCAAATGAATCAAAGAACGCAGTACCTGCCTCGTAAGCAAACTCATGAATGCCATCTTTCAGTCCACTAAACTGAATCAAGTAATCCTTATGTGCTTCCAAAACGAGGTGCCTTTAAAAGGACGGCAAAGATAAGTGATTTTTTAATTGTACAAGGCACTATATGTAAAACAATTGCCTTTCCGTTTAAAATTCCCCTTTTTTAAATTGGAACTGCAAACATTATTGGTTAAGCCAGCGTACTCGGCTCGTTGTTCCTTCTCTTTCTTCAACTTCGATCATATAAGCACCGGCGTTTAGCCTTTCGGTTTGGATGATTTCCTGCGGAGCAGAAATTTTCTGCGAAAACAAAAGCCTGCCGCTTAAATCATAGACCCTAACGTTGGCAGGCCTGCCATGTGCTCTTTGGATATTGAAAGATCCCGAACCCGGGTTCGGGAAAACGGAAATAGCATCAATATTTAATTCATTCGTTGAACCGGTAACCAGGAAGCAATTATTTAAAATTCCAGCCAAATCTTCGGTATACATGTCTTGCGCGAAAAAGCTCTGGCTGTTAATATCAGTATAACAGGTGTTAAGGTGGGCCAAGGCATCCATACCATCAACATTTAGAAAATTAAACAATCCTTTCGAGTTGCCTAGGCCTGATACGAAGTATTCGTTTGAACTTGAGCCTGTTATGTTCTCGATTTTCCAGCGATAGCGTGTAACACCTCCCAATTCAAATGTGTCAATGGCAGTAACAATGCCTTCGTTAACATAAGCAATATCGGGGTAACGAAGGGTGTCACCTACTTCACTCTGGAGATCAAAATAAAGTATATCTCTATTCACCAGTTCATAAGGCACTGATCCGAATTCGTATAAATACCTGAGGTACAAGCGTGAACTTTCTTGTCTGTAGACTCCAATGACCTGAGATTCTTCCTCATTGAATGGGTCAAATGAAGTAAGAATACCATCGGCTATCAGTGTGGTGTAAAGCGTATCATTAATTAAGGTGTCTGCACCTGTTTTAAGAATGGCATTGTTCCCTAACCAATAAAAATTACTTTGAGTAACCTGCCAGCTTACCGCTGTGCCAGCTTCCAAAATTTGAGGAGTATTGCCTTGAATGTTTACAACCCCATCCTCATTCATTTGAAAATTAACTCCATCCGCCGAAGGCGAAGATTCAGAAATGAGCACTTTTCGAGGTTGAACAATGGGTATTCCCGCAACATCAGGGTAAACGTAATACGTGCCTGCTGCCAGATTTTGGAAATTGTATTCACCATAAACATCACTAACATCAAAGCCTCTCCACTCAAGGCTGGCAGAATCCTGAAGGAAAACATTCACACCTTCGTAAGGGATTAAATCATTGGAACGAAGCCGACCACCAAAAGGATCCTGACCAATGGTTCCGCTAATTTCACCCGGGCCGGTTACGAAAATCATTCCCGGTCCATCCACATCCAGTGAATCGCAAGCAATACCAACACCTACGGCTTCTTCCCACAAAATCACGCCCGGATAGTACAGTGGAAGGGCATCGGGATAAGCATCGTTATTAGGCACTACATGAACAAGATAAAGTCCTTGTTCCACTCCTTCAATAGCGAATTCTCCATTGGCGTTGGTCACATCAGTGCCCTCCACATCAAAGGCTCCCGGTTCAATAGTAAACCCGTATAAATTGACATCGGCCGCGACCAGCGGCGCTGCATCAAAATAAGCTTTGCCGTGTACGGTTTGACTCGTATTCGTTGCCAATTCAAGAAAAACGGCCGAATCGAAGTTGGGGTCACCAATATCGGAAATAGCGATAATCAAGTGGTATTGCACGCCGGCCAGGGCATTAAAAGTAGCCGTTATTGGCACGGTATAACCATCAAAGGCAAAATCAATCCCCGGATTTTCTACATAAAACTCAGGATTGGTTACGGCGTTTATATTTCCAATAGTAACCGGAAGAGCGGTGCCCGGGACGTTTGCAATGTTTATATAAGAAGTATTACCTGATTCAGAGACGAAAAAGGCAAAAATATCATTGAAAAAAGAGTTGTTTGGAGGCGCAAATTCCGGGTATTCTTCTGAAGCAAATACGAAACGCACACTTATCTCCTGGTCTGATGGAGCCATGAAATCAAATTCAAGGCGAGTTGCATCGTAGGATGAGGCATTTCCGGTGTAGCCAATTTCTTGAATGGCGTATTGAGCCAACAAGGAATCGCCTTCCGGGTCGTTAAAAATGCCATTCAGAAAAAAATCGGCTGTGGTATCCATTGGTAAGCTTACCTGGCCCGTACTTAGCACAATTCCTTCGTTTAATCCAATATCTGAGGCATTGGTAAATCTTGCAGCAGAGTAGGGGTGATCAGAAAACTGAACATTACTTACTTCAACACAATTTCCTCCAAGAATTCCTGAAATCCACTGTTGCCAGTTTGAAGTAGTGTCAATTGCGATGGGTTGTGCCTGTGTACTTCCTGCTATCAGCAGGAAAGAAGTTAACAGAATAGCGGAGTAGAGGTAGCGGTTCATACCTATAAAGGTAGAAACATTTTCTCCGAAAGCAATTTTAATTAAATATCCTCTGCAACCACTTCCTTTACGCCGGGAACCATGCGGGTAAGCAGGTTTTCGATGCCCGACTTGAGGGTCACTTTGGAAGAAGGGCAACCGGAACAGCTTCCTTGTAGGGCAACCGTTACGATGCCGTCTTCGAAGGAGCGGAATGTGATCGCTCCGCCATCTTGCTCAACCGCCGGACGAATGTATTCTTCTAGAATACCAATAATTTGTTCTTCGGGAGAGCCAGCCGCAGCTTCTGCTTTAACTTCCTGCTCGGGGGCCGCAGAAACTTCAGGGTAAACTTCAATCACAGGCAGGCCTTTGGTAAAGTAATCTGTAAGAAATTCGCGAATTGGACTGGTTAAATTGCTCCATTCCTTTGATTCTGTTTTGGTTATAGACACAAAGTTGGAAGAAAAGAAAAGGGATTTAACATAGCCACCTTTAAACAGTTCCTGCGCCAGCGGTGAACCTTCGCAATCAGACGCACTGAGGTATTCAACTTGCCTTCCGGGCTCGATAATTAGCCGGTTGGCCACAAATTTTACTGTTGATGGATTGGGCGTTGCTTCCGCGTAAACCAGGGTAGGAGTGAATGACATATCGGTTGTGGATTGACGTGCAAATATAGACATGAAACGTCAGGCCTGTCCAATTGTTCTTTGTCCATTAGTAGGATGTTTGTTTTATTAGTTTTTTGGTCAATTTGGTTTAGAAAGGCTGCCTAAATTCGTGTTATGCCAATGAAAGGATTCACATCTGTAGTCATTTGCCTTGTTCTTTCGGCCTGCACGGCCGATAAAAACGTTTCCCGCTCTTTTTATTATTGGGACAAGGAATTTCACCTGAGTGATGAAGATCGCACACTGCTGGAAGGCTTAAACAATGAGCGAATTTACCTGCGCTGCTTCACCCTGGAATGGGATAAACCAACAAAAAATATTAGAAACATCGATGAGGTCAGGCTTTTGGGCTCCTGGCCGGCGGCACTTGAATGTGTCCCTGTGATTCATGTAAATCAGGACTTTTTTCAGTTCATCAAGCCAGAACAGATTCCTTTCATTGCTAACGCAATGCTTAACAAGGTGGACAGTCTTGCTAAAAAAGCGAACTTTTCATTTTCTGAATTGCAGATCGATTTCAAGTGGAATGAACAAAGCCGTGAATTGTATTTCGCCCTGTTGAGTTCATTAAAGGCGGCACTCGATCCGGTTGAACAAAAATTAAGTTGTAGCATCCGCTTACAGCAACTTCAATTTCCTGATATAACGGGGGTGCCACCTGTTGATCGAGGCATGCTGCTGTTTTACAACACAGGCAAGCTTAATGAACCGGGCACCCGCAATTCCATTTACGATCCGGATGTGGCCGCCAGGTATGTTTCTTATGTAAAAAGCTATCAATTGCCTTTGGATATAGCCCTGCCGGTTTTTACCTGGGGCGTTCACCAACGCAACGGCGAAGTTCTTTCTGTTATTCAGAATATTACGCTCAACGATGTCCGTAATTCGGGACTGTTCATAGAAAAAGCGAAAGGCTTGTTTTCTCCGCTTATGACTTGCGACTTTAAAGGCAGTTGGTTCAAAGAAGGAGATCGCCTCCGTGTGGAAGAAATTTCACCCAATAATTCCTTGCGTGCGGCCAAACAGGTTCAACCCTTTTTATCGGATAAGCAAATCAATGTAGCTATTTTTAGCCTCGATTCAATGAACACATCGCGCTACAAGCGCGAAGATTTTGATGAGCTGTATTCGGTTTTCGAATGAATTTAGAAAGTACTGCGATTAGCTTTTCTTCCATTTAATTGAGCAACCAATGGCTTTTGTAAGTTCCGGATTAATTAGATTTCCGGTCGTTAATGCATCAATGGCATTTTCAACATATTTCATTTTTACAGCAGCTTCATCGTCGGTATTGTCGTCAACGGCGCCAATGTACTTCACCACGAATGCACCGTGTTCTTTAGCAAGCACAAATACATGAGGTGTTTTTGTAGCACCGTAGGTGCGGGCTACCTCCTGAGTTTCGTCGTGCAAATAAGGAAAATTGAATCCTTTTTCTTTCGCTCTTACCTTCATGTTTTCAAAACTATCTTCCGGATATTGCTCAGCATCGTTGGAGTTGATAGCCACAAGCGGATAACCTTTTGGTGTGGTGATGTTGTTAAGTTTGATTAATCTGTCTTCGTATTTTTTCGAGAATGGACAGTGATTGCAGGTAAACACAACAACATAACCGCGAACAGCAGTAGATTTTAGCGAGAACATTTGGCCATCGATGTTCTTCAATTCAAATTCAAGGGCTTTATCGCCGATTCGATACCCTTCCTGATCAGAAAAAGAACTAAGAAGAACGAATGCAAAAAACAGAGTGAATATTCTTGTAATCATTGGTTTATGAGTTTGTTTAAAGTGGATGAGAGGGTTTCGAAAGTGTATTCGCCTTCGTAAAAGTAAACTTTTTGAGCATTTCTGTAATATGCCGTGGCGGGAATTGCTCCCGACCAATCGGGGTCAATTTGATTTATAAAGTGATTAATGTTTTCGGGAATAAGCTGATAAACCGGAAGTGGTATTTCTTTTTTTAGAACAAATTCCCTGAGTTTTTCTTCCTGACTTTTGAAATCCATACTCACCAGAAAGAATCGCACCGGTTGGTCCTTAAGATTTTCGGCAAGTTGAATAAAATGGGGCATTTCCTCAATGCAGGGTTTGCACCAGGTAGCCCAGAAATTTACCACATACAGAGTGTCATTTACTTTAAAACTTAAGTCTTTAAGTTCGGCTTCGGTAATCTGTTTTTGTGCATCCGCCCGCAGTGCGGATAAGATTAAAAAGGCAGATAAAATAAGTTTTGCCATTGCGTGCATTGTTAAGAAACGAACAGAGGCCCCAATTGTTAATTGGTGACTTTAAAAATTCGAACCGCCGGAATTAATTTACATTGATTATTTGGCCCTCTGCTCCACGAAAGGAATAATTTTGCCCGGCAGAAAGTCCCCAAATGGCCTTTGTGAACGGTGCTTCGGTTGAAATAAAAATGACAGTGATCTTGTGTAAAGTAATTTTTCCCGAAATAGCCGCCACCAAAAAGTATCCATTGTTTGTTTGAACAAGACTACCTCGTGAAATCCGCTTTCCGGGGATATGATTTTTAATGGAATTTAACTCCTCAATTTCTTTATTAATTTCAATCAGATTTTGCTCAAGAATGTCGAGTTCCTGGCGCATCATTTCGCGTGAGGTTTCGTGTTTATCGCCTGCGCTGCTTTTTTGATCGTTACCTGATGCGTCTGAAATGGATTTAATTTCTAAGGAAATGATGGATTGTTTTTGCCTTAACTGATTTTCTATCTGATGAATAAGCTCCTGCCTGAACGATTTCATTAGTTCAAGGAATAAATGGTTGCGGTAAGCACTGTGGCAAAGCTAACCCACAAAAGGTAAGGAATATTTAACCAGGCAGCCAGTGGATCTACTTTCCTGAATTGAAAAATCATGGCTAGAATTAAAATCCAAAGAATGATAATTTCAACAAGTGCCGTTCCGATTAGGTGAAAGTGAAAAAATAAAATGCTCCACCAGAAATTAACGAAGAGTTGAATGCCGAACAATTGCAAGGCCAGTGTTCTTGACTTACTCCTGCGGGCCTCAGAAATCCGAAAACAACTGTAGCCCATGATGATGTATAGCGTTGTCCAAACCGGACCAAATAGATACCGTGGCGGATTCCAGGAAGGTTTATTTAATAAATCGTACCATGATTTGATATCGCTTACCGTAAAAAAGCCTGAAATGGCTCCCACTGTAAGTGGAATAAGCAAGAGAATTATGAATTTAAGAATTTTACGCACGAGTTTTTTATTTAGAAAACCAATA
>Ga0169931_10008959_pt1 | contig 14507 bp, 10 predicted proteins | sample Kivu_15m_20L_FD_129675 | JGI IMG/M metagenome (GOLD analysis project Ga0169931, IMG submission 129675) | Freshwater microbial communities from Lake Kivu, Western Province, Rwanda to study Microbial Dark Matter (Phase II) - Kivu_15m_20L... | ecosystem: Environmental > Aquatic > Freshwater > Lake...
GGCGGGGTCGGGAGACCCGCGCCGAGCGCGTGGCGGGGTCGGGAGACCCGCGCCGAGCGCGATATTCGGCAGGCCGCGTTCCGCCTTCCAAATTCCCCGCCGGACTTTACCGGCTGGGAAAGCCCTGCCTGATGTAGCGGGATTAACCAATTCGAGGGCTCGGTCTAGCCGAAACTAGATTGTGACGCACTCCGGGAATACCCCGAAGAGGTCGCCCCGCTATCAAGTTTTGTTCCTCCACGGCCTGCAACCCATGAGCTCATCGGCGATCGACATTCTCCGCTCAGCAGCCCCTTGGGTAGCCGAACAGCTACGCAAATACCTGCTGCTGCTCGTCGTGCCTCCGCTGCTCTGCGGTGCACTGGCGTTCGCTTGGCTACTGGTGACGCCGCAAAGCTGGAAAGCCTACCAATCCCTGCTGGTTCGCGACGACCTGCTGGGAGACAGTTTCAAGCCGGGCCGGTTCTCTAGCTTGGAGAACCAAAAGAGCGCTCAAGAAACCATCCTGCACATCGCTCGCAAACCCCAAGTCATCCGCGGAGCGCTCGAAGCATTAGGGCCAGACCCGGATCAATCCGCCAACCGCGAGACCTGGCTGAGCGAACAAGCGATCGAAGATACCCGCGACTCCATCTCGATCGTCGCACCCAATGGAGCCGAATTCGGCAAGACGGATGTCGTCGTCCTCTCGGTCAAAGCGAAAAGCCGCGATCGAGCAAGCCGCTTCGCCGATTTTGTCACGAGCGAAATCGAAAAGAATCTTCGCGAGGTTCGTCACGATCAACTCGTGAGCATGCAAAGCGAACTGGAACTTTCGATCCAACAACTCACTCGCGAATACGAATTGATCGCCGAGAAAGTCAAAGGCGTGGAACTCGCGGTTGGCTCCGACCTGCCAGTACTCCGCAGTTTGCTCGATCGGGCGAGCAGTGCGAGCGATGTCCAGCGAGCACTCGAGCAGATTCGCCAAGAACGCCGAGCCGCAGAAAACGAGCTCGAAGTCGCCCGCAAGCAACTGCAACTCCTGCAATTAATCGAATCGGATCCCGCTCAATTCTCAGTCAGCTCTAGTGAGCTCCTGACGATGCAGCCGATTTTCAAGAAACTCCGCGAAGGCCTAACCGATGCAGAGCTACGCTTGCTGACCGAGTCGGGGAGATACGAGCCGGGGCACCCGTCAGTGGTCCATGCCCGGGAAGTGATCGAGCAAACTCGGCAACAGATCCGGCGTGAGGCCCTAGTCGTGATCGAGGGGCTCCGCTCGCAAGAATCTACCGCCGAAGCGAAATATCAGCGGCTGCTGAAATCCGAACAGCAATACGACGAACGCTTGGCTCGGCTCGGTGAGAAACGCGTCGAATACGAAACGCTTGCCCTCGAAATGCAAAAACGAGGCGAGACTTTGGGTAAAGCCAAAACCGATCTCGCTCAAATTCAGTCGCTCGCCGAGGCAGCTGGTCGCGTCAGCCTGATCACACGCATCGGCCAACCACAAGCTGATCTCCGCCCCGATGGGTTAACCAAGAAAACAAGCTTGCTGCTTGCCATCTTGGGCGGACTGATCATTGGCGGCGGACTTGTCGGCCTGTTCTACGAACCCGATCCTCGCGCCCCTTGGCTCGCCACCCAGCCAACTCCCTCAGTAGCGCCAGCCCCGCAAGCCTCACAGGAAGTGGCAACGTCTCTACCCGAGTCAGTTTCTCTCCTGCCGGTCCAGAACCGCGTCGAACAGCTCAGAGCCGAGAGACCTTTTGCCTGGTCGCGGCCGGAGACCGAGTCATCGCCGCAGATTCCAGCAGCGGAATCAGTCAACCTAGAGGCGAACGACTTCATTGAGTTGCAGCCAAGGTCTAACCACAACGTAGAGCCCTCAGCATTCCCACTACGAGTCGAAATCCCTGCGGTAACGCTCTCCTTGGAAAGGGCTGCGACTACCGAGCCGAGTCCGCTTCCTGCTTACACCAGCGAGCCTGAGTTCAGTGCGCCCGATGCTCAGCCCGCGCTACCTGCATCTACTCTGATCACTTCGATCACGCTGAGTGCAGAGACAACCCTACCGCCTAATACTCAAGCACAAGTGGCAACCGATGAGACTGCGCGGCCAGCCCTCAATCTCGACGCGTTAAAACAAACTTTGGCCGAAGCAGCCCGTGCTGCGGCAGCGAATAAACCGAGTGGCGAAAGCACTGGCCACTCGCCACAGCAAAATCCGGCCGGCCCGAACCAATCCGGTCGGGCACCAAGCTTGACTGACCGGCTAGACGTGCTCAGTCAATCACTGACTAATTATTGCGATACATTCCGCAGTGACTTTCCCAACTCAGGGAGTCCAACAAACAGCTGAGCTTGCCGAGTCGTTGCGACTAGAGCGCAGCGGCAACCTCGTCGCTCAAGTTGATGTTTGATGAGACGCTTTGTACGTCATCGTGATCGTCGAGCTCTTCCAGAAAGGCCATGACCTCACGCGCCTGGTCGAGATTCAGGTCGACCGTGTTTTGCGGGATGCGAGTCAACTGCTTGCTTTCACAGGTAAAACCAGCCGACTCCAGCGCATCGCTCAACTCCGAGAACCGCTCGGGCTCGCAGAGGACCTCAAACTTGGTCCCTAGATGCTGGATGTCATCCGCTCCCGCTTCGGTAGCTACTTCGAATAGCTTTTCCTCGGAGAGATTCTCCGCGGGAAGGACGAAGAGGCCTTTGCGATGGAACATGTAGGCGACGCAGCCCGATCCGCCGAGATTGCCGCTGTGTTCCTCAAACAGCTTCCGTAGTTCGGAGGCCGTTCGATTGCGGTTGTCGGTGGTGATTTCGCAGATCACGGCGACCGCGTGCGGTCCATAGCCCTCGTAGAGCACCTCTTCCATCGAGCCGCCTTCGAGTTCGCCAGTCCCTTTCTTGATCGCCCGATCAATGTTGTCGTTGGGCATCGAAAGCGCCTTGGCGTCGGTAATCGCTTTCCGCAGTCTGGCATTGCCGCTGGGGTCGCCGCCCCCCAATCGGGCCGCAACGATAATGGCCTTGGAAAGCTTCGTCCAAAGCTTCGCTCGCTTGGCGTCAGTCGCGGCTTTCTTGTGCTTAATATTCGCTGAATGTGAGTGTCCAGCCACTTGTTTCTGCTCCTGAAAACGACCGTTCTTGTTTCGACTTTGAGCTGCTGGAAACTCCGCTTTCCTTCCGCTCAAGACGCTCCTGTGCCAGCATTTTTTCTACGTGAACACCACTTTTCTACGTGAACACCACGCGTTTGCAATCGACTCCCGATGCGGCTGACTCGGATTGCTTCGCGAATTCTATCCTGCGACTCCATCGGCGGGAGGTCCAAATGATAGAACGATGTAATCCAGCTGACTGGACCTGTTCGCTCGCCTTAACCCTACCGCGGCTTCTTCTTGGCAATCACCTTGGCTTGTGGCTTGGCAACCGCTTTTTTGACGACCGGCTTGGCAATCGGCTTCTTGGGAACCGGCGGCTTAGCGGCCGCTGGTTTGCTCTCGGGTTTTGCGGCAGGCTTAGCTGGCTTCTTGGCCGCCGCCTTGGGATCAGGCTTCTCGGCGACCGGCTTCACGGCAGCCTTTTCAGCAGTCGGCTTCTCGGGACCCTTCTTACCTTTGCCAGCGGCGACCGGTTGGGCTTCAGACTTGGCCGCTGTCGGCTTGGAGGGCGCCGACTTGCCAGGCGCGGGCTTGCCAGGCGCGGGCTTGCCAGGCGTGGGCTTGCCAGACGCGGGCTTGGCTGCGACCGCTGCGGCAGCTGGCTCGTCAGGCTTCTTTCGTCCGCTGCTTCGCTTCGGAAATCGGTCAGCAGCCTCCGAATCGATTTGGAGAACGATGTCCCGTATTTTTTTATCCTGCGAGTTGGCGTGGAACGCGACCGCTAATTGGTGCACGAGCGAGGCGAACTCTGCACCTTTGTTTTTAGGGATCGTCCGCTCCAAACCAGGAATCTTCCCCCGCTTTTGTTCTTCTTCGGAAATTGCGCCGATCGTGTACATCAGCGAGAGGAGGGCTTGGTCGACTGGGATCGAATGGCCACCCAAAGCTAACTGGGCCACCGTCGCAACGACGAACGGAGAGATCCCCTTGTACTTCTCCAGTTGCTCAATCGCTTTGCCCAGATTCTCCTTTTTGAGAAACTCGGCGTCGAACGAATACTTCGACTCAAACAAGCCGTGCAGCACCTTGCGTAGTCGTCCCGCCGCAGCCAGCGGGTCGTGCAAACCCTTCATCAACTCAGCTAGTTCCAGCGAGGTGGTGACCCGAATCTCATTCCAATCGAAATAATCAACCTGCAACTTGGCCAGCACTTCGTCGGCTGCTTCATAGGTCGAGTCTTCGAGGCAGCAGGCGTAAACCAAGTGCTCAAGAACAGTCCGGTTGGCAGGGGACAAAACCGGCTGATAGTACTTTTTGGCGACTTTGTAGAGCTTGTTGAACTTCTCAGCGCGATTGGCTAGTGCAGTCATGACGTTTCCCGATGAGGCTGACGACGAAAGGTTCTATCTTAATAGAAAACGCGATTTCACCCAGTCTGGCTGGAGATTTAGATTCAATCCGAGACCGAGTAAAAGCCCGCAAAATGGGAACTGCCGGTTCGAAGTCGGCTCGAAACCAGGGCAAACCCATACCGACGACCGCTTATTGGCGGTTCTCTGGGGACTCTTCCCACTGCTCCTCGTCTGAATCGACTTCGTCCAAGTCTTCGTCGCTTGCCTCTTCGCGGGGCAAAACTTCATTCAGAATTCGCGCGACGGCTTCGGCGTTCTTTATCCCCTTGTCGAGGACAAACGTGATTCGAGGCGTGTAGCGGGTATCAAGGCGATCGCCCACTTTCCGCTGGAGAAAGCCAGCCGAATTCTGGAGGCCGAGCAAGCTCAGTCGTTGCTTGGTCTCATCGCCCATTATCGAAACATGAACCTTGGCCTGACGCAAATCAGGTGAGACCTCAACGAACGTGACCGTGACGTCGCGAATCCGAGGATCTTTCAACTCAACGAGGATCGCCATGGCGACCACTTCGCGAATTGCTTCTGCTGCCTTGAGCACTCGACGGGAACTCATCTTTACCTTTCTGAAAACTAACTGCAGCCAAACGCTGGCCGCGCTGGGGCTCACCCAGACTACTCGATTCACCCGAACTATTGCCGGCAGCCATGCGCGAAGCAGAAACGATCCAGCCCTGCCGCCTTGGCAGGAGCCGACGCCAAGCCGTTGCCGATAGCAGCCATGCTGCCGGTCGGGCTGACGTTTGTCGCGGTTTGCCGCGACTGCCTCTCGGCGAAAATCGCCGAGGCTCGGTTAAAAAGCTGAAACGAGCAATAGAGACGAACAAAACCCTTACAAGGTTCGCGCCACTTCCTGGATTTTGAAGGCCTCCAGTGTGTCGCCTTCCTTGATGTCATTGAACCCTTGTAACTTGATGCCGCATTCCATTCCGCGCTGCACTTCGCGGGCATCGTCTTTTTCCCGCTTCAAGGACTCAATCGGATACTCACCAATCACCCGGCTGTCGCGAATGACTCGCAACTTGCAATCTCGCTGGATCGAGCCACGCATCACGCGGCATCCAGCAATCACGCCGACCTTCGAAATACTGAAGGCCTGCAGGACCATCGCCATACCGACTTCGACTACCTGCTGTTCCGGCTTGAGCCTTCCCTCGAGGGTCGCCTTAATGTCGTCGGTAACCTTGTAGATGATGTCGTAGCGACGAATCTCGACTTGCAGGTCGTCGGCCAAAGACCGAGCTGCTTCGTCTGGGACCACATTGAAGCCGATGATCACGGCTTGCGAGGCTTGAGCCAAACGGACGTCGGCCAGCGTAACACCGCCAACCAACGCTTGCAGAATGTTCACGCGAACTTCCGGATGTTCGATCTTCGAAAGTTCTTTCTGCAGAGCTTCGATCGAACCCCGAACATCGGCTCGAATGATCAGGTTGAGCGTGACCACATCTTGGGTTTTGCCCAAGGTGCCCGTCTCGACGCGTTTCTGGAAATCTTCCAGCGAAACGCGGGTCGTGATTCCACCGAGCGACTGCTGACGCGAAGTCGCCTCTCGGCTGGCCGCCAGTTCGCGAGCTTCAGCAATATCCGAAAGCACGTAGAACTTGTCGCCCGCGTTGGGAGCGATATCCAAGCCAGTCACGTTCACCGGCATACTCGGACCAGCCTGATTGACTTTCTTGCGACCTTGCAGGGTGTCAAACATCGCTTTGACGCGACCGTGAGAAGCACCGCAGACGACGATATCGCCGACATTCAGCGTACCACCGCCGACGATCAACTTGGCAATGACTCCACGCCCCGGTTGCTGCTCGGCTTCGAGGCAGGTTCCAAACGCAGCCCGGTCGACATTGGCTTTGTACTCATGCAATTCCGCAGTGACCAAAATGGTCTCCAGCAACTCGTCGATACCGGTCTTCTTCACGGCACTTGTCTTGACCACTTCAACATCGCCACCCCATTCGCTCGGGAGCAGGTTGCGGGAAGCGAGTTCCTGATAAACTTTTTCTGGATTCGCACCGGGCAAGTCGATCTTGTTGAGCGCCACGATGATCGGAACACCAGCCGCTTTGGCGTGACTGATCGCTTCCTCCGTCTGAGGCTTGATCCCGTCATCCGCCGCGATGACCAGCACTGCAATGTCGGTAACATTTGCACCGCGGGCGCGCATCTCGGTAAACGCCTCGTGACCCGGTGTATCGACAAACGATATCTTTCGGTCGCCTTTGCGGACCTGGTACGCCCGAATGTGCTGGGTGATACCACCTGCTTCCCCCGAGACCACATCGGTCCCGATGATCGCGTCCAGCAGCGAGGTCTTGCCGTGATCGACGTGACCAAGGAACGTGACCACTGGAGGACGAGTCGTGGCTGTCGCCGGATCAATCGCCGTATCGATACTGCTAAGCAACTTATCTTCCAGCGATTCCGCCTGGCGAAGCTCAACCATGTGCGACAGATTGAGATGATCAATCAGGAGTTCGACAAGGTCAGGAGTGAGCTCCGAGTTGATATTTTTCAAACCAGTGTCACCGAGTTTCGGCAAGGCCATCAGCACTGCGCCCTTGTTGACACCGGCAGCTTCCGAAAACGTCCTGACAGTGCAGGGCAGTTGCAACACAATCTTTTCCTTCCGTGGCGCGGCTGTGCTTCCAGCGGCCATTTGGGCGCGCCGGCGATATTGCCGCTGTCGTTCCAGTCCTTCTTCATCGAGCAGATCGCGTCGACCGTCGAAGGTTCCCTTTTCTTTGATCTTCTTTCGGACTTGGCGGGTTGCCCCAAGCTCTGAGTCAAACCCTTCACCGGCGCCCTTCTCCTTCTTCGCCCGAGCCTTACCGGCGGCTTCGCGAGCCGCAGCCAATTCGGCCTCGGCCACATCTTGGGGACGCGGCGGACCTTTGCGGACCGGCTTTGCTGGGGTCGTCTTCGACTTACTCTTGGCGGTAAACTCCTCAAGCGGAGCAACGCTGCCTGTGCGTCGGGCCTTGAGCAAAGCTTCCTGAGGAAGCGCAATGTCAGGCTTTTGTACCTTGATCGTCTCTTGAGTCGACTGCGGAGTCGGCTGCTTAACTTCCGGCATGGCGGCGATCGCCGCCAGCGGAATGTTAGAACCGGTTCGCCGCTTGAGCGGATCCCGCCTAACCGCAGGCTTGTCTTCTCCGCCAGCCGCTTTCTTGCGAGCCATCTGGTCGAGGTCTTGGAGCGGCGCTCCTCGAGCGGGAGTTCTTTCCTCGCGCCGCGGCGCAGCGGGGGACAGAGGAGCCGCTGGGGTAGCCGGCTTACGCAGTGCGAGCGGCGGCTCAACCGGCGCGGCGGGTGGTGCCGAGGCAACTTCCGGGGCAACAGAAGTTACCGTCGGGGTTGGGGTCGGGGGCGGAGGAGTCTCTACGACAGCAGGCGGCGCCGCCGGAGTCTCACTCTCACCAGCCAGAAACTTTTTGATTTTGGAGATCTCATCATCGTCCAGATTGGCTAACGCAGAACCCTTGCCCTTGATACCCAGCTTCTCGCAGATATCGAGCAGTTCCTTGTTTTCCAAACCGAGATCTTTCGCGAATGCGTAGATCCGTACAGCCACTTGCTATCTACCTCTCAAATTGACTGGCTCGGGGTCGCCTCTGCTGGTCCAACCCGTTCGCCCAGTCGTTTCTGACCAAAGTTCTTACATACACCGCTCCCGCACCTGACCCTGAATGATCGTGACTGGGGAACAACGATAAAACACAATTACAAATCTCTCAAACAGGAGGACCCGTCGGCCAATCCTCAGCTAGGAAACCAACGGCCCTCGGCCAAGCCAACCGTTCCGCTAACTCCCAGCCGCTTCGCCAGCCGGTTCGTCACCTCCAGCCGCTTCACGACTCGAAGGCTCGGATGCAGCCGGTTGCTCGAACCGACCCGAAAAGAGCTTCTTCTCAGGTTGAGCTTGAGGGTTTTCCTTGGCCAAACGCTCGGCTTGTTCAGCCAGCACTTCGGCCTGTTCGACAATGTGCTCGACTTCTTCTTCGCTCAGGCTCCCCATCTCCTGCAGGTCGCTCGGCTCAATCACCGAGAGATCATCGTAGGAGAGGTAACCTTCGCCGACCAAGCGATTCGCCAAATCTTCAGTGACACCCTTGATGGCACTGAAACCGGCAACCGCCTTCTCAATTTGTTTCTCTAGTTCGTCCTGGGTCATGATTTCAATGTCCCAGCCGCAAAGCTTGCTCGCCAAGCGAACGTTTTGACCACGCTTGCCGATCGCCAACGACAACTGGTCCTCGCGAACCAGCACGATCGCCCGGCCCATCATCCGACAGAGGATCACTTCGTCCACTTCAGCCGGCATCAGCGAGTTCTTAATCAGCACTTGCGGGTCTTCGTCGAAGCGAACAATGTCAATCCGCTCGCCACCCAATTCTTCAATGATCGATTTGATTCGATTGCCCCGGACGCCAACACACGCTCCGACGCAGTCGACTTTCGAGTCAATGCTGTTAACGGCTACCTTACTGCGATGCCCCGGCTCGCGGGAAATCGCCTTGATCGTGATCACGCCTTCAGCGATCTCCGGAATCTCTTGCTCAAACAACCGCTGCACCAACTTCGGGCGAGTGCGGCTGAGCACCACCTTCACTCGACTCCCTTGCGGCTTGACTTCGGTCACAATTGCCCGAATCCGCTCGTTGGGAGCGTGTGTCTCACCCGGAATCTGTTCGCTGCGAGGAAGAATTGCTTCGATCCCGCTCAGCGTCACCGTCGTTACCCGACCATCGTTACGATTAACAGTTCCTGAAATCAGTTCGTCCAGCAATTGATTAAACTCGAGCACCTGGGAATCGCGCTCGGCTTCTCGCACCTTTTGAATAATGACCTGCTTCGCCGTCTGAGCACCAATACGGCCGACGACGTCTTCGTACTCCAGCGTTTCCTGTCCGACGCGACCGACGATTTGCCCTGTCGCTCGTTCGATAATCACTTCGACGTCTGCTTCTTCACCGTAGTACTTGCGAACAGCAGAGACCAAACCCTGCTCGATTGCGCGAAACAGAATCTCTTTGTCGATGCTTTTCTCGCGATGCAGCGAGTCTACGATCCGCAGTACTTCGTTAGCATTCATGTCGGTGTCTTGTCCGTTTTGTTCCCGCAATTCGCAATTCACATCGGCTCGAGCGACTCAAAGCCGCCAGTTCCGCCGTTATTCAAAGTCCAGCCGTTTTCCCGTCGACGAGTCGAACCAGTGAAAACGCTCCGCCGCTGCCACCAGCGACACAACATCTCCCTGCTTCCATCCGCCGGCAGGTGAACCAAGTCGCCCGCTGGTTTTCAGCCCAGCAGCGGTCACTGGCAGCTTTGCAACCAAGTCACCGCTCCCGCCATCCGGCCCACTGAAGGTCACCACCAAGGCGTCTCCCCAGTTGTCGATCTGGCGAACGACCAGTGGAGGCAACTCCCATTGCCCTCCCACGGTCCGAGCGGACCCCGGCTGCCGAGATGAGGCTGAATCAGCCAATTCTCCGCGTTCCGGACCGCTCCACTGAAGGTCCTCCCCACGCAACCCCAGCGTCACTTGCCGTGGCCAATGTCGACAGCCCGCAGACCGCTCCGGTCCGAGACTCCATCGGCACAAGCCACTGACAAACTCCACTTCGGTCCCGCTTCCAACCAACTCCCCTCGCAGCAGATTGATTGGCGTCGAACCAAAAAATCTGGCCACGAACAAATTGGCCGGTGCATCGTAAATTTCTTCCGGCGTTCCGACTTGCTGCAGCCGCCCGCGGTCCATCACCGCAACCCGCTGCCCCAACGTCATCGCTTCGACCTGGTCATGCGTGACGTATATCGTCGTCGCCGCCAGACTCTGATGAAGTTGCTTCAACTCAATCCGCATCTGCTGCCGCAGCTTGGCATCCAGGTTCGACAAAGGCTCATCAAATAAAAATGCCGCCGGATTCCGCACAATCGCGCGCCCTAAAGCCACGCGTTGACGTTCACCGCCGGACAATTCATGTGGCTTGCGATCAAGCAAATGCAATATGCCCAATCGTTCCGCCGCCTGCCTTACCCGTTGTTCAATCCCTCGCCGCTGGACTGACAATTCAGCCGCACGACGTGGATCGACAAGCCGCTTCAAGAGACGTGCACTGAAGCCTCCTCCATACCGTAGTCGTAATCCGAACGCTAAGTTGCCGTACACCGTCATGTGCGGGTACAACGCATAGTTCTGGAAAACCATCGCGATATCACGTTCAGCCGGAGCCAAACCGCTGACGTCGCGACCTCCTATCAGGATGCGTCCCGATGTGAGCCTCTCCAAACCAGCAAGCAACCGTAGCGTCGTGCTCTTGCCGCAACCACTCGGTCCGACCAGAACCAAAAACTCACGATCAGCAACATGGAGGCTGAGCTCCTCGACCCCAAATCCAACCAGGTCCTCACCCGTCGAAATCCTGTTCCCGGAATTCGGCAGATGAGCTTTCGCTTTCGGCGAGCCCGTCTGATACCGTTTTGTGACACCATCCAGGACCACTTCCGCCATCGCGTACAGGACCTTTCTGGTTTCATCCGGGCGGACCATCTTCGAGGTAACGAGGCTTTCCCCGCACACCAGTCGCTGCCGTCAAGATACCGGGAGGGGCCAAAAAGTCAACGCCGCGGGGGCCCAGCCGTCGTAATGTGGGTAAAAACGCCACTGTTTTGCCCAGCGATCTGCTCGAGCAATCCAGCCCCGACCGAAAGGTCCAAAGCCACCGTGTGCACCGGAGTCTGCCGCTTGCTCCCGTCCTCCATCTCCCGAGCCTGATTGGCCGTCAGCAGGAAATGCTGACTGTCGTCCTGCAACTCCCCGTCACTAAGCAGAAAAATGGCGTCCGGCTCCTGCCCCAAAGCCAATTGCAACGCCAACCGCGGCCGCGTCCAGCCGCTCGGCTCCTGTCGACTCAGCCACTGAAAAAACCGCCGCTTGCTGTCAGTCGTCGCCGCAACCAACTCCGCTTTTTCCAAGTCCCGGTTAAACATCGCCCAAGTCCGGTCGTTATAGAGAATGACAAGAAACTCTTTCTGATCGTCCAGATTCCGAATCGAGTTCTTCAGCTCGGCCTTGGCCAAGTTCCAGCGCAGCCCGCGCATGCTCCCCGAACAGTCGATAATAAAGACAAACTTCCGGCCGCTGGCGTGTACACCAAAGAATCGAGCGTCTCCCTTTGTCTTGTCGACCGGCTGATTCGAGCCCAACGACTCCTCTAATCCAGCCGTCACCAACGCGTCCAGTTCCGACTCTTCCTCCTCTTCGCCCCAGTCCTCCAGCAAGTCCTTCCCGGCATACACGCCCGAGGGGGCAATCGCATCAGCCAACGTTGCCGCCGAGTCTTGCTCGCGCTCCTGCAACTGCTGCATCTCCGAAGGCGGCGCACCCAAATCGAGCGCCACCTCAAGCGGCTCCAATTGCTCCGCTGGCCCGATCGTGACCACGCCTCCATCCAGCGCAATCCGCTCGCCCCGCAGCGCCATACTCGCCGCAATACTCAGCCCCGCAATCAAAACGGCGTGCCCGAGAAAGCTGCAGAAGTAGCTGGGCAGAATTTTCAGCAAGGCCGCCAACACCGCGCCCCGGCCGACATACTCATCCGCAGTCGTTTCAATTCGCGGAGCCGCTTCGACTCCAGCTGCTGGCGGACTCTCATTCAAAAGAATCGCTGGCAGGGGAGACCGCTCGCTACCGTTGTCTTCGCGATCACTCATGCCTGTGTCCTATCCACATTGTCTCGCCCGCCCTAGGTCGAATTATCTCGACACGCCCGCACTCTAGCAACCGAATCCCGCTGAAATCCTTCCAAATGCTGGCACCCCAAGGGCGAAAAGCCCCCAGTTTCCCGGCTCAATTCAATCTTCCCCTCCTCACTTGAGATTTCTATACTCCCGGCCCAAACCGCCAGAGGTGGAAGCGTCGGGTACCGCCGCGTCCCCAGAGACCCCACCAGCGGTCAACCCAGTCCAATCGTCATCCCAAGCGGGAGACCCTCCATGAATACCCACCCGATGCACCACTCCATCAGACTCTCCCTGTCTGCAATTTGCGCCGCCGCAGTCGCGACCCTGCTTTCCTCGGCAGTCGCCGCCCAAGCCCCTCCGCCGCGCAGCGAGTCACAACCTTTTCGCCCAGCCATCTCGCCGCTGCCCACCAACGTAAATCTGGAAAGCGGAACTGGAAACATCACGGCCCCCCCAACCGCAGCTCCGGCTTCATCGCCACCTCCTGTCGCTCCCGCTCCACCCAGTTCGCAACCTCCCACCGCTGCCGCGCCAATCAACAGCCCAACCCAAGTCCCATCCAGCGCCCCGCCGAGTTCCGCTCCCAACGCACCACCACCGGCAAGCTTCAGCAATCCTCCCCCCAGTTCGCCAACCGCCTCAACCAACACCGTCTCGCTCACCGCCAATCCACTCCCCGGCGAACCGGCTCCCACCGCACAGCCTCAAGCATTTCCTACAACGCAACAGCCAGTTCCCACTGCGCAACAACCTATTCCTCAGCAACCACCCAGCGCAACATCCCCACCGCCGAGCAGCCCCGGTAGCCGCAGCACCTCGCTGACCGACCAAACCGCCAACGCTGCTTGGCAACAGAGCAACCCCGCGCCGCCACCAGCCAACGGAAATTTGGCTCAGCCCGCGCCGCGCGCCATCACTCCGGCCGAGATCACCAAGGTCAGCCAAACGTTCAGCTCACTGCCCAACGATGCGGGACAAGTTTGGCGTGAATACGACATTACTCCTTACACGTCCCAAGTTCGCGACAACCCCAATCCGGAACAAGCGATCGTCGATTGGATCTTGCGCCAGACGGGCACAGAACTCTGGTTCCGCCGCCCCTTCGGTCTGATGTCGGCAACCAAAGACAAACTGTTCGTCTACCACACGCCAGAAATTCACAACGAGATTCGCCCACTGGTCGATCGCTTTGTCTTCTCCAAAGCACAAACCGTTGGCATCGATGTGCGGCTCTGCACTATCGCCAATCCGAATTGGCGCGAGGCAGCCTATCCCGTCATGCAGTCGGTCCCCGTTCAATCTCCTGGCGTGGAAGCTTGGTTGATCAGCAAAGAGAACGCAGCCATCCTCCTGAGCAACCTCAGCCGTCGCTCTGATTTCCGCTCAAACGCCGGCGGACGAGTGACGGCTCAAGACGGACAACCGTTTGTGTTCGAACAGCGAGCCCCACGTCAGTTCACGCAGAGCCTGCAGTGGACTCCGGGACAAGGCGCCGGCTACCAAGCTCTCGTCAATCAACTGAATGAGGGCTACCGTTTAAAACTCTCCAGCCTCTCCTCGGTCGATGGCCGCACCGTCGACCTGATGCTTGAGGGAAGCATCGACCAAATCGAAAAGTTCTCGAACGTTCGCGTCCCACTCGCCACAACTGCGGGTACCCAATCGATCGCCCTCCAAGTTCCGCAATTGGTCAGCTGGCGCTTAGCCGAACGCTTCCGCTGGCCGGCCGATCAAGTGCTGCTCGTCAGCTGCGGCGTCGTCGCCGCTCCCGAGGCGATGAGCACCGCAACCGCTCAGCCACTGTTCGGCCAGTCCCTGGGCGGGCTGCTCGATACGACTCGCAAGCGCGCCGATGCCTTGCTCTTTATCGACTACCGCGGGCCACAAGCGACTCCGCCGCTAGCTCCACAAACTACTCAAAACAACCTCGTCCCGATTCGCTAAGCCTCCGCTAGCGAGCTTGCGGAGAGCGTTTTGCCGACTCCTCCAGCCCCAGCCCGCTCTCGACGAGATCAGCTGATCCTCTAAAATCGATTTCGACCCACAGTTTACGTTTGGCACGGTTTCAGGAATTTGCAATGAGCACCCGTCGGATTGTTGTCACAGGGATGGGGCTGATCAGCCCGCTGGGAAATAACCTCGAGGAACTCTGGTCCGCCCTCTCCACTGGACGCAGTGGCATCAAGCCGCTGGAACGTGTCGCAGCCGAAGCTCTTCCGGTCGACGTCGGTGGCGAAGCCGCCGGATTCGACGGCGA
>Ga0169931_10008961_pt1 | contig 14507 bp, 4 predicted proteins | sample Kivu_15m_20L_FD_129675 | JGI IMG/M metagenome (GOLD analysis project Ga0169931, IMG submission 129675) | Freshwater microbial communities from Lake Kivu, Western Province, Rwanda to study Microbial Dark Matter (Phase II) - Kivu_15m_20L... | ecosystem: Environmental > Aquatic > Freshwater > Lake ...
CTTTACCTTAGACCTTCTAGTTATCTTTGATTATCTATTTGTCTATAATATAGTATTAATTTTATCAAAAGCATTATTAACTTTTTATATACCCTATTCTTACATTTTATCCTTGTCTTATTAATCTCTATTCATCATATTACTATTTTTTTAATTTATCTTATTCCTTTTAAACTACATTATCTTTGAGTATTTCCTCTAAACAGTCATATTATTATGATCAATCTTACCTTTTTGATCAACCCTCAAAGATGATTATAAATTACTATTATTAGATATTTTTAATTTATTTATTTTTTATGATGCTAATATACTATAATTCTTTTTATCTTCATCAAGTATTTTATGACTAGACCCTATTGATTTATTAACTAAATATTTATTAATAGTATCTTAAAAAGTAGTCAATATCTTTTTACTGATTTCTTATCTATATTACTTCCTATATTTATACCCATTTATATACTCAATCACATTTTTTAATATATTTTCAAGCTAGCCATTATACCTCTATATATTTTTAGCCATCTCTTACCCTTCTTTCGTATTTAAATGTGACTAAAATGAATGATCTATATTTGTGATTGATTTTTTTAGATTGATATTATGATTAGATGATCGACTATGCAACATTTGTTTATATTGACTATATTTACTCTATGATGAATTAAATGAATTATTCAAGTTTAATCCACTTACTTTATTTGTTGATCTATTAATATTTTTGACCTTTTATAAAGATTTTAAAGTCAAAGGTTCAGATCTAAGATTATGCTATTTGAGTTGAGGAAGCAAATTTGGTTAGTTTAAAGACAGGATCGATGATTATTATTGAATAAATTTAGACCATTTCATCTGATGAGGTAATAATGCAAGATATAAATATATAAAGAGTAACGTTATATATAATATATACTAGATAACATAAAATCATTTGCGTTTTATTGATATTTCATTGATATTTATATATAATTTATGATGATGAATATAAGAGAATAGACAAGATGACTTATCATGCAGTAGATTTTACAAAGTTTTAAAAAAACTTTTGACAGTGTTATTTTTGAACTAAAGGAAAAGTTTAAGGCAATTATCCAAGATAAACAGCTGGTTTACCACCATATACTGAAAAAGGTGCAATATAAGTATCAGGGCATACAATAGAATTATCCAATATAACAGAATTATCACCAATAATAACTCTCTGCCCTAATATACACTATCTTCCTATTTTAACATAACTACCAATAGACATCGCCTATATAATAGTACCTTTATCAACATACACATAATTTCCTATATATTTATATATCTACCTATCGATATTGGTATATATTTTAATTATTTATTTTGTCTCTTTGTCGGTGGCTTAATAATCACCATCTATGATAATACAACATATTTTCCTATTGATACTTTAGCAAGATCGCCTCTCAAAATTATCCTTTGCTGCAAAATTGCATGATCACATATTTATATATTATTTGAACATTTTATTAGACATTTTTTGCCTATTAAATTCTTAGATCTTGTCTAGTAATATTATTTTTATTAATAAAAAACTTTCTTTTAGTAGATGTCTAACTGCTTGCCCTTTTATTATTTTATCATTGAGATCTCACTCATAGAACGGTCCTATATTACGCTCATCCAAGTTTAAATATATAAATATTATAAATCAATCAAATTGCATCATACAGATAATAATATATAAGTAAGATTATGCACAAAAAAACATAAATATTAATAAAACACAAATGATCATTTGAATTGTATATATCTTTTATATTGCATCTATAATTCATTTCTTTTTACTCTTTATATACTATTTAAACCCAACAAGTTTATTCATATATTATTGACTATTTCTATCATCCATCCTAAAACTTACATGATAGACTTTCTAAGGATCAGTCCATACTTTAGACCTTATCTTCAACAAAGGCTATATCATATCATTATCAGATCTTACCTTTTATACATTCAAACTATATTTATTCTTAATTTTATGCATCTTTTATTATTTAGTCAATTATGATAAATTCATCGATAGTCTTTTATTATGTATAGTCTCACTTTTATTATGCCGATAAAATCTTTAAGTATTATACTTTTTATATATGCTATTTGATTTGTTTTTTTGGTATTATTTTAAAGATTTGAATAAATATTTCATTTTTTATGAAAAATCATCATTTTCTTAAGATTAATAAGTTTCTTATGCATATCGATAGTTATTCTATTAATTATATGACTGATTGGTATAAAATCTCGTATTATTATATATCTTATTATAAGGACTCAATTTAGCAGCGAATTTGTTGTTATTTATTGATTTTCTATTGATGTTTTATAAAGACATTTCTATTTTTAAGTCCTTTGTATCATCATTATTTATATAAATATTATGATCTATATTATTTAATTAATTTATATCATTTTATCTATTAGATTAATACGTTTATATGGTTTATTATAAAACTTATGGCTTGAAAAGCGATCTTTTTTTAAGTTTTTTATATTTTAAAAGAGGTACTATCTTAGGTAAAATTATATTGTTTTTATGATTTTAATGATTTTAATGATTATAGCGTGCTTAATTATGATATTACTACATTTTATATAGAATATTTATGGGTCATTTGAATAAAAACCTTATTATTAATCATCATCTTTTTTATTCATTTACTACAATATATAATTATATATAATTCATACATGAATATATATCAATAAGCATAAAAAATAATAAAGTAATAAGATAAAATATATGACTAATATATATATTTTTATATTAAAGTTTGATATTTGATTATTTAAAGGTTTTACTTTTTTAATTATTTAAATTTCATTTATGTTTGATAAAAAAGGACCTAATACTTCACAATACGACTTCAAAGGCGCATCAGTACAAATCGATCTATTCAGATAAAACCACCACCAAGCTCATATAAACCAACACCATCAAGAGCAGGAGGAAATATCAGTCAAGCAGGAGGAGCAGCTAATAGACCAGTATCCAATCAAGGAAAAGGATTCAGCAATAAATTAGCCGACAAAGTCAACTAACTCGATGGAACTAAATATAGACAAGCCCTTGGTAATAAAAATACAACAAACCCTGAATAAAATTTCAAAAAACTAGAAAAAGAAATCAATGCAATCCTTGAATAATGTGTAAATTTAAAGCTTTCAGGTACTTATATATTAAAAAAGGACAAAATCTCGATGCATTATAAAAGGCAAAAGAAGTTGCCAACAAATAAAAAAACTTAAGAAAACAAAGATAAACTTCAAACACAGCTGACTTAATCAACGTTTAATTATCATTTGCTGTAGCTTTGAATCACGCTCTTTGTCTATAAGCTAGTGGAATGTTTCAAGAAGCCTTGACAAAATACAATGAAATCATAAAAGGAAAACAATACTCTTTAGCAGGTAGAATAAGAGTAAACATGGGTAACATATACTATCATCAACAAAAATATGCTGCTGCAATCAAGATGTATAAAATGGCCCTTGATATTCTACCTAGTACATCAAAAGAGATGCGATTCAAGATAACAAAAAACATAGGACATGCATATATAAAACTAGGTCAATTCCAAGAAGCAATTACTCATTATTAACAAGTATTAAAAGGCTCACCTGATCCTAAAACAGCATATAACTTAATTATCTGCCTTTATGCAACAGGTGATAAGATGAGAATGAAAGACTGCTTTACAAGTATGATAACATCACCAATCTAAGACTAAGATAATGAATAATAATAAAACTAGAACGGTATTATCAATAATGATAAGTTGAAATAATAACTTAAGGCTCGAAGAAAGTAAGAAATAAGACTTATCATAAATTCTGCTAAGCTGATAGCCCCTGTCATCTAGAACAATGCTATTGAAAGTTATGAATGGATTTTATAGAAGCTTAAGACTAGTTCATATCCATAAGTGGAGTCTTAGATATAGATATTCAAGGCCATGGCTTTTCTTAAGATGAAATAGATTGAAAAAGCTATTGATACTTTAAAAAGTTTATAGAAGAAAGATAAGACTACTATGAGTCGAGTTGCTTCCAACATATCTTTCTTATATTTCTTATAAAATAATTATTCATAAGCATAAAGATACGTTGATATAGCCCTCAACAATGATAGGTACAATGCTCGTGCTCTAGTCAATAAAGGAAATTGTTTATTCATGAAAAATGATTTCAGAAAAGCTAAATAACTATATTTATAAGCTATAGGCGTCTAGGCAGATTGTATATAAGCTCTATATAATCTTGGATATGTCAATAAAAAATTGAACTTGTTTATATAAGCTCTTCAAGTATATATCATATAACATAGGCTTTAGAAAAGATACAAACTATCATATCAATTCCATAGACTATATTCCAAATAGCAAATATTAATGAAATCATTGGCAGAACTAAACAAGCACTTAAATGGTATCAAATTATACTTACTAAACTACCAAATGATGCTGGAGTACTCGCAAGGGTGGGAAATATATTCTTTAGATAAGATGATGAACAACAAGCATTACATTATTATCTTTAATCATATAGACTTTTACCCATGAATCTCGATACCAATGTTTGGTTAGGTATTTATTATGTAAAACAATGTCTTTATGAAAAAGCTTGTTTTTATTTATAAAGAGCAAGCCAAATCAAACCTAATGAAGTAAAATGGAAATTGATGGTGGCTTCATGCCAACGAAGAATTGGTAATTTCCAAAAAGCTCTTAAAATATATCAAGCAATATATCAATAATACCCTGATAACATATAATGTTTAAGATTTTTAGTACTTTTATGCAAAGACATGGGACTAGATTATGAATAATATGCAAAATAGTTGAGAAGAGTCTAAATATAGAACGATAATCGAGGATAATATGAAAATTAAGACATTCAAAATATAAACCAACAAGAATAACCGCAGAACGTCTAGATAAATGTCAAAGAGAATCGCAGAATTCAACAAAGATAAGCTCCAAAGCCAGTCAAAGATGAGTGGGCAGATGATGACGATGACATCAATGTAGGACTATGATAAAATCATCCATAAATATCTAAAAATTATAAAAACATAATATAATATAATAAATATTTAATAGTAAGATCATTATTTTATGATGAATTTATTGAATAATTTAATTCTTTTTGATCTCCAAGTATATATAGTTATTTTATTTTATTTATTCACTATTCTTCACTTTTTTTATTCGTTATTCTTCATTTGTATATTTGAATAGGCCTATAACTTTTGAGCAGCATTTTAAAATTCAAAACGAAGCCTCTATTATAAAGTTTTGACCTAGATATCAAAAAATTAATTTAGAAATCTTCTAACATCATTCCTGATCGAAATTAAAAAACCAAAAATCGAAAAAAATTATTTGTTTGTAATTTTCCCAGGGATGATGCTAGAAAATTTCTAAATTTATTTTTTTTATATCTATTGAATTAGTGGGGATATCACAATGGAAAATGATTATTCATTGTCTATATTATTTTTGATATCATAAGACTATAGATAATTATATTGATTAATCATTAATAAATATTAAACTTCCGCCATGGACAATCCTGAATTGAATAATCAAAATTTCTTATCACTCATCAATCACATCAAGTCTGGGTACATATCATCATAATTAGGTCAGCAGAACACGTTGAAGAAATCTTGAGAAACGTACCATCAACATTAGTCAATCAACTTTAAATACAATTCAGACAACCTCCATTATACTTTGCAACCCTCTCAGGCATCGACGAAGCCTCAGCTGAACTCATTAAATTGCTCATAAGATACGGAGCTAATGTCAAATATAAAGATCATAATTAACAAACTATTCTTTTTTATGCATGCAGATAAGGTAATTCTAATGAAAATTAGGCAAACAAGTATGCACAGAAATACTTCTTAGTCATGGACTTAGCTTAGACTAAGTTGATGTATATGGTCAAACACCAATATTCTATGCAGTCAGTGAAAACAGACTATAAATAGTTAAAAAATATGCAACAAAATGTAATGATTTTATGATTAAGAGCGAGTCAATCAAATAGATAAGTTAGTTAATCAAACCCCTATATACTATTCTGCTCGTCGAGGTCATTTAGATATGTGCAAATTATTACTATAAAAAGGCGCCGATATATGTCATTTAGACAGTACCCAAAAAACCGCTATATAATATGCAAAACGTGCTAAATTTAACTAAACTGCATAATATTTGAATAATTAACTCAAAAAAATAAAATAATCGACCAAAATCCCATCAATTTCTATTGTGCAGCCAGTCGATGATAGCTCAACTAAGAAAAAGAAATAATAAATTCCATCTAAATAACAAAAACAAACATATCGTCTTACATATTATACATAAAGTGGCTAATCACAAGATCTTACACAATAACAAGTCAATCAATTAATAAACCAACATCCATAACTACAAAATATACTAACAAACCCTGATCTCATCCCACCTTAACAATTAGTCTAAACAATCTAACCATGGACCAAAGTAGCTATTAAAATATTAACACTATGCTCTAAGTTAAAAGGCGCATACTATTTTTTAAACCCTGTCGATCCATCAAAGTTCAATATCATTGATTACTTTGATATTATACAAAAACCTATGGATCTGGGCAGCATTAAAAAGAAATTACAATATAACTGCTATCACTAAGCCACTTAATTTGTGGTCGATATGAATTTGGTATGGCAAAATTCATATAAATACAATGGATAAAATCATGTTGTTTCTAAATGTGCTAAATAACTATAAGAAGCATTTAAACAATATATAAACAGTCATAATTTTGATAAATATCTACGAAAATAAGGAGTATAAGCTTGATTTTCTGTTCATTTATAGATCATCATCATTTTTATCAATAAATATAATAAATAATCATAATTAGATATATAAAAGTATATTAAAAATCAATTGACTTATTATGTTCTTCATATAAGATTCTATGATAAGTTCTAACATGAATTATTATCTTCTACTTTTTAATCATCATACTAAACAATACCTTCTTCATCCTCCTTTTAATTTTTACCATAAATTATCCTCGGCTCTCCACTATATACCTTGTAATCAACTTCTTCCAATAAATTCCAATCATATATAATATCCATATCAATCTTTTCTCTCTAAAGGCATCGATAAATAGTCTTCCTTATAAAATTATAATCAGGTTTCTAATAAAACTCTATCGATTTTATATAATATGTCAAATCTATCATCTAGATCGGCATCTTACAACACAATGACTATGCAGTTATTCTCTTCTTCGTCTATTATAAAAATGAATCACTTGTCTTTATTCTTTTATTCTAAATATCATATATATTATACTTAATTTTGTTTGATCCATGGTAATTTACCTGTTTTCATAAAGATAATCAAATATAGCAGTGATTCTATATCATCCCTACGACTATATTGTATATGATTATGTGAATTAATACTACCAAAAGTATGATTAAAACTATATATAATATTCTATTTATATACTATATGTTGATTAGTACCTTTAGTCTTATATCTCTTACAATTACCAAAATCAATAATATATATAAAAGGTGATTCTATCCCCAACCCTACAACAAAGTTATCAGGACGTATATCACCATATATAAAACCTTAATTATGTATCTTTTATAATCTATCTAATATTTGTAAACCTATTATCATAGTAGTCTTTAATGAAAATGAACCACCACATAACTTTAATAATTGCTATAAATTAGGACCTAACATACTCATCACCATATAGTTATAATCAACCTCAAAACCATATTAAAATATCTTAGAAAAACCTATCTATTATTCATTAGTCTATTTGATCTTGTTTAAAACAGTCACTTAACTATTTATCTGCGGCTATTTCACATTAGATTTTTACTATTATTATGGAAAAAAGTACTACTTTGATGGCCCTTACTACTAATTTCTGTGCTTTGATCATTGATATTGCATATATTGATGAATATGGTCCACTTCCTATTTTGCCCATGATCTTATATTTACCATTTACTATACCCTAGCCTTGCTGCAATGAAAATGTATGTGATTCATCATTATCGACCATTACAAATTTTAAATTATGCTTATAATATATCAAATTTGAGATTTAAAAATAACAAAATTAGTATAATTGGTAATTAACAATAATGCCTTGTTTTAAAAATAAGATCATATCTTATAAAATACTTATGCATTCAATATGAGTTGTAATAATTATACGATTTATAAAAAATCAATACAGCTTTCTTTTCAAAATTTATATGACTTATCAATCTTTCTTTATATACTGTAAACTTCATATTTATTATACCTTACACCATAATTAATCTATTATAAGTTAATATATAAAGTCTTTATGCTTTTACGATACTTCGACTGTTTGACATCATATAATCTCATTCAACATATTAACATCTACTGATTACTCTATACTATGTTCATAAGAACATTTGCTTTCTTTCATATTGATTCTGTATATATTATGATATCGTTATATGCTCTATGATTTTTGATGTTATTTATAAATTGTTTATAATAATATTAATGTTAGACTAACTTTTTATTATTAAATTTTATTAATAAAATTGCTATTTAATTATAAGTATTTATTAATTAGTATATAATATATCGTTAAATGAGATACTAGTCAAAGACCTACAGATCAGTCTCCTATATCCAAAGATAATCACTTAAAGACATCAAAGAAAATAAAGAAAATAAAGAAAACACTAACATTTCAAATATACCATCACAAAAGCCTCATAGAATCAATAAAGACTATGATCCACTTGTCAACAAACTTAAACTAGAATACAAAATTAGCTAAAGTACAAACACAACAACACTCTCCGTCAACAAGGAACAAATGCCAGACTCACTCAAAAAAATATATACACAAATCATCACTAAAAATTACTCAAATGATATATTAAAACATCACTGCTAAACTTCTGTTCGTAGACCAGGAATTTTAACTAATCACGGAATCAGCAGTTCATTAAGATCCAAGATGATCGATTGGATGATTGAAGTCCTCTCCTCATATAAAATGAGCTAATAGACTTTTTTCAGAAGTGTTTATTTAATGGATTCTTATCTTCAAACAACAAAATAAAAATTATAAGTCAAAGACTTACATTTAGTTGGAGTCACATCTATGTTTTCAGCAGCAAAATACTAATAAATCCATCCTTTGAAACTCAACATAATATATGATAAAATAGCGCGTAAAAAGTTCAAAAAGAGTTAAATCTTAGATAAAGAATCATAAATAATTCAAACACTATTATTCAAGCTTGAATCTTCATCAGTCTACGACATTGCTAGACATATAGTTGGTACTTTTTTTATTATTTAGAATAAATGAACATTGAATTGACTGAAACCTCAAAGAAATATTTTTCAAAGATAGTACTTTATCTTTCAAAGATGGCATTATTCAACTAAACTCTTGCTTAAGAAAATTCATCATTATTAGCTGCAGCGGTTGTATTTATAGGTTTAAAGACTTTATAGCAAGTAGATTCAACTGCTGAACCTGAGACTAGATTGAACTAAATCTGTTCATTAGTTAATTGCTAATAATAAGTCATAATTTAGATAAGTCGTCGTGTGTTAGACCTCGCTAAGAACTTCAGCAAATACTATACAACATTGACAAACTTAAAGAAATTCAATAAATTTTAATATGGAACTGATTGATATTAATTTAGGGCTATATAATCTACATTCATTACATTAATTATTAATAAAAATACATATATTAATCATATTTCCTTATATTCTTTATCATTTTTATATAATAAGATTATCTAAAGTATATTTCATATGTTTAGATGTCAATATTTAAGACTTATCTTTAATTGCTTTATATATAGACTAATTTATCAATAATTATATATCAGCCCCACACCATCTATCAGATCTATCACCAAACTATTCTTGAAATTAATATTATATCTAATATTTCTTTACTTTAGATAATAATAACTGATTCAATATACCTATCCTCTATTATCTATTAGGTAATCCTATATTCACTTTTATATCAAATCTACCCGCACGTAATATAGCAGAATCTACCAAATCTATACGATTAGTCGCAGATACCACCACTATCTTATCATTCGGAAGAAAACCATCCATCTATGTCAGTAGCTGGTTTATTGTCGATGTCGTCTAATGAGAATCACGTAAATGATTTAAACGACTACCAAAACCATCAATCTAGTCAATGAATATTATACAACCATTTTAACATGATCTAGCCCTTTTGAATAATTATCGAACTCGCTTAGGACCAACACCAACAAACATCTATTGAAATTATGATGCAACCACCTTTATAAATTAACATCCGGCTTAATTAGCTAAAGCTCTCGCCAAAAGAGTTTTACCAGTACCTGGAGGACCATAAAATAGTATTCCTCTTCTCATCCTAGCACCCATCTTTTAAAATTTCTATGAATTTTTCAAGAAATCAATGACTTCTTTAAGTTTATGCTTGATCTTTTCTCCACCATAATAATCTTCAAACCTTTCTTTATTTTTATAAACTGATACTTTAATATTATGACTGGATATCTCTGACTTTTTAAGTTGATTGACCAACAACCAAAAAGGTACAATCGATATGGTCATAACAGTAAGTAATTGTATAACATCTTTTTAAAACTGATCATCTTTAAACTAATAAGGTACTTTACTATTTTGTATAACTTAATATATTAGATTACTTGGTATATTTCCTATAAAAGTATTATATATATCTGACTGATTCGATTTAAAAAATATATGTTTGCCTTGAATAGATATCTCTTTAACAATGTTCAGATTGACTGCCTTAAGAAAGGCTGATATTGTTACTTATTTATCATTTTTCATATAGTCGTATATTAAATATGAGATTGAAACTATTGATAAACCTGTTATTATTTTATATTTATGTTTTTATATAAAATTTTTAATGCTCTTTAACATTAATTGTGATTTAATAACTAATATTATAAATCAAATCAAAGAAGTTTAATAATATAAAAAAAACTATTAATGGGTTAATATAATATGGGTATGGGTATATATGAAAAATAATATATTAAGAATAAATCTATTCATTATTTTTTAGCACTCTTCAGACTACGCAATTTCTATAATATTTATAAACTTCTTTTCTTAGAATTTTATACTTTGGCTGCTATATTTGTGTTTTTAGTCATATTTATTTTGCCTTAATTTGAACTTTTGTTAGATTTTACCTACCATGACTCTCTAGTACCTATAGAACCAAGTAAATTAGCGCAATCCGCACTTTTTCTATCAATTAAAAATGAATTTTTATCATATTATTCTCCTTTCTACTGAGGATAACTTTTAAAATATGTAAAAAATTATTGAATTTATTATGAAATTTCTTTGAAATTTTGCATTTTTCTTTAATTGTCTATTGAAAATTCATTCAGAAAATACTTTAGTTTAATGTCCTTACTTATTCCTATATTTCGATGATCGAACTTGAATTTTATACCGTTTTGTGTCAAAAAGCTTGTCAAGTTAAGCATTTGAAAGTATATTTAATCCATAAGTTCTTCTCCGAGTTCAAGAATCCATTTTTCTAAGGTCAGTGGGACATATTAATAGTAAAAATGATATTTATTATCTGAAGTTTTTCGAGTATGGAGAAGCGCAATCAAATAATTATTCTATAAATTTTTAAGAAAACTTGACATTTTTGTCAATATTTATAGTTCTTGCTCATTTTAAAAATTCAATGCTTTATGAACTAGTACTAATTATTATTAATTGACAACTTCTTGTAATTGCCCAAAAGGAAAGTTATTATCAGTCATTTCAATTGCATGAAATTATTATATCGATTGCTTCATTAAAGAAATACCTTATTTTCTGTTCAATTATGTATATATTATAAATTTCCATCGCAGTTTTTATAATAAAATCATTGAATTTAATAATATCAAAAGAAAATGCTTAAATCATATAAAAATTGATTTATGCAGTATATTCTTAAACTTTTTATGCATGTATATTTTATTACATCTTTTTATGATAGAAAGATATAACTGCTTGAGTTTATGATATTTATTTAATACAAAAATGGATCAGCCTCAACCTTGCTCTAAATGTAAAAAAATTCCATAGGATATTCTGATGTTGGCCTGTAGCCATGATCTATGCCTTGAATGCGCTGCAGATAGACTAGCTTTTTAGATGAAGAAAAAGAAAACAGCAAATGTAATATATTTTATTATCTTTAGAGTATTGTCTGTTAAATATGTTATGAACGAACAGCCTTGGATGCATAAAGTGTTTCATAGCTATAAAAATTATGCAAAGTCGTAACAAAATCTTACGCTGAACCTCGAGCCCCTCATGATAGATCATAAAGAGTTGTCCCTAATAGATCTCAAGCACCTGTCTCTGATTAAAGAAACAAATAATCAGGAATTTAAAGAAAGCCTCTTCGTTAATATCCATACGGCGCCACATCAAGCTATAGTAATTCAGCATTAATGACTGGAATATCTAATCAAAAATTATGTGGATAGCATCCAGATTAATAAATACTATATTTTTGTTTCACATGCAAATGTTAATGTATATGTCCTTAATGCATCATTCATGGTACATAATATATAATATAGGTAAACATAAAGATCACGATGTAAAAACAATAAAAAAATCATCACCTTTAGTCAAGGCATAACTATAAAAAAATGTTGATAAAATCGAATCGAGCATAGAGAGCTTATTAATAAAGAAAAGTTAAGTATAAAAATCGATAAGAAGCTTTAATTAATTGAACTCTCAACAAAAAAGACAAGTTCAATCAGCATTTTAATAAGTCAGATTGAAATTAGCTCAAAAATAAAAAGAAATTTTAACTAAACTCGACAGTGACTTAAACGATTCTGTATAATAATTTTAAAAATCAATAAAGGGCATTATAAAACGTATATAAGGTTTAAAAGAATATTCATATGCTTCAACGTAGTTCATGAAAAAATAAGACGTAACACTTTTAATTATCATAGATGCTCATGGTTAATTTCTATGCGAAAAGACATAAAGAAATTAATGAAGAATGCAGATAAGTATCAATAACCCTACCTAATTTATCACCCATCAACAATTAAAAAATATTGGCCTCGATTCTTGAACTAACAGATTATGCAGATCGCATAAATTATAGTGCGCCAGAAAGGCATAAGTGATATGCAATAAATTATTATATATTATTAGGAAAACTATCATTAAAATAAATATTTATTAATTCATACTTATTTAGCCCGTTTCAATATATATGGCCAATCAATTGAAAGCTCAATACAATTTTGTTCACTAAGACTCATCAAAAATTGAGATTAATCCTCACTTACCATAAGACAATCCTTCATCACTTTTAAGAATTATATAATAACTCTGTATATATAGTTCCATCCTTTGTTTTTAAAATTTATCAAAATGTTATGCATATGATCTAAAGGTATTATTTTGCTCATCAAAGAAAGTACCCATCCATAAAGTATGGTATTAAATATTATTCCAATGTCTAATGCAAATTTATATAACCCATTAAGCTGCTTTTTTATCAATTCTTATATATTTTTACAATGCTCTTGTAGATATTATAATTTACCTAGATAAATCATACGTAATTATTGATTTTACATCAATTATACAAGAGCCCAGAAAGCAAGCTATTAATTTTTTATATGATATAGTAAAATAGCTGCTAAATTATTGATCCCTTGAACATACCCCAATTAAATGTCATATATACTATATGTTATAAGTACTGTTCTTAACATCTATTTGAATACTTGATTTTGTGAATAAGTTGGATTGAATGGGTATGTCCTTGATAAATCTTTTTATATTTGTATAAGATGATCCGCTGAAGGCTTTAAATATTTAAGCTTCATAAAAGCTTGAAAATCTGACTACTGATGGTATTTTATCCATTATTGTTTATACGGGCAAGGAGTCTAACATGTACATCCTTATGAACTTTCAACTTTTTTGCTAACACCGCATAACATTGCTAAGTTTCCCCAATTAAAAAGACCTTTACTCTTCTTTTCCTCGACATTAATACTTTATATACTAAGTTTTGGTCTGTTATTATCTTACATTTAATTGGGCTAAGTATATATTTTTATAGGCTTTACATTAGTTTATTTATTAATTTTTGGTATTATGATTTTTGATTTTGGTTTGATTTCGTTAACCCTATGTATATTACTTTTAAATGAATTTGTGCTTCTGTATGTTTGAGTATCTGTAGGATTACTAGATATTGATTTTATTTAATCATAATCTTATGAACTCTTTGAAAAGTTATTTGTATAATAAAAATTAAAGGACTGCTTTTTCATATTGTTATTATGTTATAGAATAATTTATATTTTAAAAGTATATAAAAATTTATCA
>Ga0169931_10008962_pt1 | contig 14507 bp, 14 predicted proteins | sample Kivu_15m_20L_FD_129675 | JGI IMG/M metagenome (GOLD analysis project Ga0169931, IMG submission 129675) | Freshwater microbial communities from Lake Kivu, Western Province, Rwanda to study Microbial Dark Matter (Phase II) - Kivu_15m_20L... | ecosystem: Environmental > Aquatic > Freshwater > Lake...
AATCCATTTGTATGTTTATAATAAGAGATTCAATAATGATTGATATAAAATTACTGATGCAATCCTTAATTTGTGATCTTTTATATTTTATTGAGCTTGAATTATCTAATGATATCAATAGTTCATCACTTAACATTATATAATTGTTTGATCAGAAGATTATTAAGATAAAAAAAATAATTTAATTTTTATATTTTAATTGATAGTCGTAGGAAATTATTTAAAGAATTAATAATAATGATAATGTGCTTAAACCGTAATTTTTAATTAAAAAAATCATATTCATAATTGCAAGCTAAATATTCGATATGATTGATGAAATATTTAAATAAAATCGAATTGTACGTTGCGATATTTTTAATTAAAATTTATTGTGAGTAAATATCCTCGTCATCTCCTTATACAGATTTAATTTATATAAAATTTTTCATTTTATTCATTATTTGTATGTTTTTAACAAATTGAGAATTTAATTCTTTAAAGCTTTTACATTTTAAAATTTTAGTTAATTTATAAAAATTTCTGGAAATACTCTATTTGATTTGGATTTCAAAATCAATTTTTATCTTATAATAATAGATAAACATTAGATAACTTGAATATATAAATAATTTTATATACAAATTTAAATAAAGTTTTTATACCTGATTTTACTTCAATAGTGAAAGAAGTATCATCTTACCAAAGTAGTTTAAAAGTGATAATTTTGATTTCCAAATATCCATAAAAAATAATTAGATTATCTTTACTTGTGAAAAATTGATTGTCTGATGAGTTAAATAATAATTGAAATACAGAAACATAGAAAGTAAAACAAGATAGAATAATAATTTTATTCGAAAAATCAAAATGAAAATTTACGAAGAGGTCAAATACAAAAATGTCTTTTAATCAGAGACTCATTTAACACTAATATATGATAAAATTAATTATATTCATCAATCTTTTAAATTTCTCAATAATTAAAAATTTTACATGCCAAAGAACAAAATAATATAAAATTTTTAGATTAAATTATTTTAATCATAATTAAATAAAACTAAAATTTTTATTAAAATTATAAATAATAATCAGCTAATATTATTTCAAACCTAAAATTTTATTTCCTTTTTTGTTCGTTGTAAGAATTGTAGTTCACATAGGTATTTGTAGGAGGATTGGTTTGATAATATTGGAATCCATTATAATTATAATCTGTAAAATTAGGATTCATATAGGGATATCTATCTGATAAGGTAATTAAATTTATACTTACCCATATATCCAGCTGGATGACCAGCTACTTGGAAATTTTGATACGCAGGATATTGAATATTGTTAAATCTATAGGGCATACCATAATATTGATAAGGGGGATATTCATATTGGTAGGCATCATTGGGAGGAGTAGTCATATAATCTTGATTGTAATGTCCGGGTTCGTAACTCCAACGATTTTGCATATTAGGATATACAGATTGGGGCTCATACTGAATGTAAGGGTTTATTGGTTGGGAATTTATCATATTGGGATAATTAGGATTTGGGATATAAGAATTGGGCGTTTGAGTTTGAGTATTTTGTGGAGGATTAATTAAAGGGCTGAGAATGTGATTCTGTACAAGATAATTTGTTTGAACATTCTTTGTTTCATTTGCATTAAACTTGCCTGTTGACGGAGCATCCTCTTGTTTTTTAGCTTTATCTGTGCCTGAAATAAATAAGCTGAAGTTGTGTATCTTTTTCCCATCGTATTCATCCTCGATCCTATTAGCAGAGCTGATCTCTAAGATGTTACTATTAATAGACAAATTGGTTAAATTCTTTGATTGTGGAACTGTTTTATCTAAGGTAGGCATCATCTCAGTTTTTTCAATAGTTTTATTTCTTTTTATAACATTGTCTTCCTTTTCTCCTTCGTTTATATCTTTTGCGAATATGTTACTTGCACCCTGGTTTGCCATCAATGACCTTATCATAGCTGATGATGCTTTAAAATTGTTAAATTGATCATAAAAAGGCCTAGTATGTTTTTTATCATTGGATTGGTTGTTAGTTGGCTCATTAAAGATTGTAAAATGTTTAAACTTATCAAAATAGCTTCTCAGATTCTCAATATCAACCTTGTTTACATTAATTTCTTCAATTTCATTAATAGCTTCACTTTTTTCGACACAATTTTCAGTTGTGTTATTTTCCGAAATTCCACCTTCTTTGTTATCAGGCAAGATCTCTGTAACTTCTGATTGAGATTTCATGTCGGCCATTGATTGAATTTTAACAAGATTTTTTGAGTGATTTGTTCCTTTGATTACTTCTTCGTTCTTCGAGCCTGAATTGGAGGATTTTCTTTCTATTATCAAAATTTGATCTGAAATGTCCTCCTGAGTTATAAATTCTTTAGCACTTATATCCTGGAGTTTATCTTTCTTAAATAATCCAAAATTGTCATTATCACTTAGATCTTTTATTACAACTCTGAAATTCTTTTTATTGTTTTTACCTTCATTCTCTTGGTAATTAGTAGAGTATTCATAATAGTTTCTTTGGTAATAGTTATTATTTCCATTATATTCTTCCCTGTAATTATTTGGTCTTTTTTTCTTTTTAAATCTTTTTGTACTTTGTTTGTTGTCGTAATAACCTTGACTATAGTAATAATTGTCATAATAATCATAGTAGCTATAATTGTTAGATGATCTATCAGGATAATCATAGTAGTAATTGTCCTTGTTATAATAATTGCTGGGATAGCTTTTATTATAATAACTGGTATAGCCATAATTGTAGTTAGTGTGATTGTAATTGTCCACATATCTTTGATATTTCTTAGAATTCTGACTGTTTTTATCATCATAGTAATAATTGTCTTCGTAATGATACTGATCATATCCACTCGAATAGTCGTAATAATTACTTTTACTATCGTATTTATGTGTCTTATTCTTTGTCTTGTTCTTTTTCTTCTTATTTTTGGTTTCTTTCTTTGTAATGACATTGGCGCTTTCCTGTGGTTTATTTAGGATCTCACTAAAATCAACAGGCTTCATTTTCTTTTTCTTATCTACTACATTCCATCCATATTCCAAGCCTTTGGCATTTAAATATTTTAAACGGTCCTTGATTGTTTTTTCGATCTTTTCATCACAAAATCTACAATTCAGAATAATCTGGTAAAGCTCTTCTTCCTAAAAGATAGATTAATCTAATAATCTTTAAATTACATCAAACGCGTTTTTAACCATCAGTAAATACTTGTCTAAGTACTCAAGTTCCTTTTCGTTGTAGACGCTCAAGTTCTCTTCGTCGATGTCGTTTTCTGCATCTTCTTTCCTTGATAATTTGTCTGTTGTTAAATCTAAAGTAGTCATAAATAATATAAAGATAATATTTTCTTACTTAAATAATTTTTCTAATTATTATATAATACTTTTAACAATAAAATGCTCTTCGTTGAATCGGAAGATTTTTTACATGAGTTCAAGGATTTTACAAAAGATGAATTTGAGTCTAACAATCCTAGAGTGGAGTTTAAAGTAACCAATCAACTAAGGGAAATTTTCAGAAGTAAGATTTTGTCTAATTTTTTATAGATCTTATTTATAATAAGGAAGATTTTCTAAAATCGTTTTTTGAAGAAGGTAAAATAAACGAAAACAACATTTTGTTTACTTTTGAATATTTTGTTTCAAGACAAAAGAAATTAAGCAATCTAAGCGTCAAAGAAATTTCAATTTTTAATTCGATCTATGAAAAATTGTGCCTTAAGATTTTGAGTTTGACATTAGACAAAAAATTCAAAAAAGAACATAATAGAAATTTAGCAGTCGATGTTCTGAATGATAAAACTCTCTTTAAAATTTTTCTAAATGCAATTTATACAAAGCTCAATAAAGATAAGGCCAAAATATCCCATAATTTCTCAGTTCTTTTTGAGAATTTACTTGATGTAAAAATTTTTATTAAAACCAATTAGGTTTTTAAAATTATCCTAGAGGAGAATATGAACTTTATAGTTATTTTCAAGATTCACTTTATTGATAAATTTCTGTTAGATTATTTCCATTTAAAGAACAAGGAAAATTACGAGTCGAATACGGATTTTAATCACACATCTAAAAAGAATCCTGATAAGAAAAAAGAAGTCGAATCAAATAAAGATCATAATCATAAGGAAGAACTTGAAACTCCATCTTATCTAGCCTCCCTATCAAATGTAGAATCAGAAATTGAAAAGATGTTTCGTTTGTTTTATAAAATGATCAAGATGGAACCTTCCGAAAATCAATTTATACAGAAGGCGTTTTGTGATATACGAAATTACCTTGAAGAAAATTTTAAAAGATATAATATAGATATCACAGATGATCAAATAGAGTCAGATAAAATAACAAAAAGTAAAAAGAAAAACAAAAATAATAGACAAATAGAAAACGATATTCAAATAAATAATGCTAATGATGAAGTGATTTCTGAAAACGAAACTCAAGTTAATTTGTTAAAGAAAAAGAGGGGTAGACCTTCCAAGAAAGATAATAAATCTAATAAAAATCAAAAGAGTAGTTCAAGACAAGAAGAAGATATCGAAATCACAATAAAAAATAAGAAGGAAAATAAAATACACAATATGAATAAAAAAATCAGCCTTAAACCAGTAGAAAATGATTTGATTAAAACTCCTGATAAAAAAGATATTAGATCTGAATCTAAGTCTAATCAAAACTCAAATATAAAACATAATTATGAATCTCCGATTAAAAATTCAAGCAATTTAAGAAAATCATTAGAAAAGGTCGAAAAAGAATCCCTAAACAGTCCATTTATTGACCTTAATTCACCTAAACAAGAAAATTCCAGATCTAAATCTAAATCTCCATTGAAAACACATGTTTCAAGCAATACTATCGAAAAGGAATATTCTAATGTAAATCAAGAATCCGCGTCTAAATTGAATGTTGTTACAAGAAGAAATCAAAATAAAGAGGATTCTTATAAATCTTTGGTAATAAATGAATCCTCGAATTCTATCTTGAGGTCTAGCTCAAAAAAGAAAATTGAATCAAGGAAATTTAAATCAGAATCAAAATCAAACTATTCTCCTGACCTGATAAATGAGAAAAGGAAATCTTTAAGAAGTTCTGAATTTAGTAAATCCTATTCTAATTCATTGGAATCATTGGAATCAAAATCCAAACTAAAAAATTCACCTATAAAGATGCCAAAGTTCACAGAAAAAGAAAATTTTCATAAATCGAAACCATACAAGGCGGGTAAATCAACTAAATCAAATTTAGCAAAATCAGAAACTGAAAATTTAAATAACATGAAAGAAGTAAAATTGACTAAATCAAATAAATCCAGTGTCGAAGAATCTTTATCTCCTCAAAGACCTCTTATAAAGAGAACTCCAACAAGATCTGGAAATAAAAATTCTGAAATCAATACAGAATCGAAAATTTCGAATTCAAAAATTCAAATAAGCAATTCTAAAAAAATTATGAATCCTAAAGATAATTCTGAAAACTCAAACTTTGATATAAAATTAGATAAAGAAATAAAATCAAAGGATTCTAAAGGAGAGAAAACAACAATTAAACGTAAAGAGAAATCTCCTAAAATTACAGAAAATAATTTTTCAACTCCAGTTAAATCCTTAAGTAAAGAATATTACAAAACATCAACCACATCAATTTCCAAATCACCTTCTAAATTACAAACAAGAAGTTCAGGAAATTCTAATCAAAAAATTAATAGTACTTTAACGTTCAAAAATGCTTCAGGGAATAAGTCAGAATCTTATGAAAAGGGTGATAAGGTCTCTGAAGTAAAAAAAAAAAATTCGGAATCACCTTCTAAATTTGTAATGACCCCAACAATCAAAGAAAAAAAATTAAATAGAAGAGATGAAAGATCAGGCACTTCTTCTGATAAAAAATTTCAAATATTATTACAAGAAAATGTAAAACAGCGATCAGAGAAAAGCAACTCATCACGTTCTAATAAATTAAAAATTAATGATAAACTATTGGGGAAAAAGCAGTTTAGAATAGATCTTGATAAATCTAATATAAAAGGTAAAAATAGAATTTTGATTAAATCAACTATTTAGAATATGATCCTCACACTCCTGTTAAAGAAATGAGAATCAGATCGAAAAATAATTCTAATCAAAAATCAGGTAATCTTCCACATTCAGTTTCCAAATCAATTTTAAATAAAAAGCTTTTAAATTTAGATGGAAGCATGGATGAAAAAAAATTAAGGAAAAAACAAAGAATTTCTGATCTTACGAAAAGGAATACCAAAGTTAATTCTAAAATTACAAAAAACTCCCAAAAATGATACAATCCGTGTAGAATACATAATTTACAAAGAATTCTTAATTTAAGAATCAAGATAATTTCAAATATATGATTTAATAAGAACATATTTAGTTTTAATTTTACATTTAAAATTTTGAATTAATTAGTTATATAAAAATTGTAATATATTACAATTGAAATAAAGATGAAATCGAATTCTGAAATACAAGCATATTCTGAATTAGTAACTCCTGAATACAAAGACTCAGACTTAATATTGAGCTTGAAAATTAAAAAATTCCCTACCCATTTGAAAACATACGAAGAAACAACAGAGGAAGTTATCGAACATATTAATTTTAAAACATTCTTCCCTAAATTATTCCTATTTATAAAAACTTTCGATAGCAAATTTTGTAGTAAATATGTTAATTCACAAATATCACAGGAGCCTCAAAATGAATCAAATTCTCTTGACGATAACTTAAGGAAAATTATTGAATCAGATTTGACAGAATTAGAAGAAGAATTCTCTCCGTTTTTAATAGAAGAATGGAACTCATTGAATGTGTATATGAGTGGAAAAACCAAAATCCATACGATGATTTGTTTAATATTCCTTTACTACGAGATAGAAATTTTGAAAAAGAATTTTAGAGAATACGATAAAAACGTGTTATATTGGGCTATTTTGCTTCATGATATAGCCAAACATGTTATTCTAAACGAAAAGCTTGGAGAGAAATTTGAAAGTAAAAGGTAAAGATTGATCATTTAATATGATTAGCCGAGATTCTACTCATCCTTTTAAAAGCGGGGCAGTGGCTCTTAAAATATTTTTTAAAAATAATTTGATTATTCAAGAAACTGATAATGAAGACAAATCTGAAATAAATAAGAAAATTGAGAGGATATATTTCCTTTTGATAAACTCAGCGAAACTTGATTCCTATTCGAATAGTGGAGGTAAGATAATTAATATTTATGCATCATTATTTAAATTAAGTGCCTAAGTATATCCATTCACATGAAAATCTACAAGAGATATTGAATGGATTCTTTTGGATAAAACAAATTCACAAAGAAAATGAATGGATAGTAGATGTTTTATTCCTAATAATTTTTCATCAAAGTCTGCCTAATAATAAAGCACACATGAATAAGACCTTATTAGAAGAAAGATATGTCAAGCAAATTTTCGATTTGAGATTGTTAGAACTAATGAGGATTTTAATGGTAAATGATTCAGCTGGACATTCTTTGTTTTCAGGTGAGTCCTTTGCAGAGGAAATAAATGAAAATTTAGATAATTTAAGAGCCATTATTAAATGAAATTAATGTATATTTGTTTATTAATAAAAGTAAAATTAATTATAAATAAAAATAATCAAATAATATAATTTTGTTTATTTTTTAAAAATTAAACTTTGTATTTAAAATTTAAATTCAAATTTTAACAATAATAATGAACAGAGACAAAGAAAACTTAAGTATAAAATATAATACTAGTAAAGATAGTAAATTATCCAAGAAACAGAACTCATTGAAGCCAACTGAAGAAAATTATACTAGTTTAGGCAAAAAGAATTCCCACAAGGAAATCAAGCCTGTTATCAATTCAAGAAAGAATCAGAGTATAGAGAATGCTTTTAATTCGAAGCAAAACAAACCCACATTAAAATATCATAGTAAGAAAAAATCAGTTTCTCCTATTGCGAATGGAAAATTTCTTAAGAACACTTCTAATAATTCTAATATAGAAACTAAAATGGGAGGAGACCAAAATGAATTGATAAATTCAATCCACAATCAGACCAATCATAGAGGTATAAATTATCTCTTATTTTATTAATTTGTAATAGATGGAGCCAATATTATTCTCATCGGTGATAAAATTATCATCAACGAAAAATCAGATGAGGCTTGTGTAAAACAAAATAGCAATAACGAAAAGCTCTCGTCTGGTTCTTCTAAAAATAAAAGAAAATTTTCAATATTTGCTGAAGAAAACAAAACTGACAGAATTTCATTCCGCAACCTAGAAATTAGTCTTGATACTTGTTTTAAACTGTTTAAAGAGGGGAATGTAGAATGGCTCAAGTTATTCAAAGAAGACATTATAAAAAATGAATTTGAGAAAGAACCAGAAAATTTAAGCTACTTGCCTAGAAGTCTGACAGCTATAGGATCAAAAATTCTGAATCTACAGATTTTTTGGATTTTGTGGATCGAAAGTTTAAAACATACAAATATCGATATCACTATCCAAACTCTTATCGATCTATTCAATCAAGCATTTTTGAATATAACCGAAGAAAATTTGATTAAATCTTACTATTTAGAAAATATAAAGCGTATAGATCAGTCCATCTTCAAAGAATACCTGACTTCTAAGGGTGTGAAATTCAATGACAATTCAAGTTTAACTAATGATATCTATTTTGAGCTTCTTGATTCTTTCTCACAGTTTTTATTAGGAAGGAATCGATCCAATATAAAAAATATTCTTGAGTCTTCTCAAAAAAAGAAAAGATCGAATAACACAGAAAATTATTTAACATGCAATGATGTGACTGTCACGATTCCTTCGAATCCAAGAAAAGAATTTCTAAATACTCAAATTTCTCAAAATGAAAATTTTGTTTATTCAACGAACACTTCAAAGGCTAAGATAGCCTTTAGTAATTGTAAAATATTCTTATAAAGATTTTTTAAATTTCTGATTTATAGCCGCATTAGACATAGAGAATAACAGCTTTCAATTTAAAACTCCAATAGCAATACATAAAGACATCTCGGCTTTGAACAAACAAAACCCTAATTCGCATAAAAAGCAGATTCCTAAATCAATAGATGAGGAAGCTGACTTAAAAAGTGAGAAAAATTCTACAAGCCGATTAAGTAGCCTGAGCCCAAGAAGTCACTCACAAAGACAAAATAGCGAGTTGAGAGATTGTGTAGAGGAACCAATATTCCATCATACACAAAAAACTGAAAATATGGTTGTGTCTCAGAATACAATTAACAAACAAATCGAATTCTGGAATAATTTAACAAACGCAAATAGCCAAAATTTCTTCAATTTTTCACAGTCAAATTATGAAAATGATGCTAATAATCATATTAATTATTCAATCTATCCAAATGTCACACAAGAAACATTTAATCATGAGAATTTCGATCCTTTCGAAAATATTCAAAGTCTTGAAAATATTGACAAGCTTGAATATATTCGAAACCCATTCTGCGAAGAAAATCACTCAAATAAACTAAACCTGTCAAGCAACGACATTGATTCTAAACAGAACAGCTGCGACGATGATGATCAATTAAAAGAAGACTTGAATGAAGAAAAAGATTTAACTGTTTCTGTTAATAATAACAACGATCCTAATCAAAATGTTTTAATTAGAGAAAATAATTCTGAAAATGAGATATTGAATGAATCTAATAAAATCATACATGATCCTTACGAAGAAAAGGAAATTAAAGATAACCAACCTGAGGAGAAAATAAAATCTCCTTTTAAATCCTTTAGAATGAAGTTAGGATCAGAATCATCTTTTAATGAATCTGCTAAACATAAAAATAATAATGTTGAGCATAGTAATTCCTTAAATTGTTCGGTATTCGGACCATTCGACGAAATCAATCAATTTAAAGAATCTTTTGATAATTGCGAATTCAATCAAGCTTCTAAATTAGCGGAAGAAGGTTCAGTAAAGAGAATCGATGAAGAAAATTTAGATAGAATTGATGAATTGAAATCACAAAGAGAAAGCAACGACAATAATAGGAATAATGCAAATTCAAACACAAGCTATAACAATAATAATAGCATACATTCACAGAGTCAAAATAGGGACCATCACAATATGAACTTGAGCATGCATAGTAACCATTCTCACTCCAGATCTAGGTCCCATAGACGTTCTAAATATCAATCTATGATAACTGAAGAATTTCCATCTGATCTTGTAGAAGGATCGATTCGAATTTTTAACCAAAGTTTTTCAGGGATCGAAAGCCTGCATAAATCAGAAAGATTTTTGAGTAATACGAAATTGAAAGAACATAACCAAGCTAAGGAAGAAATTGAGGAAAATTAAAATAATTTAAATGATTTTATCTTATATTAATTTTTTATATTTTATTATTCAAGTACTATTATTGATTTAATGTAATGTATTGCATATCAAAATCCTATCTACAGTAAGTGAATTAAATAAATAGAGTTAAAAAATGATAATTTATCATTTTCTCACAATACTAAAACTTGGTCTTAATATTTTTAGGTGTGTCAAATTTATCATGATATGTTCCATCAATTATTTCTGGAGACTCATTAAATGTTATAGGACGATAGTCAATCTTATTTTCATAATTGTGTCTGCTATAAACAGAATCAGGTCTTAATAAAAAACTCTCCATATTTTTATTAATATCCATGAAAGCATTTAGAGTATTTTTTTCTTCTCCGTACATCGAATCACAGTTAATTCCCCAAATACTACTATTTTCTAAAAGAGGGTTATTATTAATAAGAGAAGAATCAGAGGATAGAAAATTCTCCCTTGCTTCGTTTCTTATTCTATTATGCAAACTCAAGAGATACTTTCTAAAGTAAAGGATTGTTATAGTGATGTTTATTTTTAGAACTATGCAAATTAGTATTAATGTGATTGTATATATGTAAATTTTATATTCAAAATATTTTTTAGATCTTTGCCGATTCAATGCAGAATCTTCTCCTTGTGTTGATTGTATCTCCATTATAAGACGCCAAAAGAAGTGACATAAAGAAAGTGTCATGTAGCTTTAAATTTACTACTTAATTTATTTACCATATAGGGGCTATTAGTAGCATCCTTTTCAAATTATAGGCGATAATTATCATCATCACAATACTTGCTAGTGAAGCAATCGAAAGCTTTTATCGATATTTATTTTTATAAATTTTACTTCAGCGAAAAAGGCCAGCATAAGATATACTTCAACATCTGAAGAAAAGTAAAAATCAAGTAAATCCATAATTATGTGAATTACTATGTCTGTTAAGAGAAGGGAGTATGAAATAACTTTCAACTTTTTGCATCGTTTTTTCAGATCTTGATTTGGTTGATTAAAGTAATAATTTTAGTGGTCAAGTATTATATAAATTACCTTGTATAGTCTTCATTTTTACCCAGTAAATTAATATTTTTATAAATTAATAAGAAAGAATACAAATTCCGAGATTTTATCAAAAGGAATCCACAAAATAAAATTCAAATCAAATATATTACTTTATTGCAGCATTATAGAGTTTTTATAATTAAATTAAAGAGCTATATTTTTTCCTTTTAAATTTTGCTAAAATCATGCTTATAGTAAACTGCTTTAGTCGTAGTATATTCTAAAACAGCTTCATATCCATTATCTCTACCGAATCCACTTTGCTTCATACCTCCAAACGGAACGAAATAAGGATTTAGGTTATAATTATTCACCCAGACTGACCCTGATTCTATTTTTCTTACGAAGAGTTCTTGAGTTGCAGAATTAGAGGAAAAAATACCAGCTCCCAATCCATAATCACTGTTATTAGCAGTTTTAATAGCATCATGGACTGATTTAAATGGCTTCATAATACACAAAACTGGACCGAAAATTTCCTCTTTCGCTAATTTTGATTCTTCAGGAACATTCAAGAAAATTGTAGGCTCTACAAAATATCCCTTATTATATAGTCTTCTTCCACCACAACCAAGTTCTAATTTTTCAACGTTTTTACCGTGTTCGATGTATCCCATTATCCTATCAAATTGTTTTTTGCTCACAACCGGTCCAATAAAGTTTTCCTCATTAAAAGCATCCCCAACTTTGATGTTCCTTGTGCTCTCTATCAACTTGCTTATGAATTTCTCGTAAATTTCTTCTTGAACATAGATTTTAGTACCTGCACAACAGTTTTGAGTACTATTTCTAAATGCTGCATCAACCACCCAAAATACAGCGTTTTCAAGATCAGCATCATTACATACTATGATGGGAGATTTTCCACCTAATTCTAAATGAATAGCCTTCAAATTAGAATCTGCAGAAGCCTTCAATATTTTTCTGCCAGTTACTCCTGATCCAGTGAAAGAAACTTTGTTTATTTCCCTATGATGGATCAAATGATTACCAGCGACATGGCCAAATCCAGGCGTAATATTAATCATTCCTGCAGGAAATTCGGATTGTTGGATTAAATTTCCGAGTTTCAATATAGTCAACGATGTTTCTTCTGAGGGTTTCAATACTACAGAATTTCCAGCAGCTAAGGCAGGAAACAGTTTCCAGGCGCACATCATGAGTGGATAATTCCAGGGTGAGATAAGACCAACAACTCCGTAAGGGACCCTTCTGGTTTGCATCGTCCAGTCATCAAATGGAGTATAAGTACTTCCTGTTAATTTGTCACTCCATCCACCGTAGTATCTGATGTATCTTACGACCTCATCTATATCTTCCAAGGAGTCTTTAAAAGTTTTACCATTGTCTAAGCTTTCTACATAGGCGTACTCCTCTCTTTCTTTATGTAATAAATCAGCAAGATTGAAGAAGCATTTCGCTCGTTTATCTAAAGGAAGAGAAGACCAAGTATGAAATCCATTTTTACCAGAATCTATGGCTTTGTCTATGTCTGCTTCTACTGCCTGGCTTATTTCACAGATTTCTTCTTCTGTTGATGGGTTGAATACTTTTATTTTAGTATTTGTAGAGGAATCGACATATTCATTGTTTATGAATAGTTGAGTGTTCAATTTAGTAAAACGACCTTTATGCGAGGAAAGTCTATCAAGAGAAAGATTAATTTGTTTGACTTTTGTGCTCATCATTCTTTTTGTGTGACGCATTATTGTTAATGTTGATGTTTGCATTTTTATAATTATTATTTAATTTTAGTTATGTAAAATTTATTTCTAGATAGTTTTTTATTTATTCTAATATAATTTTATTATTAAAATGAATTTAAAAAATTTCCTTTACTTTTTAATGTTTTTCTATTCATATATGAAGTGTGTAATTAGTTTCCTTAGCAATTGGTTCTACTATACGATTAATTACTTATTTAGTTAACTTGTGGAAGTCGAAGTTTCTTATCTACTTCTCTCATTTTGAGCTCATCTCCTTAGAGCACGCATTCTCTTCATTAATTTAAATTATACAATAATGTGCAAATCCTTAACTTAAAATTTTAAAATTTTCCTGCATTTTATAATCAGTTTAAATATTCCCACTAAGAAAAAAAATATATTCGAGACGGATATTTTTTAATTTATTTGTAATAATTTTTAAACATAATTTTATGTAATTTAAAAATCAGGCTTATAATAAGAACAGCCGGGTATTTTTTAAATTATTTAAAAAGTTTTCCAAGTAGGGATTATAATTTAAATAAAATTTAATATTACCGTATTTTCCGTATTTCCTCGATAAGTCATATATCGTACGTACGAATTTTGTACGAATTAGAGGTAAATATTATATTTTTTAACAAAAGATCTGATTTGATATTCCATAATTTCGATATCTAGTTTAGCTTCATTTATATTCATGTGACTTTCCAACAAAAATTATAAAAATAGAATTATTTTATTTTTATAATAAATTTAATTATTGTATTTAAGATTAATATTTAAAATCATTATTCGAACGGCTTAAAAAATCAATATATCCTCGATCTTCAAATTTCCGATTAGTATATTCTTAATTCTTTCTTCAAAATATTTAATTGTTTAAAGGAATCTTGTAATAACCACTTGTTGTAAGATTCACCACATTATTCGACAGGAGGAAGTATTTATTTTGTTTTCTTACTACAATCTTGATTTTGTTCATAAATTTTACTTCATGTGGCATATTCGTAGCACAGTGTCTTTGTGATTGGGTTTTCTTTCGTTCGGTTCTGGCTTGTTTCGTTTTGGGAACTTTCGCTGCATTTGGTAATTTTCAAAATCAGCATCGATTATATTTGTGTCCCCTATTAAATTAAAATTAAATAAATTTACCTTTCATTTCTCTGTGTTTTCTTCGTAATTTGTCTATGAGCTTCTGTATTTTGTTCTGTGATTCCCTTACATCAGATCTGATAAGAGTAATGGATGAATAGGCCTCGTGTCTCATTCTCTTTCTGCAAAGTTTTGTGCTGTCAATTATATACCCTATCCAACCAATATAATAATTAATAAATATTTATTA
>Ga0169931_10008965_pt1 | contig 14505 bp, 11 predicted proteins | sample Kivu_15m_20L_FD_129675 | JGI IMG/M metagenome (GOLD analysis project Ga0169931, IMG submission 129675) | Freshwater microbial communities from Lake Kivu, Western Province, Rwanda to study Microbial Dark Matter (Phase II) - Kivu_15m_20L... | ecosystem: Environmental > Aquatic > Freshwater > Lake...
CTTTATGAGATTATTTGATACTAGTATCATGTTGTTATTGGGTGTTTATCTTCCTTAACTGTTTGAAATTTCTTAAAGAGGGAAAGGAATTAATTATATCATGTGTTTTGGTGTTTTTGGAAGCGCTTTAAGTGGAAAAATATTTACAAAACTACCTTTTTAATATCTTGAAATATTCTTATTATCAGCTATTATATCATCAATTTTTTTACCTTAAACTAGAAAATAAGGAAGTCAAGAATTATAATCAGCCCTTTCTAATCCTTAATAGATAAATTGATGTTTGTGCATCGAAAATTTGATATTGATTTCTTTATAATTTATCTAAATATTATTTGGTCATTATTAATTAATAAGTCATTTAAAATGAAAAAGTTATAAATAGTATAAAAGAATATACTCTTTCTTATATTATTAATTATATCTTATATAATTATACAGACTTAATATATGGATGAAGGATATGATTCTCCTTAATAGTTTATATAATAAGAAAAAGGCTAGAACAATGATGATAATAGTGCTTTGACATAAAAAAAATAATTAATAAAATCAAATGTAACATTGAAGCCTCATGTATAATTCGAAGTAATTTCTTCAAATCTTCTTGAGGCTGGTCTTATAATTACTAATCAAGTATCTTCAACTTAAAATTCATGGAAATTATGTATTTACAATATAATTTAGAGAAAATAAACGATAAACAAAGATAAATTATAATCCCATGTTTCGACTAAATTTAATCTATACATTTTGATAATTTTGAAATACGTACAAATTGGTTAATATAAGTAAGCTGTAATATAAATTCAATTCTAAATCATATAAATCATATTAACTTCGATCGAATTAAATAATTTTCTTTATGTATATACTTTTATATAAAGATGACAACCATATAGTAAGCATCTAAAAATTGCAATATATTTAATTGAAAACTCTTGTTAATCTCAAATTGGATAATAATCATATAACTAATATAAAAAGCTTTCGAAAATTTAATCTACCTTAATTGAAACAGCTTGATTTATGTATATTATCATTTAATTAGAAAACAATGGTTTTAATGAACCTCAACATCTTTTTTAGTTAAATGCTCCTAAATTACAAGTAGTTCGGCTTTAAGAGTATAGATGTTTTTATATAGTTGGACATATTTGTATCCTACGAATGATAATAAAGCCTGGTTTAGTAAACTTCAATCATAATAATTAAATTATATAAGATGTCCGAATCCAAATAGAATGAGACAGAACAAAATCGATGCTATGCTTATAAAAAAATATTTTAAGTTAAATATAATGCGTCATAATGGAAATAGAAAAAATTGAATGTTATAAATACTTTTTTACTATTCATTATATATAGTATTATATTTAACTATAATTATTAAAAAGTTTAATAAAATTAATTGCTAGCAATTAATAAAGTTTTATTGTATTTGATCGTTATAATAAAATATTTATTTAACTTATATAATTTTAATCGTAAACTTATATAGATAATAATAGAAAAATGATAGTTTAACCGAGAAAGGTTTATTTTAAACCATAATAAAAATTAAAATCTTCTTTGAAAGATATAGATCAATAAGATGTTAAAGTAAAGCCAAAAAGTAAGTTTTATGTACAATCGTAAAAACATGTATCAGAGAACAATTCTTAACAGAAAAAAAATAAAAATATATAAAAAAATAATAATGGATAAAATATATGTCAACAAACTTATTGGGGTAATATCAAGCCATATTTTAAAGATTCTGAAAATAATTGTCCAAGAGTATGCGTATCTCCAACATTTGTTAGAAGTTTATGCTTTAACTTATTGATCATAATATCAATATGCATTGCTTTACCAGCTTCTGTTAATAAGAATATACCAGTTTAACTGATGTAATCTACCCCTAAGCTTATAGCAAAAAAATATTTAATATTCATATATTCAGGCATATGGTCTGTATATTAATTGATATTTCTCATGATTTTACTCTTAGGAAATCCTGGATATGGAGAACCTCAATCAAAAAAAGTTATTTCTGTTGAATAACAATAAGATATAATAAATTTTCCAAGTATAAAACGACATTAAGGGTTTAATAAATGCTAAATATGTCAAACTTTGGTCGATAATTCTGTATATCACTGCTAAATATGTGATATATGTTGTTAAGGATTTAGTCATCATTGTCAATATATAGGTAAATGTATAGGTTATCGTAATGAAATCTATCTAAATGCTTATTTCTATGGATTTATAGTTGGCCTCATTGTTTTAGTTCTAATAAGAATGGCACTTTTCTATTTATGATTAATTTTCTATTGTTGCTATTATTATTTATAAATAAAATGTTAATTATTCAAAAATATAAAGAATTACGAATGATTAGTAATATATTATTTTATTTGCATTTATTTTTTAATTGATGAATCGATATTTATTAATTTTATAATATAATTATTTTATCATTATAAATTAGTATTTACAAAAACTTAAACAAAAGAATCGATTAAAGATTTTTTAGATATCAAATGTTAAATTAATTATCTATTAAAGAATCTAGCTGTATGATTTTTATTTTACATGCTTAAAATCTTTAGAAAAAAGATATATAATTTTTTATTATAATGAATGAAATTCAAAATATGTATCAAGCTCTATTTTAGATTATTTATTGAAGAAAATTGTTTTTAAACAAAATATTATTTTTTTTCGTTGACTATGATTTAAATTGTTTAAATTTAGTTATTATTAATAAATCAACCCATGCATCAATTTTTGCAATTTATGCAGTTACATTATTAGCCACATTTTACTCCATTAGCAAGGCAATCGCAGTACTTGTTAAAACATTATGTCTTTCTGCAGTTGCATTTTGTTTTTCCATGACGTTTTTTTTTGTTTGTTTCATATTGTTCTTGAAGATTATAGCAATCAACGCAGCTACAATCGGTACCACATAATTTTCCATGCTTGTAACATTTACAGTAGTCTTTTTGACAGCCACTTTTCGAACAGTTGCAGAAAATCTTAGTCTAATCTAACATTAATCTATTCCTATTTACTGTATTGATATTGATAGAATTCGAAGAAATATCCTGATTGCTGATTATATAGGATTGATTGTAGTTTTGATTTTGCATCATAGTACTCAAACCATTGGTATATTGCAAGAATGGTTGAGGAGGTCCCATAAGGTTAAAATTTTGAAAAGGTTGAAAATTCATAGGATATGGATAAATATAGTAGTTGTTGTATTCTACTGGTATTATAAAGCTTGGAGGTGCTTGATTTGGACTATAAGTAAAATTTTGATTATTTTAGTTATTCATATATTATTATAATAACAATGAATTCAGAAAAGTTAAAATAAGATAATAGATTGATATTCTATATTTTTATAACGAATTTATTTAAGCTTTATGCTATTATATTCTTCTAAGCATAATATAAGAGTATATTTTTATTTTTTTATTTAAATATACTATAATTTAGTATTTTTGTCTTAATTATTATAATTTGATGTGGGATTTCTAAATATCAACTGTAACGTTTCAGTTATGATTACTCTTTTACTATTATAATAAAGAATTAATAGATTTATATAGTTTTATTGATAATTTTAGCCAATTCTGTTGTATTTTTAAATATTGTTGATCTAAAGTTAATAGAGTATATATGAATTGCGAGCCAATAATAACTAGATAAACTTTGTTTGAAGATAATACTACTTGCTAAATATTTATGGTAATATTCATATCTAATTTTTTATTTAGTCACATAGCTAGTGCATATTTTTTTATATTATATAGTTTCTTTAATTATTTAGAAAGAATATATAATAGTAATATTATAAATTTAATTTATTAAATAGCTATTAATTTTGTAGAGCAATTATATTATTATTGTTTATGAAATTATTTAAATAGCTTAAATCATATTCTTTCTGGAACGTTCTTGATTGTTTTTGTACCTCTAATAAGACCAGTTCTTCTAGCAGCGATTAAACCGACTTTTTGACCTGATGAGGCATATCTGCTAATTGTTCCTGGTTTACCCAAATGTTTGTGATTACCACCACCGTGTGGATGGTCGACTGGATTCATTCTCACACCAGCAACTCTTGGGAATCTCTTTCTTTGTCTTTTGAATTTATGGAATAAAACACCAGCTTTCATAATTGGTTTTTAATTTCTACCTCCACCGGCAATAATTCCGACTGTTGCTCTGCAACTTCCTGGAATAGTTTTTCTGGCTCCTGATGGTAATCTAACTCTAGTTTTAGATCCATCTTCTGAGTGTCCAACAATAGTGGCATATGTTCCTGAGCATCTTGAATAAGATCCTTTGTCCCCGACTGATGATTCAATATTGCATATGGTTGTACCTTCAGAAATTTGATTGACTGGTAAAACATTTCCTGTGGAAACAGTAGCTTTTCTTCCACAGAAGATATATTGACCACTATATGTTCCTTATGCAGCAAGGAAATATTATGTTTGCTTCTTGTATTTATAAGGATCTCTAAAATCGACTTTTACAAGAGGGCATCCTCTTCCTGGATCATGAAGTACTGCTCTTACGACTCCTCTAATATATCCTTGTCTTTCAGAAAAATCAAGATTACGATATCTTGGTGGTGCAATTCTTTTAGATTTAGGAGTTGTATATACGCTTCCTTTTTTACCTTTTCTTTGGCATCGGATAACTTTACCCATTATCACAAAAAAATATAATATTAATTTAATCAATTATTTAAAATATTATTTACCTTTAATAATAAATATATAAATATAGATGTTAAATATAGTAATTTATGTTTTCTTATATAAAAAAATAAAATTATCAATCTCTATTTCTATTATTTATTTTTTAAACTTCTAAAGGATCAATACTAATTATAGCATTTCCTTTTTTACCTTGATAATCGAAAGAAAAAGTAACTGAAAATTTATTATTTGGCACTCCTGATGGATAAATAAGGAGACAGTCAAACAAACTAAGGTCTTGATTTCTTTGAGCACAATAAACTGTTGGTTTTTTAGCAGAACTTGCAAAAGAAGTCTTTATAAAGCTTTGCATTTCAGTTGGATTGCTAAAAGTAAATGTTGGTCTAGTTTTTAATGTCAAAAATACATTATTTCCATTTAAACTTGTTCTTCCTTATTGTGCTAGAGGAATAACTTATTATTGTTTGACAGTTGTTTGTTGTTGTGTCTGTTGTTGTGCTTGTTGTTGTGCCTGTTGTTGTGCTTGTTGTTGAATTTGTTGTAATCTTTGTTGTTCTTGTAATGTTATACATACACCTTGTTGATTTAATATATAGCCATTATTGCATTTGTTACATTTCAAAGAATTTGAACATTCATTACAATTAGATGGACATGATAAACATCCTTTATTTTAATCTAAATATTATCCGGCTAAACAATTTATTTTTTGAAGGACTATTTTTTAACAAACTCCATAGTTATTTTTATAATGATCTGATGGGCAAACACATCCCTTAATTTATGAATTGAAAACTGTATTAAGAGGACAAAGCGCACAAGTTCCTTAATATGTAAAATGATTTGGTCCACAATTTAGTACACAAATACCACATGGACTAGCAGTATATCCAGGTCTACAAACACATTTACCATTGCTAAAGATTTAATTAATTTTACAACTGAAACATTAACCATTTGAATCAATTATTTCATTACTTTGGCACTATCTTACGCAAAGAGAATTATGATTTTGACTTGAAAAACCTGGTGGACAAATACAGCTTGAATGTCCATCATAAATTTTATTTCCTGAGCAAATAGTACAGACTCCATTAAACAAGAAGCCATTTTTCAGATCACTGCAAATAGTACATACTTTTTGTTAATTATATGCATATCCAATTTTACATCTACATTTACCATCAAATAAATATTAATTTTATTTGCATATTGAGCATTATCCATCAGCAGTTGGAATAGAATTTAATGGACATAGTTGACAAACATTATTGACTCTTCCAAGCCCCTTCAAGCAAACACATTTAGAAGCAATTTAATCATAAACTTAGTTTTGTTAACATTTGAATACACAAATTCCATATTAATTAGTAAAATATCCAGTTTAACACTAACATTTTTTAGATTTTGAATTGTACTTAGATTTTACTGAACATGTCACACAATATCCTTGATTTACAAAATAATTTTATGGGCAAATACCACAATTTCCGTTATATAACCCAAAATCTGCATTACAAACACAACTTTTAGCTGTCTCTGAGTAAATTGAATTAGGTCCACATACTCTAACAGGTGGACGAGCTGGGGCTGTGGTAGTAGTAGATTTAATTGTTTATTGAGCTGGTTTAACAATAATAGGTTATGCTTTTTTGACTTAAACAGCTGGTTTGTTAATAACTGGTTATTCTTTTTTAAGTTAAACAACAGGTTTAGCAATAATTTGTTATTGTTTTTTAGTTTAGATAATTGGTATATTAACTACTTGTTATGATTTTTGATTCTGAATTACTTGACTTGATGTTGTTACTACATGTGTTGCGGTATTTTGAGTATTCAAAGAACTTATTTATCTACATTATCCATTTAAAAAGATAAATCCATATATACAAACGCAATCTACACCTTGTAAAACAGCATTTTTTGGGCATTTGACTTCTTCAATAATTTTGGTTTGAGTAGTTTGAGTAGAAGTAATTACTTGAGAATTTGAAGCCCCACTTTTAATGACTTACTTATTTTAAATAATTTTTTCTTATTTGATTGTTGGGGTTTGTGTACATTTTTTATTTTAATAAAAATAACCAAGTTATTTTGGACAGCTTTTACATGCACTTTATCCTTATTTATAAGATAATAGATTTGAATTTGATCCACAAGCTTTGACACAATTTAATCCATCAGCTATTTTCTGACCAAAACAATATTAGCATACTTTAGATACATGTTTTCCAAGAGCTATATAAGTTATAGCAAATCTAATAGATCTTGATGAACTTATAGTTGCAATAAAATTCTAATTTATATTAGATTCAAAGTTCAATTATCTATTTCCATTTATTACTATGGAAGAAAGACCATATATAAGATTAGAAGCTCTATAAATATTGTCACTTATATCTCTTGATATGGTTCCTTAAAATCTTTTTTAACTAATTTAACCTACTAATGATAAAATTGAAGATCTTTGTGGGGCAAATGCAATATAACTGATTAATGCGTAATCAATTTGCGATGTTTTACCAATAGATATTTTTACTGCAAGTTGTGTTGCTTGTATATTAACAACGACTAATTATAATTAAGTTATTAATCTAGGTGAACTGTATCCATTAATAAAGACTCGAACAGTAGGAATCTCATTAGCTGAAAAAGCTTTTCCTATATTTGTAGACACTATAGACTCTCCATCTTAGAATTTTAAATTATCTATATTAATTCATTTTTACTAATTTTGAAGTTTCCAACACGTAGTTATGGATGAGTGCTTGCTAAAAAATTAATTTTGATTTTAGTAATTATTGAAGTTGTGCAATCTTGTTGGAAAGTTACAGCACTTTATGATACAAAATTAGGATAAATGGCTAATGCATGAGGTGCTGAATATTTCAATGAAAAATCTTGTAAAGCTAAAATAATGATATAAATTACCTATTGCTATCGATGGTGAAGATATAAAAAAGTGATAGAAAAGATGACTGTATGTTTGAGATGCAGACGCTAATTGATTATTATTAAATGTTATTGAACCTAAATTAATTTAGATTATACCTGTTTATAAACCATCAATTTGATAGTTGGCTTGACATTGCGAGTTTATTAATATTATTGTTAATGTGAATACTAAAATTTGTCTTAACATAATTATCATTTATAATAAATATCAAATAAAAACTGCGTTATTTTGACTTTTATTTTGGATATAAAATTTAAGCAAAAATAAGCTTATTTATTCAAAAAAATAGCAAATATATCAAAAAAGTTAATTTTTTATTATATATTTATCATATTTATTTTTTATAAATTGAATAAATAAGGCTTTTTATTTACCAATGAATCTAATAAATAAATAAATAAATAAATAAATATTAAAAAATATTTATCCCAATCAATTCTATAAAAGTTATTAATAATGAGTAAATTTTATTTAAAAATAAAAATGAAGAAAAAAATAAAGAAAATTCTTCGCTTCAATCGTTAGAAATAAATAAAATATATCTAATATTGAATTTCTAATATATATAGTTAAGGATAATTTTCATCATAAATCAAAAGTTTTAAAAGTTTTATATTATTTTTTATGATGTAAATTATTAACTTGTCTCAGCTATAACAATTTATAAAGATAATGATAATTAGACATTTAATTACTATATAATATAGCATTATTATCTTTTAATTTATATACTATGTTGATATGATGATTTCATAAATTTTAAATATGTGATAATCAGAAGATAGATCCTGCGTGTGAACTAATCTTAGGCCACATTTCTGAGGCTTATTTAGCAACTGGACCAGTTATTGCGCTACCTTTAGTTTATCCTTTATTATTTACAATAACTCCTGCATTGTCTTAGCATGAAACAAAAGTTCCGTCTGCTCTTCTCCATGCTCTTCTTTGTCTAATTATAACAGCTGGGTGAACTTTCTTTCTTAATTTTTGTACTCCCTTTTTGACTGAGCATAAGCATACATCACCGATGCATCCTGCTGGTAATCTATTTAAACTTCCAACGACTCCTTGAACAGCGATAATGAATAAATTCTTAGCTCCAGAGTTATCAGCGCAGTTTAATGTTGCAGCAACTGGTAATCCTCTGGTGATTCTACTTTTAATACCGACTGAACCTGTTTTACTTTTTTTTGCCATTAAATTAATAAATAATAATATTAATAATTGTATTTAAATAAACTTTTTTCGAATCAATAGTGTATAAATATTTATCTCTTCATTTATATTTATAAATAAATTTAAATTTCCCTTTTTAGTCATCAATTATTCCTAATAAATCATAAAAAAGCATATAATTTAAGTAAATCTTTGATTTATATTGACAATTATTAAAGAGTATCATCAATGATATAACAATAGAAGATTATTATATATACAAGAATTATATGCATATGAAAAAATATATTAAAAATTAAATATTATATATAGATTGACATAAATGTAATTTTATTTAACTGAATTTATATGTGTGAGTTGTAGTTTAATTCATTGAATTATATTTTATTCACAAGAATAATAGATTAATAAAGAGAATGATGAATAAAAAAATTACTTAAATAAGAATCAAGAAAGAAGTATAAGCAATTCACAAATAACCAATATCATCTGTCATTGTTCAACAAGTTGATCTGCTGAATTTCCATTTTTGCTTTTATGGACTTCAAGAAGAATATGAAAAAGGTTTTTATCACGGTGTACTTTAACTACCTTAAGACTATCCTTTCTCACCACCTAAAATTAAATTTGTAACTAATAGTGGGCGGTTCGAAGTTGGTAAATTTATATGCACTACCTTCACTCACTACCACAAATAAACATGGAGTTCAACTTGGAATATTAAAACTATTCTTACCGCCATGATATCATTTATGTATTCAAATTAAAGAGGCATTGGAAGTATAGTTGAGACACCTCATAAACGAAAATTACTAGCTTCTAAAAGTTTACAATAAAATTTGAAAAACTAAAAATTTGTTTAACTATTTAAAGATAAATTAATTGAACTGAAGTTAGTTACAGCCTAAAAAATTTAAAATTTAATGTTAAAATAATAAAAAAGTTCAAAAAGAAGACGTCGATAGCGTTCATAAACAACAAATATTTAAGAAATCCGATAAATTCCTGACTTAAATTAAATGGTAGTATAGATAAAGTAAAGAAAATAATAATTTTTAATCAAAAATAATTAAATAATAGTATAATAGTAATAAAATCAATAGAAAAAAAGAAGATTTGTTCCATACTTTGATGATATACAGTAGATAGAAGAAATCGCTTAGTTATAAATTGTTTGTAAAAAAAATAAAATAGATTAATTGAATGTTTAGGATCAAGATTAAATGGGAGGACTTTTAAGGAAAATTACTGTTCAAGAAGATTTATAATGATTTTAATACATTTTATTTCTTATAAATTATCATAAATTAAACCAGATTGATCAGATTGATATATTTTTTTATTATTGTTGAGTTATATATGTTATATATCAAATTAAGATTATATTTAAATTATTTTTAAAAATGATTCCAGGATTAGGAGGACTCGGAGGCTTAGGATTAGGAGGCATGAATCGAATGGGACAAGGCAATCCAGAATCGACACCAAAGCCAGATACATCATAACAAATTTATATATCATCATTAGCATTACTTAAAATGTTAAAACATGCAAGAGCTGGAGTACCATTATAAGTTATGGGATTACTTATCGGATAAGTTATTGATGATTATGCTATCAAAGTTGTTGATGTATTTGCTATGCCACAGAGTGGAACATCAGTTTCGGTATAATCAGTCGATCCAGTCTATCAGCAAAATATGCTCGATATGCTAAAACAAACTCAAAGAAACTAAGTAGTTGTTGGATGGTATCATTCACATCCCAGTTTTGGTTGCTGGCTATCTAGTGTCGATATTAATACACAAGTATAAATAATAATATTAAGCAATCATTCGAACAACTAAATCCCAAATGCGTTGCCGTCGTTATTGATCCTATTCAATCTGTCAGAGGAAAAGTAGTTATTGATGCTTTTCGTTTAATTAATCCATTATTAGGAGTTAGCGGACATGAACCTCGTCAAACAACCTCAGTAAATGGTCATTTAAATAAACCATCGATAGAGGCTATGTACAAAGGATTGAATAAATATTATTATTCTATCAACATCAATTATCGTACTAATGAATTGTAACAAAAAATGTTGCTAAATTTATATAAGCATAAATGGAACAATACTTTGAAGCTTAAAGATCAATAATAAACAACTGAACGAAGTTCTGAGAATTTAGAGAAAGTAGGAAAGTGGTGTCAATAATGGTCAAAAAGAATATAATAATAAACTAAAAAAGATAGAAAATAATTGGCAATTAAAAATACAGGAAAAATTGATCCAAAAAGGCATATTACAGAAAATGTTTAATAAACTGTGAACTAAAATATATTAGGTGTGCTAGGAGGCATGATATCAACTCAATCATTTTGATTAAAAATAAACTTATTTCTTTTAAATATATATATTGACTAAGTAAAAAAGTTCCCTATCCGGGGATCGAACCCGGCCCGCCAGGGTGAAAACCTGGTATCCTAACCATATAGACTAATAGGGATATCTAAATATTTAGAATGAAAGCTTTCTAAATACTCTTTTATTACTTACTTTTTATTTTATATAATGATTCTATATTATGAATAAAGTCTATTAATCATGTAATCATAAGAATACTTAAAATATTATATTAATGCATCTTTTTCAATTAAATATACGAAAAACTTTCAATAACAAATAATTATATGAAAAATAAAACTTTGATTAAAAATGAAAGGGTCTATAATATATAAAATGATCATAAGATATTATTATTTAAAGTAACAATATACTTAATTCTTTTACTAACATATCAACTTATCATATAAATATGATATGATTTCATAAGATCTTCATCAAATGGTTTTTAAGAAATCAAAGGGTTCTAATGAATTCTATTGATCGTAAGATGAGAAATCCATTATTAAGCTTTATAATAAGTTTATTTGATTTATAATTTATAAAAAGTTATTAAGTTAGAAGTTGATACATGTATAAATAAAGTTAATTGTTAAAATCTTCAAACAAGAAGATTTATTAATATATATTATCTGCTAAATAGCCCACATAGCTATTAGCTTAGGCTATAAAGAATTTATCACGTAAAGCTATCTAATCATCATAACATTTTGACTTTCTTCTACATCGAATTAATTGGTTCTAACCACCTTTTAATCATTATCAATAATCATTCTTAAAAATACTACGTATATATCATAGTCAAAGTAAAAATTCAAGTAAAGTCATCTATAATCTAATTATTTAAGCATTTATTAATTAATCGACTTACCAACAATCATTAAATTGCTTCATTGCCATTTTCAAAGAAGCTTTTGATAAGAAAAATATAATACAATCATTAAAGGAGAACTACCCACATAAACTATGTCCTCTTCAAATCCATATATTATATCTCAATGCTATGATATAACTATGTTAACAATTTACAAACTGGAGAACTTATTTCTTATAAATAATCGTATAAAACTTGATTAACTTTGATACATAGCTAATATGTGGAGATTAATTTGTTCATAAGCCTTTCCCTGAGGTATATTTTATTCTAATTTTAGGATTAGAAAATGATTGCCTTTAGGGAATATCATAATAAAATCGAGATTTCACAAAAATTTGATATTCTTTTATCATTATTACTTGGATATTTGAATAAACTTGATAATGATGACAAGATTACCGATTAGATTCTACTAGTATTTCAAAATAAAATTCTTCCAATCAAGACTACTAAATCTATTCAATTTATAGTGTTAAATATAATGGAAAGTAATAAAAGCCGTGCAAATAGTTTTATAAGTTTTTTATTGACGAATTTATTTGATAATAATAAAGTCTAAAATCATTATAGAATTTTTACTCAAAGTAATTTTTATTTGTTTTCATATATTTTACGTTCAAATAAACTTTCTAAAAAAACAGTCCTTTCAACTCTGAATAAATTAATGTAAAAATTATCATAAAACTTATAAAATATTGAATAAATAGTAATTGATGAAAAAACTCAACTGAAATAAATTTTTATTAAATAAGAAAAGAATTTATTAATATTACAGACAATTATAATCGTAGCATCTAATTAACAATTTACCAATCTTTTAAAGAATTAAGATTATAAGGAATTTCTTGAAAAATGTAGAAGAAAATTACACTTTGAATATTTTATAAAAGAATAAATATTATCAAAGATAAAAATAAGTAAAATAGATAATAAAAAATCGATTAGCGTTAAATTTTCTAATAAATTTTTGCCTTCGACTTTATTATAAGTTGGAAAAATCATAGATAATAAAATGAAAATAAATATTGATACTAAATAAGTATAAGATAGATGTAAAATTCCATAAGATATTAAATAACTTGAGCCTATTCTAAGAAAAATGCACAAAGGATAAACACCCATTAGTTTTTGTACTGAAACAGTAGTGTGAATGATATTTTTATTTTCAATTCTTTGTGCTATTTTAAGCAAAAAAAGTTATAAATACGATATTTTTTATTGTTTTCAATAATTTTAAATAAATTGCCTTTCTGGAATTATAATAATATAAAATAAAATATTAAAAAAAACCATGAATCCAGATTAAAATTATTAGCCAGTTTTCATTACGACAGAAATTAATACTAGTAAAAGACCAAAAACTTCATATATAGCACGAAATAAGTTATCTTTACAATAGTCACTAATAAATCCATAGACAGATGCGCAGAATAAATTAAAAATGTATAAGTAATAATTAAAAAAAATACAAAATTAATATGTAAATCAGTTGACTCAATTAAATTAGAGTAAAAAAGTAATAGATCGACAGTTCAGAACATCACAAAAAAAGAAAGTTATGTTCTTAAACTTATTTTAAAATCGAAAATTGAAGCATTTTTAACAAAAATTATTGTAATAAAAATAAGTAAAAGATAAAAATCGTTAATAGTAGATAAGAAATAAAGCAAAATCAATGAAATTAAATCGATAAATAAGATCTCTTTTAATAAAAAATTAGATATAATAAACAAATAATCAGCTTTCTTCAAAAAATAAAGCATAAAAAGCAGTAAAAAATATTATTATTATAGATGTTCAGACAAAAAATTATAGAAAATAAATAAAAATTTTATTAAATGGCAAAATCCAGTCATGGAAAGATAAAAAGTAGTGAAATCGATTTGAATAATAAAAAAAGTAAAATATTTGAGATGCAAACAATTATGTGTAAACAAAATTATTTCAGAAAATTGGGAGATTAAATGAAATTTATCTAAAATTATGATGTAAGCTATATTTAATTATAGAAATTATTGAATTAATTCCAAGAAGATAGTAGTCTTTGTTCTAATTGTACAACGGGTAAGAAAACTTCGACTCCTGATTTTTTCATAACTAATAAATGAATGATATATATAGTATATATAATTTATAAATTCATTAAATAATATAAAAATTAAAGTTTATTCTTATCGATATCCTAAGATAAAAATGATCAAATTCAAATAATAAAATATTATTGCACACTATCATAGGTTCAATTTAACGAAAATCAACTTGACAATTAAAAAATTAGCTGAAAGATATAATGTTGATTATATCAAAGATAGAGATGATTTGATTAATAATAAGAAATTCAACTAACTTTATTTACAGTTTAGAAATTATTAAGTTCTAA
>Ga0169931_10008966_pt1 | contig 14504 bp, 12 predicted proteins | sample Kivu_15m_20L_FD_129675 | JGI IMG/M metagenome (GOLD analysis project Ga0169931, IMG submission 129675) | Freshwater microbial communities from Lake Kivu, Western Province, Rwanda to study Microbial Dark Matter (Phase II) - Kivu_15m_20L... | ecosystem: Environmental > Aquatic > Freshwater > Lake...
AAAATGGTGGTTGGCAGTTAAATTTTCAGCTTTTTAGTCCGTTTTTAGTCCGTGTGAAGAGGAGGCTGTTTTTGTCAGAGAGGCTGAAACGCCCGTCTGGCGTCGAATTTACAATTGCTGAGTTTTGGGTGAAAGGTGGCTGGCACCCCCCAGTAGATGACCCTGTTGAGAGCTCACTTTCCTAGAAGCGTTTCGCCAACCGGTGGCATGTCCCGGCGAGACGCCTACTCACCCAGGCCCCCCTGGGCCGCCAACCGGTCTAGGATGATGTCTGCGATCGCCACACTGGAGGGCAGCAGCGTATGCACAATGGGCACGGGAACCTGATCTAACAGCCACTCGGCGCTGACCTCCGACAGGGAGACCAGGCTGTCGTTGACCTCTTGGCCAAAGGGACTCAGGGGGCCGGTCAGCCCGCGCACCCCGACAATAGCGGTGGTGGGCAGATGGAGGGGGCCGACCTGGCCCATGCGCTCAGCCGACCCCAGCACCTGGCCGCAGTCGCCCGCCAGGAGGCGAAAGACTGGGTTGTCTTTGAGCCGGGTAGCCAGGCGAGGGGGCCGCAGGGGCGAGCCCAGTAGATACACCTGCTCTGGCGCTACCACACCCTGGGGCAGGGAGTTGATCGCAGCGCGGAGCAACACACCGCCCAAGGAGTGCCCTACCACCAGGTAGGGGCCGACCTGGGCCAACCCCTCAAGGCGACGACGGAGGCGACCCACAATGGCCTCGAACCCCTCGATCGCAGCGATGTAGCCAAAGGCTTCGGTCTTCAGGCCCCCTTGGCGCAGTCGGCGCAGCAGGGGCCAGCCCGATCGGGGCGATCGCCCCAGGCCATGAACAAACAGTACGACCATCACTCGCGAAGCGCCTCCAGAGGAGACGGGGAGCCGGAAAAGACTTCAAAGTCCCTCTCCCTGGGAGAGGGATTTAGGGTGAGGGTAAACTCCGGGTTTCAAGCTAGACGAGGTTTAACTAAACTTAGTCAACAGCTTCAGCAGCCCCTGGGTACGCGGAGTCAACAGCGTGCGACGGTAGGCATCCGCCGCCTTTTTAATCGCCTCGGCCTGGGTCGGGTAGGGGTGAATCACCCCACTCAGGGCACTCAACCCCTGCTTCGTCACCATGGCCAGGGTAATCTCGCTAATCATTTCCCCGGCGTGGCGAGCCACGATGGTGGCACCCAAAATTTTGTCAGAGCCCTTTGGGTGCAGAATTTTCACAAACCCGTCGGTCTCCCCATCCGCCAGGGCCCGATCCACGGTCGAAAACGGAATCGTGATGGTGTCAACCGCCATCCCCTGCTTTTGGGCTTCATGGGCATACAGCCCCACGTGGGCAATTTCGGGGTCGGTATAGGTGACCCAGGGCATGACCAGGCTGCTGAGCTTGCTGCGGCCCAGGCCAAAGGGAGCAAACAGGGCGTTTTTAATCACAATCCGAGCGGCGGCATCGGCGGCGTGGGTAAATTTCCAGTCCATGCAGATATCGCCAGCGGCAAAGATGCGGGGGTTAGTGGTTTGGAGATGGTCGTTGACCACGACGCCCTTACGGCTGTCGTAGGTTACCCCCGCCGCCTCTAGATTGAGGCCATCGACGTTGGGTACCCGCCCGGCCCCGACCAAAATCTCATCCACGACCACCGTTTGGGGGGCCGCCGCCGATCCACGGCGACGATAGTGGAGCACTTTGCCCTCGGCGGTGGTTTCTACCTTTTCGAGCTCGACATCTAGGGCCAGGTTCAGCGTTTCACTGAGAAACTGCTGCTGCACAATCTCGGCGGCATCGGCATCTTCGCGGTTGAGCAAATGGCCGTGGTTGTGGAGCAGGGTCACCTCGCTGCCCAACCGATGAAAGGCCTGGGCCAGCTCACAGCCGATGGGGCCACCCCCCAGTACCGCCAGCCGCCGTGGCAGCTCGGTGAGGGAAAACACCGTTTCATTGGTTAAGAACCCGGCTTCGGCTAGGCCTGGCACCGGGGGGCGGTGGGCCCTGGCCCCGGTGGCAATGACGGCTTTTTTGAACCGCAGGGTTTGCCCCAACGGGCCATCGCCCACGCTGATGGTCTCCCTGTCCACAAACTGGGCCTGGCCCAAAAACACATCAATGCCCAGATCGCTAAAGCGCTTAACTGAGTCATGGTGGCTAATGCCCGCCCGAATCTGGCGCATGCGCTGCATCACGGCGGCAAAGTCAACCTCGATGTGCTCCGGTGGCTGAATGCCAAAGGGAGTGGCGGCGCGCATATCCGCCACGACCCGCGATGAACGAATGACGCATTTAGAGGGGACACAGCCCACATTTAAACAATCCCCCCCCATCAGACTTTTCTCGACCAGGGCTACCTTGAGCCCCAGCCCCAGCCCCGCCGCCCCCGCCGCCACCACTAGCCCAGCGGTACCGGCCCCCAGCACCACCAGGTCGTAGCGGGGAGCCGGGGCAGGATTGACCCAGTCGAGGGGGTGCACGTGGGATTGCAGGGTTTGGTTGTACTGATCCAGCGGGTGGAGGGCGGGTTCAGGGGTGAGGGAATGGGCGGTCATAGGGGTTGGGAGGGTAATGGGGGCAGGCGGGGTACAGTCATGCACCCTCTTAGGGCCTGGCAATCTGTTGCAGGCGCTGGCTCTCTAGGGCAATCACCCGGCGGGCAAAGTCAGGGTCTTGGTCTAGGAGGTGATCAAAGGCATCGACGGGTACCGCCAGTACCCGAGTGGGGTCACCGTCGGCCAGAATGGCGTTATCTAGACGGCTGTGGGTGAGGATCTCCAGCTCATCTAACATCTGGCCTGGGTGAAAGCGCTCAATCTCCACGCCATCGGCCCGTTGATAATGGATGCTGGCTTCCCCGTCGATCAGGATCAGCAGCTCTCGGCAGGTGTCGACGGCACTGGTAATCACCTCGGTGGGGGCATAGGTTCTGACTTCGGCGAGATCGGCGAGGGCCAGCAGGGTAGAGGGCTTGAGCTGGTTGAAGAAGTCGCTGTTGAACAGGTAAACCACTTTCTCGAGGGACGGTATGGCCGCTAGGGGTGGAGCCGAGGGCTGGGAGGTCGCGATCGCGGCGGTGGCTTGGATCATCAGGGGCGAGGCGTCGCCCTGGGTCAGCCGTTGGCTGGCGGCCTGGGCGCGGGGGGGATCCAACTGGGCGATCAGGTACAGGGCGGCGGCGGGTACCACCGAGTTGTAGTGGTCGAGCAGGTTTTCGAGGTGGCTGAGGGTATCCGCTAGGGTGGGCGGGGCCAGGCTGGGGGCCGGTTCCCCCGCCTGGAGGGACGCCCGCAGGGCGCTGATCAGGGCGGGGGGCAGCTCGCCCTGAACGTTGCCTTTGAGCCGGTCGGCCAGGGGAAGGGGGGCCAGCTGGCCCAGATCGTGAGCCAGGGCCAGGGCCTCGGGTTCAGGTAGCGTGGCCAGGGTCGTCAAGAGCGATCGCAGGATCAGGCCTTGCTTTTGACGCACGGTATCGCGCACCAGGGCCAGCACCGGGGCCTGGGGCTGGAGTTCTGGCAGGGTGAGGGCGTGGTCGTAGCCGATCCACTCCCTCAGGCAGGCCAGCAGCCCAGCGGCCTTTTGGCTGGCATTGGCCTGGGAGGAGATACCCTTGAGCACCCAGGCTTCCTCCTGGGGGGTGATGAAATAGGCCTGGCGGAGGGAGCGCTGGGGCAGGGGGTCGTCGGCCTCGACCATGAGGGTGGACTGGTTTTGCTGGAGGCGCAGCAGGCGTTGGAGCGATCGCTGATACCCGCTGATCCGCACCTGATTTTCTAGGCTGCGCTGGCGATCGGGGTTGAGCAGGTCAGGGTCCTCAACCCCCAGTTCCTCCAAAATTTCCTGGTGTTCGTCGGCAGAAATAGTCAGCTCCTGGCGCATTTGTTTCAGCACATCGAGGCTGTTGGCGGTGTCGATGTAGCCTTCCTCTAGGGCGTCGCGCACCACGCCTTTGTAGGCCTGGTGGCGCTTTTCGCGGGTGAAGTCGGGCAGCACCTTGGCCAGCACATAGACCTCGTCGGCGTGGAGGTCATCGAGGGACCGGCCGTCCAGGAGCTGAGAGACATCTAGCCCCAGCTTGGTCAACTGCTTGCGGAAGCGGCTGGCTAGGTTTTCGCGGGCGTACAGGTCGGGGTTGCGTCGCCAGCTTTTTTGCAGCCACAGGGTGCTCAAAAACAGCACTAGCCCGTCAAAGCCAAACTGCACCCAGGTGGGCATGAGCAGCAGCAGGGGGCGACCCGCAAAGAAAAAGAAGACATTGAAGGAGATAAAGGTGACGAGCACAAACACCCGGTGTTGTACCTGGTCGGCACTCACGGGGGCTGTCGGGCGCCAGGGGTAGAGCTTGGCGCGGTGGGCGATCAGATGGCCCAGGCCAATGCCCGCCAGGGTAAAGGCCCCCAGCACCAGGGGTACGGCGAAAAGCTTGGGAATGGGAATCGCCTGACCCGCCAGGTATAAGCCCGGATTCATCAGCGCCGCCAACTGGTTGGGGTCGCGGTTCCACACGCCGGAAAAGTAGTAGTCCCAATTGCCCGCGTAGAGGTAGTAGTAGACGAAGTAGCCCACCATGAGCCCCAGGTAGCCGTAGCGCATGAAGGATTCTTCGCGCTTGTGCAGCCCATCCCAGTAGGTGCGTTCGGAGTCGATGTCAAAACAGGGGCTCTGGCAGGCCACGCAGGCGCTTTTTTCGCTGCCGTCGGCCTCTACGGTGCGGCACATCGATTGGGTAATGCGGCTTTCGCTGGTGTGGGCTTTGCTGCCCAGCAGGCCTCGGGGTTCACTAAATACGGTCTGCACCGGAGCCATGGGGCAAATATACTGACACCAGCTTTTGCCGCCGTAGAAGTAACCCACCGCGATCGCCGCGCCAATGGTAAATACCAGCCAGCTGCCCAGCACCAGGCGATCGGCATTAAAAAAGAGAATTCTGCCGCACAGCCCAATGAACAGATAGGCGAACTGCACATAGGGGTAGTTTCGGCCCAGCCATGACTCAGATGGCACCTTGGCCAGCTCGTAGCGCACCTTACCCGTAGCGGCATGCTCGCGCTTAAACTGCCGCTGCCAGCCCAGGGCTCGGGGAATCTGCGACAGGAAGGACAGCGGACAAATGCGCCGCCATAGCTCGTGGCTAAACACCAGCAAAATAAAGATGCCCGACGGCACGATCGCGCCCCAAAACAGGGTGGCCCCAATCGGCTGGGGTGTCTCTTCTACGCAAACCCCCTGCACCTGCACGCAGTTCCCGGTCAGCCGCAGGGGGCTCCAGGGGTGGTCAGGCTCCGTCAGGGTCGCTGTCCAAGGGTCGTAGAACAGCGAGATGATCAGCACGACCCAGCCGGTGGTGACCACCCAGCGAATCAGGTGCATCCGGCGTTCAGGAATTTGGGCAAACATCAGGCATCCTCAGGGGCAGACCGGGGCACAGAATAAACATCTTTAAGGGGATAGCGCCACCCGCTATCCCCTGTAAAAGCGACTTTCAGAGTCGAGAATACCCTATCTAAGCCGATGGGGATAGGTGCTTTGAATACCCTTATGTTCTGGTTCTCAACCGGCCTTTGACATGGTTAGAGGTCTTCTGGAAACGTTACTCCGGCAGGCAGCTTCTCGATCTTGAAGCCGGTAATGCCGTAGAGCAGCGACACAATCGGGCTGGCGATGTTAAAAACCGCAAAGGGCAAATACAAAAACGTTGAAACCCCCAGGGTGGCCGCCATAAATGCCCCGCAGGAGTTCCAGGGCACCAAGGGCGAGGTAACGGTGCCCGCATCGGCGGCCAGCCGCGATAGATTTTGGGGTTGTAGCCCCCGGTTTTGAAACTCCACCCGAAACATGCGGGCGGGCAGCACCAGGGCAATGTATTGATCCCCGGCAAAAATATTTAGGCCGATCGCGGTGGCGATCGCCGTCGCAAAGAGGCCTCCGGTGGTTCTAGTCCGCCGCAGCAATGGGGTAATCAGTTTGGCTAACATGCCAAACTCTTCCATGATGGTGCCAAAGGTGACGGCCCCGATGATGATCCAGAGAGTGATCAACATACTGTCCATGCCGCCCCGTGAAAGCAAGCGATCGACGTCGACAATGCCAGAATTTTCGCTAAAGCCGTTGGCCATGGCCAGCCATACACCTTTGATAAACACCAGCGGTGTGGCGGTATTAGGCTCATTCACAAACCGAATAATGGCCTGGGGCTGAAGGGCGATCGCCGTTAGGCCACCCACCAGCGCCGCTACCATAATGGCCAGGGAGGGGGGCACCTTGCGGTAGGAGAGAAACCCCAGTAGGAGCATTGGGGCCAGGGTCAGGGGTGTAATCCAGAACAACTGACTGAGTTTCGTCAGGTCAGTGACGGTTTCGACCCCGGCCGTCACCTCAGTCTGGCTACCGATCACAGCAAACACAACCAGCGCAATTAAGAAGGCTGGCCCCGACGTCCACAACTGGGCGCGAATGTGGGTATAGAGATCGGTCTCGACCATCTGGGCGCTGAGCACGGTCGTTTCTGACAGGGGGGAGGTCTTGTCACCAAAGTAAGCCCCCGAGATCACCGCCCCCGCTGTAACGGCAGGAGAAACCCCCAGTGCCAGGGCAATGCCAACCAGCCCAACCCCGATGGTGCCTGCGGTGGTCCAGGAACTGCCAATGGCTACCGACACAACGGCGCAAATTACCGCCGCCGCCAGGTAAAACCAGTTGGGCTGGAGCAGCTTAATGCCGTAGTAGACCAGGGTGGGAATGGTGCCCGCCATATTCCAGGTGCCGATCAGTGCCCCCACCGCCAGCAATATAAAAATAGCGCCACTCACGGAGGCGAGGGCTTTACCCTCGGCAGCGCTAACCGCTGACCAGGGGTTGCCGTTCTTAAGGGCGACCATCGCGGCGACCGTGGCGCTGAGAATGAGTGCCACCTGTACCGGCCCATCGATCGCACCGAGCCCAAACAGCATTACAGAGCCGCCAATTAACCCAATCAACACCACCAGAGGAATAAGTACATGGACAGAATTATTTGGCTTAGGGTTTGGGGGGAACACCTCCAACAACGGGCCTCAGCCCCTTAAACTCCAACTACATGCTGAATTTAATTGTGTCCACCTACTTAATTGCGTCTAGCCATGAGGGGGGGCGGGGTGGGGTGGACGGGGCCATGGGGAATTCCTTCGGTTGGGGGGGCGTGGGTTACGGCGGGGGGGCGCGATCGCGGGGGGGGGGTCGCCTAACCCACGCTACGGGTTGGGGGGATGGTGGCTTGGGGGGCGTGGGTTACGGCGGGGTGGGGGTGAGGGGCGATCGCGGGGGTGGGTGGGCCGCCTAACCCACGCTACGGAGGGTTGGGGCCTACATTCCCTAGCGTGGCACTCCTGGCAGCGTAATTCCCTTGTGTTCCACTAGCGGTAGTGCAAAGTACAGATCCACTACACTTCGATGGACGTTTATAGGTACTTTGCCACTGCACTTCACCCAATCTACGGTGCATATCCACTCATCCACCCCACCCTTCCCCCTCGTCTTTCTTGCTATAAAGAATCTGCACGATCCGCGTGCCGGGTTCGCAGAGGGCATCGCGGGCGACCACGGCGATCGCGCCTGCGACACTGGCCTGGTACTCGGCCACCACATCGCCAAAGGCGTTGCGTTGAATGGCGACGGGCTGGCCGGGGATGACGCGATCGCGCAGCTCCACCAGGAGTTCTAAAAAACCGCCCGCAGTGGCACGGACTGTCTCTAGCTCGTTGCCAAATACAGTGCCCACATCGGCGGCGGTACGCCCTAGGGGGCCATCGATCAGGCCGTAGTGTTTCAGTACGTTGAGGCTGCCCTCCACCGCCAGGGCAATTTTGGGCAGTTCAAAGCGCCGCCCCTCGCCAATTTCGAGGGTCAGTGCCGGAATGCCGGCGGCGACAAAGGCCGTTTCGAGGGTGCCGTCTAAACCGGGGTCATCCTTAATCTGCTCGAGCGGCAGCAGCTCGGCCAACTGCCGAATGGCGGGCTGACGCAGGTCGGCAAAGCAAAACATCGTAAAGGCGCTGCCGGTGGTAATGGTGTGGTAGTCGAGTACCGCATCGACGTTGTGGATCAGCAGTCGATGCCACAGCAAGCCAGCGTGGCGAGCCGGGGCGCTGGCGCCCGCTTCGTCACCGGGCCACACACGATTCATGTCAAAGGCGAGGCCGCCCTGCTGGGCCGAAGGCCAAAAGGATTGGGTGTACTCCAGCGCCGGGCGCGACACGCCGAGGACAGCGATGACTGTTCCCGCCATGGCCTGCGGGTCGAGCTGGGCAATCACCTGTTGCACGGCATTGATACCGCTGACCTCGTCGCCGTGAATTCCCGCAATGAGGCCAATACAGGGGCCGGGGCGACTGCCTTTGACCACTACCACCGGCACGTACCAGTGCTGGCCCGTCCCCATCTGCACCCCCTGAAAGAAAAACCGGTGGGTCTGGCCCGGTTCCAGGTCATAGACACCAAGCTGGCTGATCACCGGCACGCCCTGAAGGGTGTCGTTCGTGTAGAAGGTTTTGTGGGTTGAGTCTGGCGAGATGGGGATGGTGGCCATGGGCAAGGTCCTGATAACTGTTCTTATATCAGCGGCTCGTGGGTTTTTAGGTTAAACCGATAGCCCTGGGGCAAAATGTGTAATTTGACATGGCACAGGGCGATCGGCTCATCCTTCAGCAACCCCTCCAGGTTGTTGTGGGTGGCGGTCGTTTCGTCGACCACCGTAATGGCTCCAGACCCCACCACCTTAAACTCGTCGCCCGTAACAACAATGCCGGTGTCTTCGTCAATGCCGAGACCGACCACGGCGGGCTGGAGCACCAGAGCGGCCAGCAGCCGACCTAACCGACCCCGCTGGGCAAAGTGTTGGTCGATTACAACACCAGGCAAAAAGCCCATGCCTGGCCCCATTTCCACGGCATCGACGCTGGGGTTCGACACCGACGCACCGCCCACAATCATTTCGTCGGGCATCATGGCCGCCCCGGCGCTGGTACCACCGATCACCGCCCCGGCGGCGTGGCGGGTGTGAATGGCCTGATCTAAGGGCGTACCTTTAATAAAGTCGACAATGCGCGATTGATCGCCGCCGGTAAAGAAGATGCCAGTGGCGGCTTCGACCCGGCGAATATTCTCTTCTCGTTCGGAGTCTTCTCGCCGCTCCGTGTGTACCAACACCACTGACTTAGCGCCCAGTCGCTCAAACACTCGAATGTAATCATCTCCGACTTCTTCGGGGCGGGTGGTGGCGGCGGTCATCACCGCAATATGGGCCTTGACGCCCCCAGCCCCGCGCACAAATTCTCGCAGCACAATGCAGTCACCTTCTCGGTCTTCAGCACCGCCAATAATGACTAGCGATCCTGGTTTTTGTTCAGTTTCCATAGTTGTCCCATTGAATTCAGTAGGTTTGCTGTGGCGATTCTGGGCCTCAAATTAAGTGACGGTCGCTACAGAATTCATCATTAATGGAAAACCCATCCATCGCCCAGCAAAGTTGACAAAACGCATCCTTGGAAAGATCTCCCTGTCCCTATTCCTCTGGCACGCTGGGCACCTCGCCGGGCACATAGCCAGGTAGCCGCCGCGACGGCACAATCACCAATAGCGCCAAGGCCGCCAGGGTAAAGAAGGAAAGCTTCAGGGCCCGCAGTCGAGCAGCGGCGTTGATGGTCACCGCCTCGGCCACCTGTTCGGGGGTGGCGGTGGTGGTCGCCAGGGTGCTCTCTAGGCGATCGTTGCTGACAAAGGTGACCTGATCCAGATTCACCTGCTGAATCAGCTCCGGCGGAATGGTGGGGTGATCCACCACACCTCGCTGTATGGCGAGGCCTAGGATGCCCACTACCAGCGCCCCAGCCAGGGCCGTACCCACCCCAGCGGCCAGGTTGTTGACGGTGCCGCGCAGCGCGCCCACATCCGCCGCCAGTTCCTTGGGAGAGGCCGTTACCAGCACGTTAAATAGGAGGGTTACCAGCGACCCCTGCCCCAGACCCACCAGAATCAAACCACAAATCACCGGCAGGGTGCCCCACTCGTTGTTCATGACAATGGCTAGCACCACCATGCCCACCGAGACCAACATAAAGGCTTTGCGGGCAATCTGGCGCGGCGAGAGGCGGTCAAACACCCGCACGATGGAGATCGCAGCGGCAAACACCGCCAGTTGGTACGGAATCATCGCCACGGAGGTATCAAAGCTGTTGCGACCCTGCACCATTTGAATGTAGAAAGGCACCAAAAAGGTCAGCGCATTCCCCAGAATGACAATGGACATCATTGAAAAGACCGCCGCCTGCTCCTGGGAAGAGTCAATCACCTCCAGGGCGAGGAGCGGGGTTTGCTGGGCCGCCTGCCGCCGCTGCGCCCAGGCGATAAACAGCTGGACCCCAATCACACCCAGGACGATCAAGATTGGGGCGGGGGATAGGCCCAACGGAGCGAGGGGAGCCGCGGCCTTGGCGAGCAGTAGGCCCCAGCTATTCAAATTGCTGAAGCCGACGCTAATGAAAATGATCGCTACGGCCGCCAGCACCATCCCCACCCAGTCAATTTTGACATTGGGGATTTGGGCACCGGCTTGAGGCGAAAGCTGAGCAGCAGCACTACCGCCGTGAAGGGAATGACGATGCCAAAGGCCCAACGCCAGCCAATCCAAGTGCCAAGGGCTCCGGCCAAAAAGAAGGCAGTCACGGTGGTAATGGCCTGCACGGCACCGAGAATGCCCAGGGCGGCAAACTGTTGCTTGCCTCGGTAGTTGTTGGCGATCAGCACCACCAGGGTGGGCACGATCGCCGCTGCCGCCAGACCCGCGATCAGCTGCGCCACGATCATGATCTCGGCGCTAGAGCTGAAGGTCATGATGATCATGGCGATCATCAGCAGCACGGTGGCAATTTGAAAGATTCTCAGGGAGCCAAACTTTTGGCCCAGCTTGCCCCCCAGCATGACAAAGCCTGCCACGGCGAGGGAGTAGGCGACGATCGCCGAACCGACCGTCGTGGGTGCTGTATCAAACTCGTTGACGATGTTACCGATAGAAACGGGCAGGGCGTTGATGTTGAGGGACATCTGCACCTGGCCCATGCCGATGACGACCATCGGTAGCCAGGAATCTTTGACTTCGCTGTCGATACCAGTTGTCGGGGGGGATTGGGTGGTCATGGTAGGTAGGGGATTGAGGATATGGGGTGGATCGGTGGGTACGTGGGTCACCCAGGGTGGATCGGCTTTGGCGGGGTGGGTCACCCCGTAGCGTGGGTCACCCCGACCTAGGGTTCGGGTGGGGGCGGGAAGCAAACAAATTCAGGCCCAGCTGCGCAGACAAAAATTTCGTTACCAGCTGTCCCTTGACACTGTTGCCCGCCTCATCCAGCGGTGGGGCAAAGGTGGCGAGGCCGCCCTTGTGGGGGGCAACGGTGACTAGGCCACCGCTGACGCCGCTTTTGCCGGGTAGGCCGGTTTCGTAGAGCCAGTCGCCGGAGTTTTCATACAGCCCAGCGGTGACCATGACGGCGAGCACATGCTGGCAGTGGATGGGGTCAATAATGCGGTCTTGGGTGACGGGGTTGACGCCGCCGTTGGCCAGGGTCGCCGCCATCACCGCCAAATCCTGGGCGGTGACGTTGAGGGAGCACTGCTTGGTGTACACGTCGGTGGCCTCGATGGGGTCGAAGAAGATGCGATCGTAGGCTTGCAGCAGCCGGGCGATGCCAGTGTTGCGCTGGTTGGTAGCGGCTTCAGATTCGTAGACGGCCTGGTTGAGGCTAAGATCTCGCCCCGCAAACCGCGACAGCTGCGCTTGAATGAACTGCCATTTGGCTTCGGCGGTATCGCCAGGGGCCAGGCTGGTGGCGGCGATCGCCCCGGCATTCACCATGGGGTTGTGGGTGCCCTCCTCGATCAGCTCCAGGGCGATGACCGAGTTGAAGGGCAGGCCGGTGTTGTTGGCTCCGAGCTTGTCGCGGGCGGCGTCTTCGCCGATTGCCTGGCAGATCAGGGCAAATACAAAGGGCTTCGACACACTCTGGATGGAGAACTCGTAGGCGGTGTCGCCAACGCCGTGGATGGCCCCATTGGTGCCCACCACGCAGATGCCGAAGCGATCGCGAGGCACCGCCGCCAGGGCCGGAATGTAGTCGGCGACGTTGCCGTCGTCGTTGGTTTGGAAGCGATCGTAGGCGGCGTTGACCAGATCTCTGACCAACTCTGGCGATGGCAAATGGCCATCGTTGATGGCGGCGGCAAGCCCGCTGTTATCGATTTGGGAAGGAGGGTTCATGGCTCGGGGTTCGGGTGGGCGTCGATGGGTAGCGTGGATCACTGAACCAATCTGGGCGATCGCCGGGGTCTCAATATGACCCACGGCTCGGGGATCGAGGATACGGGTAGATCGGGGGGAGGTGGGTCACAGGGGATGGATCGGCTTGGGTGGGGGTGGGGGTGACCCACGCTACGGGGGGGGACGTGGGTCACAGGGGATGGATCGGTTTTGGCGGCGGTGGGTTGGGGTGACCCACGCTACGGGTGGGCCATGCGATCGAGGGCGACGGTGACCGCCAAAATCAAGATGTCGTTTTGCAAGGGCTCAATCTGGACGCCGTAGGTGTTGGCGATACGAAACCAGCGTTTGGAGATTTCGGCGACTTTGCGACCGTCTTCGCCGATGATGTATTCGTAGTCGAGCACATTGCCCTTGACGGCGAGGTCGGGGCCATCGCCGACTTTGACCGTCCAGCGATCTCGCAGGGGTGAAATCAGCGCCTTTTTGACCGTGGCGAGGGGTTCGTCGTTGCCCCCCTCAATGGTCATGGTGTCTTTGATCGTCAAATGACTTGAATGGGGCGATCGCTCATGGTGTTTATCTCCTTGGAATAGCAATATTTTGATTGAAGGTGTTGATTGAAGGTGTTGATCGGTCGGAAAGAAGAAACCCTGGGTAGACCGTTAGGGAAAGGTCGTTTTCCCAATCCGCCCGCCCAGGGACGGATGTACAGCTAAAAATCTACCGCATCGCGGATGATCGGGCAGGTCATGCAGTGGCCGCCGCCGCGCCCACGCCCCAGTTCTGCGCCAACGATGGTGACGACTTCGACCCCCTCTTTGCGCAGGGCCGTGTTGGTGACGGTGTTGCGATCGTACATGACCACCACCCCCGGCTCTAGGCAGACGGCGTTGTTGCCGCTGTCCCACTGCTGGCGCTGCTCCTGGTAGGCATTGCCGCCGGTTTCCACCACCCGAATCTGCTTCAGCCCAAGGGATTCAGCCACGACCTCCACGAAGGATTTTTCCTCCTTGACGATGTCGTAGCCACGGGGCTTGTCGCTGGGGTAAAGGGAAAACGGCACCACCTGATCCAGGATCGGTGGGAACAGGGTGACCAGGTCGCGATCGCAGAAGGTAAACACCGTATCTAAGTGCATGGCCGATCGCAGCTTGGGCATACCGGCCACGATCACCCGCTGGGCCGCTCCCTGGGCAAACAGACTCACCGCCACCTGGCTAATCGCCTGGTAGGAGGTGCGCTCGCTCATGCCGATCAGCACCACGCCGTTGCCAACGGGCATCACATCGCCACCCTCAAAGGTGGCCGAACCATGGTGCTGGGTAGGGTCGCCCCACCAGACCTTGATGTCGGCGTTGGCAAAGCTAGGGTGAAACTTATAAATGGACGTGGTGAGGATGGTTTCTTCGTGGCGGGCGGGCCAGTAGAGGGGATTGAGCGTCACGCCACCGTAGATCCAGCAGGTGGTATCGCGGGTGTAGAGGGTGTTGGGCAGGGGCGGCAGCAGGTAGCCGGTAATGCCGTCATTGTCCTGGGCCAGCTTCAGCAGGTCGCTGCCAAAGTCGAGGGGCATGTCGTAGACAGCCAGACCGCCGATCAGGTACTCGGCGAGTTTAGCGGGGGGCAGTTCATCTAAAAAGGCGCGTACCTCGTCCACTAGGCCTAGGCCAACTTCGTTGGGCACGATCTGCTGGTCGAGAATCCACGCTTTAGCCTCGGGAATCGCCACGGTCTCCGCTAGCATCTCGTGCATTTCGATGACGTCGATGTCGCGCGATCGCATCTTCAGCACAAAGTCGGCATGGTCGCGCTTGGCCATCTCGACCCAGAGCACATCGTCAAACAGCAGGTCGTCGTTGTTGCTGGGGGTGAGCCGCGCGTGGGCCAGCCCTGGCGAGCACACCATCACCTTGCGCAGCTTGCCCACTTCGGAGTGGACACCGTAGGTAGCAGGTTCAGTCATACATAGCTCCGTAGATAGGGTAAAAAGCAACGGTCAAATTGTCATCCGTCCGGTGGCAAAGCCGTACAGCGCTGTCAGCGCCGCGATCACGGTCACCGTAAACACGACTAGCTCCCAAAACCCAAACACGCGACTGTTCTGTCAGCAATTGTAAATTCGACGCCAGACGGGCGTTTCAGCCTCTCTGACAAAAACAGCCTCCTCTTCACACGGACTAAAAACGGACTAAAAAGCTGAAAATTTAACTGCCAACCACCATTTTAA
>Ga0169931_10008969_pt1 | contig 14499 bp, 11 predicted proteins | sample Kivu_15m_20L_FD_129675 | JGI IMG/M metagenome (GOLD analysis project Ga0169931, IMG submission 129675) | Freshwater microbial communities from Lake Kivu, Western Province, Rwanda to study Microbial Dark Matter (Phase II) - Kivu_15m_20L... | ecosystem: Environmental > Aquatic > Freshwater > Lake...
CGGTGCGCGAGGGCCCCGAGACCAGGTTGGTGGCGCGCGGCAGCTCGCCCAGCTCGGTGCGCGCGCGGCCGAAGCCGTCCTCGTAGTGCGCCACCACCCGGTCGGCCGGCACGATGGCCACGTGGGTCTCGGGCAGCAGGTGCATCGAGGCCGGGGTGTCGGGGCCCGAGGCCATCATCAGGGTGCCGGTCTCGGCGATCGCGGCGAACACCCCGCTGATGCCGACCAGGTCGTCACCCTGCGGCCGCCGGGCCTCGACCGCCAGGCCGGCGCCGGCCCAGTCGAGGTGGGCGACGGTGTTCCAGCAGACCGCGCGGGTCGGCAGACCATGCGCGGCCAGGTAGCGCGCGACCGCGGCCGGCACCTCGGACATGCGGCCGACCCGCTCGGTGGTGGACGACAGGCGGGCGGCTTGGGCCTCGAAATGGGCGACGACGTCGGGACCCACCGACGGCTGCGGCCCCACCGGCCGCTGCGCGAGCCAGTCGGCGACCGCCCGGGTCTCGGTGGGGCCGGGCGGCCCCTGACGGTGCTGCGCCTGGCGGATACGATCGAGGATCGCGCGGCGGGCTGCGGAAGTGTCCATGGAGGGCCTTCAGGACGTGGCGGGCTGGAACACCTGGCGCAGGTAGGCCAGGTAGCCAGGGTCGTCGCACATGGTCTTCTCGGGCGAATCGCAGACCTTGGCGACCGGCTGGCCGTTGCAGCGGACCATCTTGATGACGATCTGCAGCGGTGTGAAGCCCAGGTCGTTGGTGAGGTTGGTGCCGATGCCGAACGCCAGCCGCGTGCGCTGGCAGAAGCGCCGGTACAGCTCGATGGCGAGCGGCACGTTCAGGCTGTCGGAGAAGATCAGGGTCTTGGTGTGCGGATCGACCCGGTGCGCCTCGTAGTGCGCGATCAGGCGCTCGCCCCACTCGAAGGGGTCGCCCGAGTCGTGGCGCGCGCCGTCGAAGAGCTTGCAGAAGTACAGATCGAAGTCGCGCAGGAAGGCGTCCATGCCGTAGGTGTCGGACAGCGCGATCCCGAGGTCGCCGCGGTACTCGCGGGCCCAGCTCTCGAAGCCGAAGGTCTGGGAGTCGCGCAGCCGCGGCCCCAGCGCCTGGCAGGCCTGCAGGTACTCGTGCGCCATGGTGCCCAGCGGCGTGACGCCGTAGCGCATCGCGTAAAGGACGTTCGAGGTGCCGGCGAAGTTGTCGCCGAGTTCGTCGCGCAGGCCGACGATCACCTCCTCGTGCCAGCGCCGGGAATAGCGACGCCGGGTGCCGTAGTCGGCCACCCGCATCCCGGACAGCGCCGGGTCGTCGCGGATCAGGCCGATCTTGTCGAGCAGCCGGCGCCGGCCCTCGACGAAGTCGGGGGCGCGCTGGGTGGTGCGGAAGTACACCTCGTTGACGATGGCCAGTAGCGGGATCTCGAACAGGATGGTGTGCAGCCAGGGTCCCCGGACCGTGATCTCGATCTCGCCGCCGACCCGGGCCGAGGGCTCGATCGTCACGTACTTGCGGTTCATCTGGAACAGGCCGAGGAAGTCGACGAAGTCGCTCTTGATGAAGCGCAGCCCGCGCAGGTAGGCGAGCTCGTCCTCGGTGAACCGCAGCGAGCATAGGTGATGGACCTGCTCGCGGATCTCGTCGAGGCAGGGGACCAGGTCGACGCCGGGGTTGCGGCACCTGAAGCGGTACTCGACCTGCGCTCCCGGGAACTGATGCAGCACCACCTGCATCATCGTGAACTTGTACAGGTCGGTGTCGAGCAGCGACTCGATGATCATCCGCCGGATTGTATATGGGCGCCCACGAAGCGCAGCACCATCTCCTCGCTGGCCCGCCAGTGCGCCTCGAGCAGGCCGGGATCGGCGAGGTCGCGCCCGAGCACCGCCGACAGGGTGTGGCGGTTGGACAGGTAGAAGTAACCGAGGCCGGCGATCGAGACGTAGAGGTCGGCCGCATCGAGGCCGCCTCGGAATTCCCCGCCGCGCGCGCCGCGCGCGAGCAGCGCCTCGAGCATGCGTACCACCGGCCCGACCAGGGTGTCCAGCCGCCCGGAGCGGCGCAGGTGACGGCCGTGCAGCTGGTTCTCGACGGTCAGGATGCCGATGAACTCGGGGTGCTCCACGTACCAGCGCCAGACGAACCGGCAGAAGTGGGCCAGCGCCTCGCGCGGGGGCTTGTCGTCGAGCACCAGGGCCTGCTCGGCCGCGCCCAGCGAGTCGTAAGCCGCCTCGAGCACCTCGCGGAACAGCCCCTCCTTGCTGCCGAAGTAGTAGTAGACCATCCGCTCGGAGGACTTCGCCCGCCGGGCGATCCGGTCGCCGCGGGCGCCGCCGAAGCCATGACGGGCGAACTCGGTCGACGCCGCCCGCAGGATCCGCGCGCGGGTGGCGCCCGCGTCGCGGCGCCGCTCGCCGGGACGCCGGGCGGTCTCGGCGCCGGGTCCGCCGTCGTCTGCCGCCATCGGCAAGGCCGGGTCAGCGCTGCGGGAGCACCACCGGCACCTGTACCGCCGGCGGGGTGTTGCGGCTGCGCCCGCAGCGGACCAGTCCGTCGATCATCACCATGCCCACGCCCGGGATGTCGCCCAGGCGCACGCTCTCGAGGAGGTCGCGGCCGGCGGTGTGCTGGGCGCGGTCGAGGAACACGAAGTCGGCCGGCCGCCCCACCTCCACCAGGCCCTGGCGCAGCCCGCGCATCCGGGCGGTGTTGCCGGTCGCGAAGCCGAAGACCAGCTCGGCCGGCAGGTCGGCCATGGAGGACAGCAGCGCGATCAGGCGCAGGATGCCCAGCGGCTGCACCCCCGAGCCGGCCGGCGAGTCGGTGCCCAGGATCACCCGGTGCGGACACTTCAGCTCCACCGCGTGGCGGGCGGTGAGGATGGCGATCCGCTCGTTGCCGTTGTGCACGATCTCGAGGGCGCGCGGGCTGCGCTCGCACAGCGTGCAGACCGCCCGGTACGACAGCGAGGTGTGGCCGCCGTTGACGTGGCCGATCACGTCGGCGTCGGCCTCGAGCACCACCTGCTCGTCGATCAGGCCAGAGCCCGGGATCGAGGGCCCGCCGGTGTGGATCGTGCTGCGGATGCCGTGCCGGCGCGCCCAGGCCACCATGGTCGCGGCCTCGGCACCTGCCTTGACCGAGCCCAGGCCGATCTCGCCGAGCAGGGTGACGCCCGCCGCCGCGAGGTCGGCGAAGTCCTGCTCGGTCATGCCCTGCTCGATCACCGGCGCGCCGGCCAGGACCTTCACGCCGCCGCCCACCCCGGCCGCGCGCATGCCGTCGAACGCGCGCTGCGCGGTGATGGCCAGCGCCTTGACCCCGACGACGTCGCGCGGCCGGCCCGGCAGGTGGACCTCGCCGGCCGAGATCATCGTGGTCACGCCCCCGTGCAGGCACGACTCGATCCAGCCGAGCTGGCTCTGGCGCGGCGTCCAGTCGCCGAACACCGGATGCACGTGCGAGTCGATCAAGCCGGGCGCGAGCGCCGTGCCCTGGGCGTCGACGACGGTATCGGCGCGATCGGTGTCGCAGTCGGCGGCCCGGCCCACCGCGGTGACGAGCCCGTCGTGCACGACCACGGTGTCGGCGTCGAGGATCGGCGCGTCGATGTCGCCCGAGAGCATCAGGCCGACGTTCCGGATCACGACCTTGCCGCAGGACTGGGCGGTGGCGGTCAAGGCCATGGGAGGACTCCTGGAAAGGGTGTGGGGGCGGTCAGACGCTCAGGTAGGCGCGACGGACCGCCTCGTCGGCCTCGAGCTCGGCGAGGGTGCCGGCGAACCGCACCTGCCCCTTCTCGAGCACGTAGGCGCGATCGCAGACCAGCTCGGCGAAGTGCAGGTTCTGCTCGGACAGCAGCACCGACAGGCCCTGCCGCTTCATCTCGTTGATCGAGCGCGCCATCTGGTCGACGATCACGGGGGCCACGCCCTCGGACGGCTCGTCGAGCAGCACCAGCCGCGGGTTGCCCATCAGCGTGCGGGCCACCGTGAGCATCTGCTGCTCGCCACCGCTCATCCGGCCCCCGGGCCGGTGCGGCATCTCGGCCAGGTTCGGGAACAGCCGGAACAGCGCCTCGACCGTCCAGGTGGGTGCGCCCGGGCGGGGCGGCTGGCGGCCCACCTCGAGGTTCTCGAGCACGGTGAGGTCGGTGAAGATGCGGCGGTCCTCGGGGACCCAGCCCAGACCCAGCCGGGCGATGCGATGGGGCGGCAGGGTAGAGACGTCCTGACCGTCGAGGCGGACGCGCCCGGCGCGCCGCTCGAGCAGCCCGACGATCGCCTTCATGGTGGTCGACTTGCCGGCGCCGTTGCGCCCCATCAGGGCCACCACCTCGCCGGGCGCCACCTCCAGGTCGATGTCGTACAGGATCTGCGCCCGCCCGTACCAGGCGCACAGCCGCTCGACCGACAGCAGCGAGTCGGTCATGTCAGCCCGCCCTCGCCCGGCTGGCGGCGGCCACCCCGGTGCTGCCGAAGTAGACCTCCCGCACCTGCGGGTCGTCTCGGATCGCCTCGGGCACGCCCTGGGCGATCAGCCGGCCGCGCGCCAGCACGATGATCCGGTCGGCGTGCGCGAACACCACGTCCATGCTGTGCTCGGTGAACAGCACGCCGATGCCGCGCTCGCGCACCAGCGACTTCACCAGGGTGACCAGCTCGTTGCGCTCGCGCGGCGCCATGCCGGCGGTGGGCTCGTCCATCAGGAGCAGGCGCGGCGCGTTGGCCAGGGCGATCGCGAGCTCGACCCGCTTGACGTCGCCGTAGGCGAGCGCGCCGCACGGCGCCTCGGCCGCGGCCGCCAGCCCCACCGCGTCGAGCAGCGCGAGCCCCTCCGCTCGGTACAGCGCGCCGGCCCGGCCCCACCACCGGTGCAGGCGCCGGTGGTGCGACAGCAGCGCGAGCTGGACGTTCTCGACCACGGTCAGCGACGACCAGGTGGCGGCGATCTGGAAGGTCCGGCCCACGCCGAGCCGCCAGATCGCCCGGGGCGCGCGCCCCACCAGGTCGTCGTCACCCAGCATCACGCGACCGGCGTCGGGCCGCAGCTGCCCGTTGATGCAGTTGAAGCAGGTGGACTTGCCGGCGCCGTTGGGACCGATCATGGCGAGCAGTTCGCCCGGCGCCAGATCGAAGCCGACGTCGTCGACCGCCCGCACGCCGCCGAAGGCCTTGCGCAGGCCGGTCACCCGCAGGAGCGCGCCGCTCACCGCAGGGCCCCCGGCGCCGGCGCGGCCCGGTGACGCACCCCGCCGCCCTCGAGCAGCCGCTGCAGCCGCGGCCCGAGCGCCCCGGCGATGCCCTGCGGGAACGCCAGCACCAGCACCAGGATCACCAGACCGAGCACCGCCCGCCAGTAGTCGGTGGCGCGGATGATCCAGTCGTGCAGCCAGGTGAACGCAACCGCTCCGACGATCGGGCCGGCCAGGGTCTGGATGCCACCGAGCAGCACCATCACCAGGCCGTCGATGGAGCGGGCGATCGAGATCGCCTCGGGCGAGATCGTGCCCTTGGCGAACGCGAACAGCGAGCCGGCCACCCCGCCGAAGAAGCCCGCGACCGCGAACGCCGCCCACTGGACCCGCACCACGTCGATGCCGGTGGCCTCGGCCCGCAGCGGCGAGTCGCGCCCGGCCCGCAGCGCGTAGCCGAAGGGCGAGAACAGCATCATCCGCAGGATCCAGACGCTGCCCACGACCGCGACCAGCGTCAGCAGGTAGTAGGCGGTCTTGGACGACAGCCAGGGGGCGGGCCAGATCCCGACCATCCCGTTGCTGCCGCCGGTCACGCCGTCCCACTGGAACACCAGCGCCCACACGATCTGGGCGAAGGCCAGCGTGAGCATCGCGAGGTACACCCCCGAGAGCCGGACCGCGAACCAGCCGAACACCAGCGCCCCGGCCAGCGCCAGCAGGGGCGCGGCCAGCAGCGCGACCGGCATGGGCACCCCGAGGACCTTCAGCCCGAGCGCGGCCCCGTAGGCGCCGAGGCCGAAGTAGGCGGCGTGGCCGAACGAGTGCATGCCGCCGGGCCCCATGATGAAGTGCAGGCTGGCCGCGAACAGCACCGCGATCAGGATGTCGATGCCCAGCACCGGCAGGTACGGGAAACGGCCGGCCGCCAGCGGCAGCAGCAGCAGCGCCCCGATCACGATCCACCAGGCGCGCTGCACGCCGGCGGAGGACGGCTGCAGCGGCGCCTCGACCGCCGACGCCGCCCGCACCGGGCCGCCGGGCCGACCCAGCAGGCCCCAGGGCCGCAGGATGAGCACCAGCGCCATCACCAGGAACTCGGCCACCAGCGTGAGCTTCGAGAAGGAGAAGTCGACGCCGCCGATCCGCACGTTGCCGATCGCGTAGCACAGCGCCTTGATCTCGGCGATCAGCAGCGCGGCGAGGTAGGCGCCCGGGATGCTGCCCATGCCGCCCACCACCACCACCACGAACGCCTCGCCGATCGCGATCAGGTCCATGCCCAGGTTGGCCGGATCGCGCGGGATCTGCAGCGCGCCGCCCAGCCCCGCGAGGAACGAGCCGAGGGCGAACACGCCGGTGAACAGCCAGGCCTGGTTGACGCCCAGCGCGGCGACCATCTCGCGGTCCTGGGTGGCGGCGCGGATCAGCACGCCGAAACGCGTGCGCCGCAGCAGCAGCCACAGCGAGCCCAGCACCACCGGACCCACCGCCACCAGGAACAGGTCGTAGACCGGCAGCCGCGCCCCCAGCACCTCGACCGCACCCTTCATGCCGGGCGCCTTCGGCCCGAGCAGGTCCTCGGGGCCCCAGAGCCAGAGCACCGCGTCGCGCACGATCAGGGCCACCGCGAAGGTGGCGAGCAGCTGGAACAGCTCCGGCGCGGCGTAGATCCGCCGCAGCACCAGCAACTCGATCACCGCGCCGATCAGCGCGGTGGCGAGTGCGGCCAGCACGATGCCAGACCAGAACCCCAGGCCGCTGGCCGGCCCGAGCCGCTCGATCAGGCTGTAGGCGAGGTACACCCCCAGCATGTAGAGCGACCCGTGCGCGAAGTTCACGATCCGGGTCACGCCGAAGATCAGCGACAACCCGACCGCGATCAGGAACAGCGTCGAGGCACTGGCCAGCCCGTTGATGAGCTGGACGATCAGCGTCTGCAGGGTCACGGCCGGCGCCGGCTCATTGCATCGCGTCGGCCGGCCGCATCCGGCGGACCGCCTCGTCGGACGGCTGCACGACCGCGCCGTCGATGTAGCGGAAGTCCTTCATCACGCCGCGCCCCTGCTGGAGCGTGGTCACGCCGACGTAGGCGCCCATCGTGGCCTGGTGGTCGATCGCCCGGTAGGTGAAGCGGCCGAACGGGCTGTCGACCTCGAGGCCTCGCATCGCGACGATGAGCTTCTCGGTGTCGGTGGACTTCGCCTTGCGGATCGCCTCGGCGATCGACATCATGGTCGCGTAGCCCACCACCGAGCCGAGGCGGGGATAGTCATTGAAGCGCTTCTGGTAGGCGGCCAGGAACCGGTCGTGCTCCGGGGTCTTGATGCCGTACCAGGGGTAGCCGGTCACGATCCAGCCCTCGGGCGCCTCGTCGCGCAGCGGGTCGAGGTACTCGGGCTCGCCCGACAGCAGCGAGACCACCGGCCGATCCTTGAACAGGCCGCGGGTCTGGCCCTCGCGGACCAGGCGGGCCAGGTCGGCGCCGAAGGTGACGTTGAAGATCGCCTCGGCCTTGGAGTCGATCAGCGCCTGGGCGACGGCGCCGGCGTCGATCCGGCCCAGCGGCGGCGCCTGCTCGGCGACGAATTCCACGTCGGGCTGCGCCGCGCGCATCAGCTCCTTGAAGGTGGCGGCGGCCGACTGTCCGTACTCGTAGTTGGGGTAGACGATCGCCCAGCGCTTCTTTTTCAGCTTCACCGCCTCGGGCACCAGCATCGCCGACTGCATGTAGGTGGAGGGCCGCAGCCGGAAGGTATAGCGGTTGCCGTTCTGCCAGGTGATCTTGTCGGTGAGCGGCTCGGCCGCCACGAACAGCACTCGCCGCTGCTTGGCGAAATCGGTGACCGCCAGGCCGATGTTCGACAGGAAAGTGCCGAAGACCAGCACCACCCGCTCGCGCGAGACGAGCTCCTCGGCCACCCGTACCGCGTCGCCCGGATTGGCGTTGTCGTCACGCGAGATGACCTCGACCCGCTGGCCGAGCAGGCCGCCGGCTGCGTTGATCTCCTCGAGCGCCAGCTCCCAGCCCTTGCGGTACGGGTCAAGGAAGGCAGGCTGCGCCTTGTAGCTGTTGAGCTCGCCGATGCGGATCTGGGCCGCCGCCGGGGCGGCGGCAAATGCGGCGGCGACCGCGAGGCCGGCGCCGGCCAGCCGCCGTGCGAGCCGGGTCGGGAAGGTGTGTGTCCGAGTGCCGAGTTCCATGCGCATGCTCCCTGGAGTGGATGTGTGTGAGACCTGCTAGCGCAGGCCGTCCTCGCCCTTGATCTCGTGGGCCTGCAGCCCGCCGATCCGCGGATGCGGCCGCCCGCCCGCGGTCACCGCCACCGCGACGACGATCTCGCCGGCCCGTGGCGCATCGGCCACGCGCGCCTCGATCGCATCGAAGTGGCTGCGCACGAACGCCGCGTCCTTGTGCCCCAGCGGCACGTCGATCGCGGTGCCCGGCCCGCCGGCCTTCTTCGCCGAGGGCACCAGCGCGGCGCCCTGCCGGACCGCCCGGCGCAGCGGCGCGCCGAGCTTCGGGTGGAGGATGGCGGCCGCGTGCTCGAGCTCGCCGAGCTCGCCCACGATCGCGGCCTTGCCGAAGCTGTGCGCGGCCCCCGGCTCGATCCCCAGCGCCTGGACGCAGCGCTCGCCGAGCAGGCCACCGAGCTCCTCGCCGATCGCGACCAGCTCGTCGAGCGAGTCGGACCAGCGGCCGGCGTAGGGATTGGCGATCACGGCGATCGCGACCGCGCGCCGCACCGGCGGCTCGACCGGCCGGCCCATCTCGACGCGGGTCTCGTCGACGCAGACGACCAGCTTGCGGATCTCGGCAGGCATCGGCGGCTCCTCAGCGCAGGCCGTCGCGGCCGACGACGTCGGCGGCCGCCAGGCCACCGACCCTCGCGTGCACGCGCGCGCCGGAAGACATGGCCAGCACGACCACCAGCTCGTCGGCCCGCGGGTGGCCGGGCACGCCCACCTCGATCGCGTCGAAGTGGCTGCGCACGTAGCTGGCGTTGAGGTGGGTCAGCGGGACGTCGAGGCGGGTGCCCGGCCCGCCCACCTTCTTGGTGGACGGCACGATCGCCCGGGTGGGTACGCCGTGCTGCTGCTGCAGCAGGTCGCGCATCGCGTAGCCGCCGGGCACGTGCCAGAGCGCGCCGTGCTCGAGCTCGCCGCCGGCGCCCACGATCGCACCCTTGCCGTAGCCCTCGATCCGCTGCGGCGGCACGCCCAGGGCGGCGAGCAGCCGCCGGGCCATGTCGACCCCCACGGGATTGAGCGCCTCCATCATGGGCAGGATGTCCGGCTCGTAGCGGTGGGCGAACGGGTTGGCCAGCACCACCGCGATCGCGCCCCGCACCAGCGGCTGCGCCGGCGGGGGACCGAATTCGTGGCGGATCTCCTCGACCTGGGTGAACACGCGACGGATCTCGATCAAGGGTGTCTCCGGAAATCGGTTGGCAGGGGTGGCCGGGTTCACGCGGCCACCGCGAAGCCCCGCGGGGCGTCTTCGAACGGCACGCCGGGCCCCACGACGCGCCAGCGTCCCTGCAGCGCCAGCAGCACCGCGCCGGCGAGCGCGCTGGCGACCGCCCGGCGGGCCTGCGCGGCGCCGGCCTCGAGCGCGCGCTCGACGGTGGCCCGCGGCAGCGGGGGCACCGCCACGGTGACCGGCCGCTCGCCGAGGTCGGAGTCGTCGCGCACGCGGCTCGCCGGCAGCCGCCCGATGCCGGGATGCTCGGCATCGACGGCGTTGGCGATCAGGGTGGCGGCCGCGTCGGCACGGGCGCCGTCGGCCGCCAGCACGGTCACCCGGTCGGCAATCCCCAGCGACAGGCTGCGGCCGCGCCAGCCGCTGGTGGCGATGCCGCGCCACGGATCGTCGGCGCCGACCCGCACGCGGGCGGGCAGCTCGCCGGGCACCGTGGCCGACCCGGCGGCCACGCCGATCGTGAACGGCGCGGCGCCGGGCGCCAGGTGCAGCGCGATGTCGCCGCCGTTGTTGACGTAGCCCCGGATCACCCCGGGCACCGCCAGGCATGCGGCGACCGCGTCGGCGACGCTCCCGGCCACCGCAGCCATCGGCGTCACGAACGCCGGCCGGAACGGCAGCACGGCGGCGTGCATCCGCGCGGCGACCGGGCCGGCCGGCACCTGCGCAGCCTCGGCGCACCGGCGCAGCAGGGGCAGCTCGGCCACCAGCTCGTCGAGCAGCGGCACGAACCGCAGCCAGGCGCGCTCGAGCGCGGCCTCGACCGCTTCAGGCTCGCCCTCGGCAGCGAGCACCAGGTCGATCGGCCCGTGCTGGAAGTGGTGGCGGCCGCCGGGCAGCCGGGCGCGGCAGGCCGTCATCGGGACCGCCCCGCCTCGATCGGCCAGGGGTTGGCCGGATCCCAGTCGAGGCGGCGCGACGGCGATCGTGCAAGGGCGTCGGCGAGCGACACCACCCGGTCCACGTGACCGCCCAGGCGCGTGTAGTCGTCGCGGCGCAGGGTGAACTCGATCGGGGCAACGATCGCCGGGGTGGGCACCCAGCCGAAGCTGCGGGCGGGCATGCGGGCCACGTCGACCATCACGGTGATGCCCCCGCCGGGCCACACGTAGGCGGGCGCCCCGCCCACGGTGACGCGGGTCAGCAGGTCCTTGACCGAGCGGGTCAGCAGCACCGGGTTCTCGGTGACCCCTGCGCGCAGGCTGCCCCCGGCCCCGGCGACGAACAGCACGGTGGCCACCGAGGGCTCGCAGTTCTCGCCGATCCGCTCGACCACCGCGCTCACCGGCGCGGGCATCGGCGCCGGCACCGGCCGCAGCGACTCGTCGAGCTCGTACCAGGCACTGTGATCGCCGGTGGTGGAGACCATCAGCAGCCGCGCGCCCGGTCGCGCCACGCGCGGATCGAAGCCCTCGACGATCGAGAGCGGATCGAGCACGTCGGTACCGCCCCAGCCGGTGCCCGGCCGGGCGACCTGGAAGTAGCGCCCGGGCGTGGACTTGCGGCCGCGGATCCGGATGCCCGAGGGGGGCATGTCGAGGCACTTGCCGGCCTGGTGTTCGGTGAGCACGCCGGTGATGTGGTCGTCGACCACCACCACCTCGTCGACGTGGCCGAGCCACTGCCTGGCGAAGATGCCGATGGTGGCCGAGCCGCAGCCCACCCGCATGCGCCGCTCCTCGACCCCGTCGACGATCGGCGCCTGGCCGGCCTGCACGGTGAGGCGGGCACCGCCCTCGATCTCGAGATCGACCGCCTCACGGTTGCCCAGCGCCATCATCAGGTCGCAGGTCACGCGGCCTTCCTTGCGGCTGCCCCCGGTCAGGTGGTGCACCCCACCGAGCGACAGGAACTGCGAACCGTACTCGATGGTGGTCACGTGGCCGACCGCCTCGCCGCGGTGCCGGACCGTGGCGCACTCGGGCCCGAGGAAGCGATCGGTGTCGATCTTGATCCGGAAACTGCAGTAGCTGAAGATCCCCTCGGTGACGACCGTCACCATGTCGACGCCGTCGTGCCGGCTCGAGACGATGAACGGCGCGGGCTTGTAGTCGGGGTACGTCGTGCCGGCCCCCACGCCGGTCACGAACACCGGCCCGCCCACCAGGTCACCGGCCCAGTCGTCCTGCTGCCCGGCGAACGGCACCCGGGCCGGCTCGCGGGTCATCAGCACCACCGGATCCACCCGGGTCAGCACCCCGGCCACGTTGGCGTACCGGTCGCAGGCGCCGCTGCGCCCCTCGGTGATCTGGCACAGCACCGGGCAGGCGTTGCACTCGACCTTGCCGGGCGGGGTCGCGCTCACGCCGCCCCCCCGTGGGCGAGCAGCGCCGCGCGCAGCCGGTCGGGGGTGACCGGCAGGTGGGTCATCCGCACGCCGGTGGCCGCCCGGATCGCGTTCAGGATGGCCGGCGCGGTGGCGACCAGCGCCGGCTCGCCCACCCCCTTGGCGCCCCACGGGCCGAGCGGCTCGGGGTCCTCCACCAGGTGCACCACGATGGGCGGCACGTCGCCCACCGTGGGGATCAGGTAGTCGTGCAGGTTGTCGGTGCGACCCGCGTGGTACTCCTCCATCAGCGCCATGCCCAGCCCCTGGGCGATGCCACCGTGGATCTGCCCCTCCACCTGGGTGGGATTGACCGCGCGACCGACGTCGTGCGCCGCGTGCACCGACAGGACCCGGACGGTGCCCAGATCGAGGTCGACCGCCACCTCGGCGAACTGTGCAGCGAACCCGTAGGTGGCATAGGGCACGCCCTGGCCGTCGGCGTCGAGCGGCACGGTGGGCGGGTCGAAGCGGCCCTCGCCGGTGGCCACGTCGCCGCGGTCGTCCAACGGCAGCTCGCGCAGCACGAGCGGGTGGTCGACGCCGCCGGCGTGCACCGTCAGCAGCCCCGGCCCCGGTGTCCGCAACGCGGCCTCGCCGAGTGCGGACTCGGGCACGCCGGCTATCCGTGCCAGGCGCTGCCGCAGCGCGAGCCCGGCCAGGCGGGTGGCGTGACCCGACACGAAGGTCTGGCGCGAGGCCGAGCTCTTGCCAGCGTCGGCGGTCAGCCCGGTGTCGGCACGGACCTGATCGACCAGGGACACCGGCACGCCCAGCGCATCGGCGACGATCTGCGGCATCACGGTGTAGGTGCCCTGACCGATGTCGACCGCTCCGTTGTAGAGCATGAAACGGCCGTCGGGGCGCAGCCCCACCCGCATCCTCGAGGGATTGGCGATCACGGTGTTGCCGATTCCGTACCACATCGCAGCGAGGCCGACACCCCGCCGCAACGGCCCGCCGACGGCACGGTTGTGCGCGTCGGCCGCCGCGGTCGCGGCCCGCCAGGCCGGCCGCAGCGCCTCCAGGCAGGCCTGCAGCCCGACGCTCGCCCGCAGCGTCTGGCCGGTGGGTGTGACGTCGCCGGCCCGCAGCGCGTGCGCGTGCCGCCACTCCAGGGGATCGGCGCCGATCCGGATCGCGAGCTCGTCGATCAGCGCCTCGACCAGCGCGGTCGCCTGCGGCACGCCGAATCCGCGGAACGCGCCCGCCACCGGGCCGTGCGTGTGGACGGCCCGGGTCAGCGCGCGCACCGCGCCGAACCGGTACGGACCGCTGGCGTGGATGGGCACCCGGTTGGCCACCGTGGGCCCCCAGGACGCGTAGGCCCCGGTGTCGAAGTCGCCGGCGAAGTCGTAGGCGAGCGGCGCGCCGTCGGCCGCCAGCGCCAGCGTCGCGCTCATCTCGGCCGGGTGGCGCTTGGTGCTGCAGACCATCGACTCGGGCCGCGTGTACACGATGCGCGCCGGCCGCCCGAACTTGCGGGCCGCCGCCACCAGCAGGGGCTGCACCGACAGGTCGAGCTTGCCGCCGAACCCGCCGCCCACCGCGGACGGCAGGATCCGCACCCGCTCGGGCGCGAGATCGAACATGAAGGCGAGCTCGTCGCGATCCATGTAGGGCGTCTGGGTGCAGGCGAAGACCTCGACGCGGTCGCCATCGGAACCGGCCGACCAGCGGGCCCAGCCGGCCTCGGGCTCGATGTAGGCGTGCTCCACGTGGGAGGTGGTCAGGCGCAGGGAAAGCCGGTGCGCGGCGCCACCCAGGGCGGCCTCGATGGGGCCCCGGACCACCCGGCCCCGGCACAGCACGTTGCCCGGCGAGCGCTCGTGCAGCCACGCAGCGGCCGGATCGAGCGCCGCGGCGGGGGTGAGCAGCGCCGGCAGCGGCGACCATGCGACCGGCAGCTCGTCGGGGTCGAGGGCGGCGAGCGCGTCGCGATCGCCCACGAGGACCAGCACCGCCTCGCCCCGGAAGCGCGCCACGCCTTCGGCGATCGCGGGCTGGTCGCGCAGCTCCGGGAAGATCGCGAAGCGGTTGTTCGGAATGTCGGCGGCGGTCAGGACGCCCGCCAGCCCGGGGTGCCGCACCACGAAGGCGGCGAGATCGCCGAACGAAAACCGGGCATGCGGGTGCGGCGAGCGCACGACCCGCAGCCAGAGCGCGTCGGCGGGCGCCGCGTCGGCGCCGAACACCTCGGTGCCGCGGACCTTGTCGGGCGCGTCGAGCCGCGGCAGGCGCGCACCCACCGCGGCCCCGGGGGCCGGCGCGGGATCGGCCACGTCGGCGGCCCCGGCCTGACCGAGCGAGCGCACCGCCTCGACGATCTTGCGGTAACCGGTGCATCGGCACAGCACCCCGGCCAGGCCGTCGAGCACCTGCGCCTCGGTGGGGGCCGGGTGGCGGCGCAGCAGGTCGGCCGCAGCCATCAGCATGCCGGGGGTGCAGATGCCACACTGCGCGGCGCCGTGAGCCACGAAGGCCTGCTGCAGGGCCGACAGGC
>Ga0169931_10008971_pt1 | contig 14497 bp, 14 predicted proteins | sample Kivu_15m_20L_FD_129675 | JGI IMG/M metagenome (GOLD analysis project Ga0169931, IMG submission 129675) | Freshwater microbial communities from Lake Kivu, Western Province, Rwanda to study Microbial Dark Matter (Phase II) - Kivu_15m_20L... | ecosystem: Environmental > Aquatic > Freshwater > Lake...
CACCATGAAGGTCCGAAGCAGCATCAAGCGACGCACCCGCGACTGTCAGATCGTCGTCCGCAAGGGCAAGCGATTCGTCATCAACAAGAAGAACCCGCGCCTGAAGCAGCGCCAGGGCTGAAACCGAGGAGCACCGAACCATGCCACGTCTCGCAGGCATCGACATTCCAGAGCGCAAGAAGATCTACTACGCGCTGCAGTACATCCACGGCATCGGCGCCAAGGTCGCCAAGGACATCCTCGCGAAGGTGGGCGTCGACGGCGATCGTCGCGCGAACACCCTCGACGACAAGGAGCTTGCCAGCATCGCGCAGTGCATCGACTCCGGCTACGTGGTCGAGGGCGCGCTGCGCCGCCAGGTGGGCCAGGACGTGCAGCGCCTGAAGGACATCAAGTGCTATCGCGGCGAGCGCCATCGCAAGGGCCTCCCCGTGCGTGGCCAGCGCACCCGCACCAACGCCCGTACCCGCAAGGGCAAGAAGCGCACCGTGGCGGGCAAGAAGGGCGTGAAGGGCTGATCCAGCCCTGATCCAGGAGCAGAACCATGGCAAGCAAGAAGAAGGTCCGCAAGAACGTGGCGAAGGGCATCGCGGTGGTGACCGCGTCCTTCAACAACACGATGATCACCATCACCGACGTGAACGGAGAGACCCTCGCGTGGGACTCGGCCGGCAGCGTCGGCTTCAAGGGCGCCCGCAAGAGCACCCCGTTCGCCGCCAGCCGCGCCGCCGAGAAGGTGGCCGGCAAGGTGAAGCGACTCGGGATGCGCGAGGTCGAGGTGCGACTCAAGGGCCCGGGACCGGGTCGCGAGAGCGCGGTCACCGGCCTGCAGGCCAACGGCCTGAAGGTGCTGGCGATCGAGGATCACACCCCGATTCCGCACAACGGCTGCCGCCTGCCCAAGAAGCGCCGCGTCTGACCGTTTCCAGGCCCTTTCCGCAGTGCGGGAGGGGCTTGGAGGTGGGCCCACGGGGGCCTACCATGCACGATTCGTCACTCCCCTCGGCACAGAAGAGGCGCGCCCGACCGCCCCGGCAGGGCCGGCCGACCTCGCGAAGCCGCAGGGATTCCTGTTCAGGACACTGCCGGACTCTGGAGACTCACCATGCACGTTCGTTGGCGCGGACTTGAACTTCCCTCGCGCGTGACCGTCGACCGGTCCACCCTCACGCCCACCTTCGGCCGCTTCATCGCGGAGCCGTTCGAGCGTGGCTTCGGCACCACCGTCGGCAACGGTCTTCGTCGCATCCTGCTCTCGAGCCTCGAGGGCGCCGCCATCACCGGCGTGAAGATCGCGGGCGTGACCCACGAGTTCACCAGCCTGCCCGGCGTGATGGAGGACGTGACCGACATCATCCTGAACGTGAAGCAGCTCGTGGTGAGCATGCAGGACGACACCCCGAAGACCATGCGCCTGCTGGCCGAGGGCCCGGGCGAGGTCACCGGCGACCTGATCGAGAGCGACAGCAGCATCTCGATCTACAACCCCGAGAAGGTGCTCGCCACCCTGACCGAGAAGCGCGAGTTCGCCATCGAGTTCACCGTGCAGAAGGGCCGCGGCTACATGCCGGCCAGCGAGCAGTGGAACAAGATGGACGAGCAGGAGATCGGCGTGATCCCGGTCGACGCCGTGTTCAGCCCCGTGCTGCGCGTGCGCTACCGCGTCGAGGACACCCGCGTGGGCCAGCGCACGAACTACGACAAGCTCGTGCTGGACATCTGGACCAACGGCACGATCACGCCGGACATGGCGATGGTCGAGGCCGCGAAGATCCTGCGCAAGCACCTGAATCCCTTCGTGCTGTACGACAACGAGGGCGACGACGTGATGCCGGACAACATCGCGCAGGCCCAGGACAGCGAGGCGGAGCTTTCGCGCCGCCTGAACCAGCCCGTGGCGGCGCTTGACCTCTCCGTGCGCAGCAGCAACTGCCTTGAGAGCGGCAAGATCCGCTGGATCTGGGAGCTCGTCCAGAAGACCGAGACCGACCTGCTGGAGCTGCGCGCGTTCGGCCGCACCAGCCTGAAGGAAGTGAAGACCCGCCTGGAGGAGCAGGGGCTTGGCTTGGCCATGACCCTTCCCGAGGGCTTCGAGCCCATCACTGAAGAGGCGAAGGCCTGAGCGCCTGAGCCAAGGAGACCGTCATGCGACACAAGATCAGCGGCAAGCAGCTCTGCATCAAGGAAGACCACCGTCGCGCCATGTTGCGCAACCTGGCGGCTGGCCTCTTCGAGCACGGCCAGATCGAGACCACCATGGCCAAGGCCAAGGCGGTCCAGCCCTTCGTCGAGAAGCTCATCACCGCGGCCAAGAGCAAGAGCCTGGCCACGCGACGCCTGCTGCAGAGCCGGCTGAACGACCGCAAGGTGTTCACGTGGGTGGCCGATCCGAACGTGCCCGAGGCGCGCAAGTCCAGCGAGTTCTGGGAGCTGCCCTCGGCCGACGCGATCGAGTTCAACCGGTACGGCGAGGTCCGCAAGGCGCCGCGCCTGATCGAGCACCTGATCAGCAAGGTGGCGCCGAAGTTCGCGGATCGCGCGGGTGGCTACACCCGTGTCGTGAAGTTGGACAAGCGTCGTCTGGGCGACGGCACCGATCTGGTGCTGCTGCAGCTGGTGGGCGCCGAGAGCGGCAGCCAGATCAGCGGCCGCGCGGGTCACCGCCGCAAGCGCGCCGACAAGCGCGCGGCCTTCGCCAAGAAGGCGAAGGAAGCCGCGGCGGCCAAGAAGTCCGCCGCCTGATAACAGGGTCGGAGGTTGTTACCGACCACTTGCTGACACGCACCTGAGACTGCATCACACGCCCCGATCGGAGAACCCGGTCGGGGCGTTTCGCTTTTCGATCCTGTTCGCTCCTGGAAGCGACCGCTCGGGACCGTGTGGTGTCCCTTGCTGCGCCCTGTCGTGCTCGCTGCGGGACACCACGCGGATCCCTCGCTCGATGTCGGCGGGGCGGAGCTCCTCACCGGTGCCATGGCTCGGTCGGCGGGTCCGGCGGAACATCTCTGGTGGCTCGCCCTCGCGCCTCTGGATCCCGCCAAGGGGCTGCTGGTGGTGGCGCGCTGGCTCATGCTCTCCACAAGGTGGAAGCGTCATCGCGTCTTGGCAACACGATCTGTGATTGCCTGTCGGACATCGACGGAGACGGCGGCGTGGAGTACGGCGATGTCTCCTTCGCGCTCCTCTTCATGGGCGACCCCACGGACCCGGATTTCATCCAGCCCGACCAGGACATGAACGGACTGATCGATACCGGCGACATCGCGCTGCTGCTCCTGAACTTCGGAGACTGCCCAGCACCCTGACGCGGCATCGCACCGCAGCACGAGTTCCCGGGTCACACTAGATTCCCGGGCATGGCTCGGGGTTCCGGCGGCATCGATCATTTTCCAAGCACGCACGACACCTGGCTGTTCGATCAGTTGCGTGACGTGTCGAGTGAGGACCCGTCGCTCGCGGCCGAAGCCGCCCATCAGCTTCGCACGCACATCATGGCGCGGTATCGCGAGCCGCTGCTGGCCTACGCCACCGCCAGCAGCTTCCGCTTTCTGGGCACGCCCGAAGACCTGGTGCACGGCTTCTTTGCCGACCGCGTGGCCAGCGCCGACTACCTGCGCCAGTGGAAGGACAGCGGTCTTCGCCTGCGTCGCTGGCTGTGCAACGGCCTGTTGCTGCACATGTTCGACGTGGCCAAGCACACGCGGCGCGAGAAGCGATTGCAGCAGGAAATGGCCCAGTTTGCGAAGGAAAGCGCCGGCGGCACCGCGCCGGACCGGGCCTTCGATCGCGCGTGGGCCGAGGGCATTCTGGAGCGCGCGGCGCAGGCTGCCGAGCGTCGGCTGAACGATCGAGGTCGCGCGGACGCTTGGATCATCTTCCGGCGAAACGTGATCGACGGCGAGCGCCTCATCGACGTGCGCAACGATCTCGGCCTGAGTGAGGGCGAGGCGAAAGGGCGCGTGCAACTTGCCACGCGTCACTTTCGCGACGCCGTATCCGAGGAGCTGATGAGCGAGGGCGTGCCCGCGTCGCAGGTGGCCATCGAGGCGGAGTCGATCGTGGCGGTGTTCCAGTCTCGGCATTGAGAACGTGCCGTACCGGTCCGATCAGTTTGCGCGGTTGGCTTGGATCCTTCCGGAAGGCAGGGACGCCGAGGCGTCCAACGGAACGTTCGGCCGGGATCTGTCGCTTGGGCATCACCCCGGTGATGCGGTGGCGGCGGTGATTCCACGCGGGCGTCGGGCGACTTCCACGGCGGGCCTTACGGCGGCCTTTCTCGCCATGGTTTCTCTAGAAATTGCCTGGAATTCCTGCTCCGGGAGGCCGCGGAGCGACTATTTTCTTGCTCTGCCCGCTTTCTGGGCGTCTCGGCAGGCCGGATGGTCCGGGCCTGGTGCGTCGCGTTCGATCGGTCAGGCATCAGGAACCGAATTCATGTCCAAGCCTTTCGCAGCCACATCATCCTTCGTCGCATGGTCCATGGCTGCCGCTGTCTGCGCTCCGGCGTTGGGGGATGGCGCCAAGCCTCAGGTCATTGCGTGGGGCTGGAACGCCGACGGACAAGCCACGGTCCCCGGCGGGCTGAGCGACGTGGTCGAAGTGGACGGCATCTATCACACCGTCGCGCTGCGTGCGGACGGGAGTGTCGTGAGTTGGGGTCGCAACAATTTCGGGCAGAGTAACGCTCCGGTCGGCCTGATCGATGTGATGGCAATCTCGGCCGGAATCAATCACACGCTTGCGTTGCGACGCGATGGCTCCGTGACAGGTTGGGGCAAGGACTCAGAGCAACAGATTTCGGGTCCATCGGGGGTGTCGCCTGTGATTGCGGTGGAAGCGTGTGGCTACGGGAGCATGGTGCTCAAGCCCGTTGGCACGGTGCAGAGTTGGGGCGGAGCGCTTTACGCGCCGCCCGTAAGCCTGACTGGCGTCACGCAGATTGCGGGCGAGGATCTGCATTGCGTGGCGCGCAAGGCGGATGGCACAGTCGTGTGCTGGGGAAGTGCGACCTACAACGGAACCTGGAACTACGGCCAATCGACGGTACCTGCTGGGCTCACGGGGGTGAGAAAGGTCGCTGCCGGCGCCTATCACACGCTGGCGCTCAAGAACGATGGCTCGCTGGTCGCGTGGGGCCGGAACAACTCCGGTCAGCGTGACGTGCCCTCAGGCAACACGTTCGTGGACATGGATGGGGGCAACGACTTTTCCATGGGGCTCACGGATCAGGGCAGGGTGCTGTGCTGGGGTGCGAATGGCTACCAGCAGCTCAACGTGCCCCCGTCGGCCCAGTCGGGTGTGTATCAGGTGGCGGCCGGAGGTCATCACTGCGTCGTGATGCAGGGACCGCCTATCTCGATCCAGACCGTACGACCGATTTCAGGATCCATCGAAGGTGGTACCGCAATCACGATTTTCGGCTCGAACTTTCGCGCGGACTCGATCGTGACCGTCGGCGGCCAATCCGCCACCGATGTTGTGGTGGTGTCCTCGAACATGATCACGGCGAAGACGCCAGCGGGGGCCGTGGGTCCTGCGCTCGTGGCTGTCGACTTCGGTACTGCGGATGTCTTCTACTACAGTCCGATGTGTGCTGAGGATCTTGATGGCGATGGTGCAGTCGGCGGCAGTGATATCAGCCTGCTGCTCCTGAACTTCGGCGAGTGCCCGGCGCCCTGACGCAGGCCACCGTCTGCCGCTCACTGCACCCAGCGATGCGCGTGCGAAAAGCTCTTGTGGTACCAGCTGTTCTTCTTGAACGGCCGCAGGTGGATGCCGCATGGAATGGCGTGACCTTCGCAGTCCTTGATCTTGCCGCCCGTTGAATCCATGATCAGCGGCGTTCCGTCCGGGCTCTGGCCGCACTCGCCGATCCACATGATCACGTGCGTCACCTTGGTGCGCTTGTTGTCCATGATGTAGAGCAGGTCGCCGGGCTGCAGCGTCTTGCACAGCTCGTCGTACCACTTCTCGGGTTCGCCTTCGGGGCGCTTGATCACCTTGGCGTGCTCCTCGCCACGCTCGCCCTTCACGCTGGCCTGCTGCGCCTGCGTTCGAATGGCCGTGTTCAGGTGGATGCCCAGACCCCAGTTGTAGTTCCAGCCGCTGAAATTGCTGCAATCCACGCCCTTGCTCTGGTGGCCGGCGCAGCACTTGTTCCAGGGCCAGCTCTGCGGCGGGTTCCAGTCGGGCACGTGATGGTGCTGATAGGCGTAGCCGATGAAGCGGGACGCGCCCGCGATGATGCGTTCGCGCTTCCAGTCGGCGGGCTTGTCGCGCACTTCGGCGGGGCAGTCGAACTTGCGTGGATCCACGCCCCAGCCGCCATTCTTCTTGCGCACGGCCTCGCTGTACCACTCGCGCTCCGGCGTACTGCTCTCGAAGGCGGGGCTGCCGCGCTCGCTGTGGCGATCGAAGAGCAGTTGGTCGATGGGGTACTTGAACTTCAGTGAGTACGGGCTCTTGTATTCGCCCTTCTCGGGCTTGGCGTCCTGCGCCTCGTCCATCTCCTCGCTCTCGCCGGTGTCGCCACGGCGCTCGGCTTCCTGCTCGTCACCGCCGGCGCTCTGCTCGCCCTGGCGCTGCTCGCGGCGTTCCTGTCGCTGTTCGCGACGCGTCTCAAGAGGGGACTCGTTGTTTGGCGCCGACTGTTGCGGGGCGGCGAGCGCACAGAGGAGGCCAAGGCTCAGGACGGCGATGAGGAGTCGATTCGGAATCATGCGAGAAATGATGCCGGACGGCGAGGAATTCGTGTTGGCTGCGGAGCTCGGCGCGATGGAAACCGTTTGCGAAGTCGATGGGAATGGGGAGGGTGCGTTCGCGTCGGGTGGGTACGGAAGCCTTCGCTAGACTGCCTCGCGTGCTTCAGGACATCGAACAGGACGAGGCCCAGGCGCTGGCGGATGCACGGGTTGCGGCCGATGCGGCCGCCCTCGAGGCCTGGCGCATCGCGTGGATCGGCGCCAACGGCCGCCTGAAGGACCTGATGGAAGGCCTGAAGACGGCGCCCAAGGACCAGAAGCCGGCGCTGGGCAAGCGGCTGAACGCCATGAAGCAGGCGTTGGAGGCGGCGTTCGAGTCGCGGAAGTCGGCGGTGGGCGGCGGTGCTGCGACGGGGCCTGCCATCGACCTCACGGAGCCGGGCCTACCGGTCGGTGAGGGGCGGCGGCACATCCTCAGTCGCACCATCGCGGACATCGTGCAGATCTTCGGTCGCATGGGCTTCGAGGTGGCCGAAGGCCCCGAGGTCGAGGACGAGTGGCACAACTTCACCGCGCTGAACATTCCCGAGGGGCACCCGGCGCGTGAGCCCACGGACAACTTCTACATGGCCGAGCAGGGCGGCGTGCGGCGCCTGCTTCGCACGCAGACCAGCACCGTGCAGATCCGCGCCATGGAGGCGCGCAAGCCGCCGCTGAAGGTGGTGGCGGTGGGGCGCGTGTACCGGCCCGACACGCACGACGCCACGCACTACAGCATGTTCCACCAGATCGAGGGGCTGTACGTGGATCGCGGCGTGACCATGGTGGATCTCAAGACCACGCTGTGGCACTTCGCGCGCGCGTGCTTCGGACCCGAGGCCGAGGTGCGCATGCGACCGAGCTTCTTCCCGTTCACCGAGCCGAGCGCCGAGGTGGACATGAAGATGAAGATCAAGGGCGAGTGGCGATGGGTGGAGCTGGGTGGCTGCGGCATGGTTGACCCGGCGGTGCTGCAGTCGGTGGGTGTGGATCCCGAGGAATTCACCGGCTTCGCGTTCGGCCTTGGCGTCGAGCGCATCGCGATGCGTCGACACGGCATCAGCGACATTCGTTGGCTCTTCGACAACGACGTGCGCTTCCTGCGGCAATTCTGATGGCATCGCGCCGTCAAGGGCAGGTGTCGGCGCGTGCCCTGTGGCTCGCGCTCATGGTCGCGATGCTGACGCTGGGGGCGGGAGCGTGGTTCACGTACCGATCGATCGTGCTGGCCGAGCGTGCGCCGATGCCGGAGATTCCGCCTGTGGTCGTGCTGGAGGAGGTTCGCCCCACGTCGGTGCCGGAAGCGCCGCGCGACACGCGTGATCCGCTGGCCGTGGCTTGGGTGGAGCGGGGGCCCGAAGCGGTGCTGCAGGCGACGGCGTCGCTGGACGCGGGCGCCGCGGCGAAGTCCGAGTCCTCCATGCGAGCTGCGGTGCTGCGCGCGGAGGCGCTGCTTGCGTTGGGGCGCGTGGCCGACGCGTTGGCCTGGAACGACGGCTTGTGCGAGGCGCTGGCGGAGCCCACGGCCGCGCAGTCACTGGAGCCGCTCGTGCTGGAGCAGCATGCGCGCATCCGCATGGCTGGGGGCGAGACGAACGTGCTGAAGCAGGAGACGCGGCTGCGCGCCAGCGTGGAGGCGCGGGAGCTGCTCTCGGGCGAGGTGCCGGCCGAGGCGTGGGCGACGCTTGCCACGCTGGAGAAGGCCAGGGGGGAGTGTGGCCCTGCGGTCGAGCATTACACGCGGGCGCTGCGTGGTGTGGACGTGGCGGCGTGGCTGCGCATGAAGCACGAGGCGCCGTGGAGGTTGCAGTTGCTCGCGTTGGTGGCGCTGGACCGGGCGGACTGCCTGTCCACGCTGGATCGCGATGACGAGGCGCGCAAGGCTGCGATCGCGGTGGCGGCGGAACTTGCCACCGTGCTCGGTGAGGCGGATCCGCTTGCGCAGCAGGCGGCAGATCTGCGCGATCAGCTGATGGGCAGCCGATAATCAGGGTCGGAGGTTGTTACCGACCACTTCGCGGTGTGGTCGGTAACAACCTCCGACCCTCGTTATGGGTCAGGTGGAGTAGTCGGCGTTGAGGCGCACGTAGTCCTCGGTCAGGCCGCTCGAGAGGAAGAAGTCCCGACCTCCGCCGAGACCGAGATCGAGTTCGATCACCACGTTGTCCTGTGAAAAGGCCCGCTCGGCCACCGTCTTCTCGACGGCGGCCGGTGCGCCCAGCTGGAACAGCGTCACGCCGCCAGCCTTCACGATCAGCAGTTCCGGATCGATCTTCGCTCCGCTTCGGCCCGCCGCCGCCACGATGCGGCCCCAGTTGGGATCACCACCCGTGATCGCGCATCGGACCAGCGTGCTGGTGGCCACGGTACGTGCGATCAGCAGCGCATCCGCATCGTTCGCCGCGCCGCGCACGTGCACCTCGAGCCCGCGCGTGAATCCCTCGCCGTCCTGCACGACCATGCGCGCGAGGTCGCCAAGGACCTCGTCCAAGGCCTTCTGCAGCGCTGCTCGATCCTTCGCAGGTCCGGCCGCGCCGCTCGCAAGGCAGAACACCGAGTCGTTCGTGCTCGTGTCGCCGTCGATCGAGATGCGGTGGAAGCTGCACTCGACCGCGTGGCGCAGCATGCCGTCGAGTTCGGCCGGCGTGACTTCCGCGTCGGTGGTCATGGCCGCGATCGTGGTCGCCATGTTCGGGTGGATCATGCCCGCGCCCTTGGCCATTCCGGTCACGCGGATCTCGGCGCCGCCGCTGCCTGCGACCGTGCGCGTGCTCATCTTGGGCCGCGTGTCGGTGGTCATGATGCCCCGCGCGAACGGCTCGCAGGTGCCTTCGGCGCACGCCTTCGCCAGTACCGGCATGGCGCCTGTCACGCGATCGATCGGCAGACGCTTGCCGATGATGCCCGTGCTGTTCACCAGGACAGCCGCGGGCGTGCAGTCGCAGGCCACCGCCACGGCGTCGATCATCGCCTCGGCGTCGGCCGCACCCTCGGGGCCCGTGGCCGCGTTCGCGCAGCCGGAGTTCACGACCAGCGCGCTGCAGTGCCCACGCGAGTCCCGCAGGTTGCGGCGGCTTGCGAGCACCGGCGCCGCCGCGAAGCGGTTCGTGGTGAACATCGCCGCGGCCACGGCGCCGTTCGGGCAGCGAAGCATGGCCAAGTCCGGTGCGCCCGATGCCTTGATGCCGGCGCTCACGCACGCGGCGGTGAATCCCTTCGGCAGCGGGGGAGCGACGATGGCGGCGGGAGCGGGGCTTGCGACCGTCATGATCCGTTGTCCGTGTTCAGGTCCTGGACCATGGCGATCTCGTCGCAGGCATGGTTCTTGGGGCACTTCGCGCAGTCCTTGGTGATCTTCTGCGGCAGGCTGTTCACGCTCACCGTGCGGAAGCCGCACTTCTCGAAGAAGCCCGGCATGCGCGTGAGCACGAAGACGCGCTTGATGCCCAGTCCCTTGGCCTTGTCGAGGAAGAACTGCACGAGTTGTCGACCAAGGCCACGGCCGTGGAAGCCCTCGTCGATGCCGAGCGAACGGATCTCGGCGAGGTCCGCCTCGTAGACCCACAGGCTCGCGCAGCCGCGCACCTTGCCGTCGACCACGGCCACGCCGAAGTCGGTGATCTTCTCGAGGATCTCCTCGCGGGGGCGCGGAAGGTTCTCGCCCTTGCTGCTCCAGAGGTCGACGAGCCGGCAGATGTCGTCGAGATCCTCGACCATCGCGTCGCGCAGGCCGCTCGCGCCACCGGCCGCCTTGCGCCGCGTGCGCTTCGCGCCGCGCAGGCTTCGCCGCGCCTCGCGCACGCGCGCCAGCACCTGATCCGGCGAGGTGCCGCCCGGTACGCTGCGGCGACCGATCGCCGCGTCGACGGTGAGCGTGACGTACACGTCCTGCTCGACCTTCGGCGCGAGCTTCGCCATCTCCTCGACGGTGAGCGCCTCGAGCGGCTTGCCTTGGCGGATCGCCTCGCGCACGAGCAGGCCGACCTGGCCATGTGCCTCGCGGAAGGGCACGCCCTTGCGCACGAGGTAGTCGGCGAGTTCCGTCGCGTTCGCGTAGCCGGCGATCGCCGCCTTGCGCGCGCGCTCGCGATCGACCTTCAGGCTGCGCAGCACCCGTGGCGTGACGCGCAGGCAGAGGCTGAGCGTGTCCATCGCGTCGAACAGCGGCTCCTTGTCCTCCTGCAGGTCCTTGTTGTAGGCCAGCGGAAGCGCCTTGAAGGTGGCCAGCGCGCCCGTGAGCGCGCCGATCACGCGGCCGGTCTTGCCGCGGATGAGTTCGCACGCGTCCGGGTTCTTCTTCTGCGGCATCAGGCTGCTGCCGGTGCTCACGTCGTCACCGAGCTCGATGTACGCCGCCTCGCCGGTGGCGTAGAAGATGAGGTCCTCGCTCATGCGCGAGAGGTGCAGCATGGCGATCGCGCTGGCGGCCAGCAGTTCGGCCACGAAGTCGCGGTCGCTCACGGCGTCGAGACTGTTGGCGGTGGGGCCCTCGAAACCGAGGTCCTTGGCCAGCCGTGCGCGATCGATCGGGTACGCCGTGCCCGCGAGCGCGCCCGAACCGAGCGGGCATCGCATCACGCGGTCCAGCGCGTCACTGAAGCGATCGGCGTCGCGCCGCAGCATCTCCACGTAGGCCAGGCACCAGTGCGCGAACAGCACCGGCTGCGCACGCTGCAGGTGCGTGAACCCCGGGAACACCGTGTCCTTCTCGCGCTCGGCGAGTTCCAGCAGGCTCTCGTTGGTCGCGTCGATCTCGGCCAGTCGCTGCCGGATCTGATTCATGCACCACAGACGCAGGTCGGTGGCGACCTGGTCGTTGCGGCTGCGACCCGTGTGCAGCTTCTTGCCAAGGTCGCCCACGCGCGCGACGAGCTCGCGCTCCACCCAGCTGTGCACGTCCTCGTCGACGGCGTTCACCAGCAGGGTGGGGTCGGCCGCCGCGAGCGCGCCGATCTCGCGCAGGGACTTTTCCAGCCGCGCGCGCTCGTCGTCGGTGATCACGCCGGCGCGGCAGATCGCCGCGGCCCACGCGACCGAACCCTCCACGTCTTCCTGCACCAGCCGCCGATCGAACGGCAGGCTGTCGTTGAAGACGCGGAACAGCGTGTCCTGGCCGCCTTGCACGCGGCCTGCCCAGATCGCCGCGGTCACCGCGCAGCCCCGCCCTTCGCCTGCACCTTCGGGCCCAGGCCCAGCATGGCGCGGATGCGGCTTGGCAGCGAGAACAGGCGGATGAAGCCTTCGGCGTGCCGCTGGTCGTACACCTCGTCCTCGCCGAAGGTGGCGAATTCGTGGCTGTAGAGCGAGTTCGGGCTGCGACGGCGGCTGGCCGTGGCCGTGCCCTTGTACAGGCGCACGCCCGTCTCGCCGGTGAGCGGCTTGGCCAGCGAGGTGATCGCCGCCTGCAGGCTCTCGCGCAGCGGGCAGAACCAGCGTCCGTCGTAGATCACGCGCGCGTACTCGATCGCGAGCTCCTCGCGATAGCGCATGCTGTCACGGTCCAGCACCAGCTGCTCGATGCCGCGCAGCGCCTCCATGAGGATGGTGCCGCCCGGCGTCTCGTACACGCCGCGGCTCTTCATGCCGACGAGACGGTTCTCGACGATGTCGACGCGGCCCACACCATGGCGGCCGGCGATCTCGTTCAGCGTTTCCAGCAGCGCCACGGCGCCAAGCTTCTTGCCGTTCACGCTCACGGGCACGCCGTGTTCGAAGCCCACGATCACCTCCTCGGGGGCGTTCGGCGCCTCGAGCGGGTTCACGCTGCGCATCCACACGTCCTCCGGCGGCGCGTTCCACGGATCTTCCAGCGCGCCACCCTCGTGCGAGATGTGCCAGAGGTTCGCGTCGCGGGAATAGATCTTGGTGGCGCTGGCCGCGCACGGGATCTTGCGCTCGGCGAGGTACGCCAGCATCGCCTCACGGCTGCGCAGCGTCCACGCGGTCTCGCGCCACGGCGCGATCACCTTGAGTTGCGGGGCGAGCGCCGCGAAGGTGCTCTCGAAGCGCACCTGATCGTTGCCCTTGCCAGTGCAGCCGTGCGCCACGGCGTCGCAGTTCGTCTCGAGCGCCGCCTTCACGTGCGCCTCGGCGATGCACGGGCGCGCGATGCTGGTGCCGAGCAGGTAGCGACCCTCGTACGCGCAGCCACCCATCACCATGGGCCACACGAAGTCGGTCAGGAACTTCTCGCGCAGGTCGGCCACGTAGCACTCGCACGCGCCGGAGTCCTTCGCCTTCTTCTCGATGCCCACGAGCTCGTCCTGACCCTGGCCCACGTTGGCCACGAACGCCACGACCTCGCACTTGTAGTGATCACGCAGCCACGGGATCACGCAGCTGGTGTCGAGACCGCCGGAGTAGGCCACGCAGATGCGGCGTGGGCCACCGCCACGGGCGGCGCCGGAGGCGGACGGGGAGGGGGCCTTGGGGGCGACGGTGCTCATGGGAGTCACTCCGATGCGCGGGCGTGGGCCCGAGCGTTGCGTGCGAGAGGATCGTTGCTCGGCGTTCCGATCAGGTTCAGAAGCAGCGCGTTTTGCGCGTGCATGCGGTTCTCCGCCTGGTCGAACACCACGCTGTTTGGACTGTCGATCACCTGGTCGGTCACTTCCTGGCCGCGGTGCGCGGGCAGGCAGTGCATGAACAGGGCCTTGGGGCCGGCCTTGGCCATGAGCGCGCCGTTCACCTGATAGGGCGCGAATCCCTTCAGGCGCGCAGGATCGACCGCCTGCCCCATGCTGGTCCAGGCGTCGGTGTACAACGCGAAGGCGCCGGCCACGCGCGCGGGATCGTTCGTGACCTCGATGCTCGCGCCGCTGCGGCAGGCGCGGGCCTGCGCGTCGCGGAGCACGGTGGCATCGGGCTCCGCGCCCGGAGGCGTGATCACGGTGATGCCGCAGCCGACGGTCGCCGCCATCTCCATCAGTGAATGACAGACGTTGTTGCCGTCGCCGATCCACGCGAGCCGGTCGTGCTGGAAGTCGAAGCCGCGCTCGACGAGCGTGAGGAAGTCGGCGAGCGCCTGACAGGGGTGATGCAGGTCGCTGAGCGCGTTGATCACGGGAATGTCGGCGCTCCCGGCGAGACTGTCGATGGTCGTGTGCTTCATCACGCGCGCCACGATGCAGTCGCACCAGCGCTCGAGGTTGCGGCCGTAGTCCGCGATCGTCTCGCGAAGTCCGATCGGACTTCCCTGATGGTCCAGGTAGACCGCCGTGCCGCCGAACTTCGCGAAGCCGATCTCGAAGCTCACGCGCGTGCGCAGCGAGGGCTTCTCGAACAGCAGCACGATCGAGCGCTGGCGGAACGTGTCTCGCCACGGGGTGCAATCGCTCTTCAGGAGGCGCGCCTGATCGAGCAAGGGCAGCACCTCGGCCGGCGAAAGGTCAAGCACTCGCCGCAGATCCTTGGATCCGAGGCGACGGACGGGTTCAGGCATGGACGGTCTCCTGCGCGCTGGGTGCGAATCGGGTTCCCGGCGCATCGGGATCGGCCAGTCGGCCAAGCGTGTTCGGATCACCCCAGCCCGCCACGAGCACCGGCACGCGAGCGAGCCGCGCCGCTTCCAGCGCGCCGCGAACCTTGGCCACCATGCCGCCCGTGATCTCGCCGCGATCAATCATGGCTTGGCACGCGGCCGCATCGAGTTCGGGCACCACACGGCCGGAAGCGTCCTTCACGCCCGGCACGTCCGTGAGGAGCGCCAGACGCGAGGCGGGCAGCAGCCGCGCGACGGCCTCCGTGGACGAGTGGGC
>Ga0169931_10008972_pt1 | contig 14495 bp, 12 predicted proteins | sample Kivu_15m_20L_FD_129675 | JGI IMG/M metagenome (GOLD analysis project Ga0169931, IMG submission 129675) | Freshwater microbial communities from Lake Kivu, Western Province, Rwanda to study Microbial Dark Matter (Phase II) - Kivu_15m_20L... | ecosystem: Environmental > Aquatic > Freshwater > Lake...
CTCTAAACTCTAAAAAAATGTACGACGTCATCGTAATCGGATCAGGACCAGGGGGCTATGTAGCTGCCATCCGTGCTGCCCAGTTGGGTATGAAAACAGCCTTGGTAGAGAAATATTCCACTTTGGGTGGCACCTGCTTGAATGTAGGCTGCATCCCTTCCAAGGCGCTGCTCGACTCTTCGGAGCATTACCACAATGCGGCCCATACCTTCAGTACCCACGGCATCGCACTGAAGGGCTTGTCGGTCAACCTTCCCCAGATGATTGCCCGTAAGGATGAGGTAGTCACGCAAAATGTGGAGGGCATCCAGTTTTTGATGAAGAAAAATAAGGTAGAGGTACACCAGGGCTTGGGCTCCTTTGTGGATGCGCATACCCTCAAGGTGACCAAAGCCGACGGTTCGGCTACGGAGATTCAAGGAAAAAACATCATTCTGGCTACAGGGTCAAAGCCAGCTAGCCTTCCCTTCATTACCCTAGATAAACAGCGAATCATCACCTCTACAGAGGCCTTGAAGATGAAGGAAATCCCCAAGCACCTGATCGTTATTGGCGGGGGAGTGATTGGGATGGAACTTGGTTCGGTTTACGCTCGACTCGGCGCCAAGGTGTCTGTAGTCGAATACATGGACTCCATTATCCCTACCATGGATAAAACCTTGGGGAAGGAGCTCCAAAAGTCATTGAAGAAGCTTGGTTTTGAGTTTTACCTGCAACACAAAGTGACGGGAGTAGAGAACCTAGGTAAAGAAGCCGTAGTGAAGGCAGAAAACAGCAAGGGCGAAACGATTGAAATCAAAGGGGACTATGTATTGGTTTCCATAGGCCGAAAGCCCTACACCGAAGGATTGAATGCCGAAGCTGCAGGGGTAGTGCTCACCGATAGAGGTCAAATCCAGGTAAATGACCACCTACAAACCTCCGTGCCGCATATCTATGCCATTGGCGACGTGGTCAAAGGGGCCATGCTGGCACACAAGGCTGAAGAAGAAGGGGTATTTGTAGCAGAGACCATCGCTGGGCAAAAGCCGCACATCAACTACCAATTGATTCCTGGGGTAGTCTACACCTGGCCAGAGGTAGCTGCAGTGGGCTATACGGAGGAGCAACTGAAAGCGGAAGGCAAAGCTTATAAAGTGGGAAAATTCCCCTTTATGGCTTCTGGACGTGCCAGGGCCTCCATGGATACCGATGGATTGGTGAAGGTACTTGCAGATGCAAACACGGATGAGATTTTGGGGGTACACATGATCGGACCCCGTACCGCCGATATGATTGCTGAGGCGGTGGTCGCGATGGAATTTCGTGCCTCAGCAGAGGACATCGCCCGCATGTCTCATGCACATCCCACCTATACAGAAGCCTTCAAGGAGGCCTGCTTGGCTGCAACCGACAATAGGGCGCTGCACGTGTAAGCCATTTCATCTCTACAGAATAAACCATCTTCTATTCAGGAGATGGTTTTTTTCATAAAAATCATTTATTTCAGCTATGAAATTTAAAGTTGCCCTATTGGGGGCTGGAAACGTGGCTTGGAATTTGGCCCCAGCCCTAGAGGATGCAGGCCATGAAATCACCGAAGTGTATGCCCGCACCCTGTGTCAAGCGGAAGAGATTACGGAAAGGGTTTACAATGCCAGGCCCACCAATGACCTCGATTTTTCAGAAAGCCTAGCGGAAATTTTTATACTTGCCTTAAGCGACGATGCCATAGCAGAAGTAGCAGATCAGGTCATTTTACCGGAAGGAAGCCTACTCGTTCATACCTCAGGAACTGTCCCCTTGGAGGTTTTGGCCTACAGCTCGGCCAGTTACACGGGAGTTTTTTATCCCTTGCAGTCCTTTACCAAAGGTAAAAAGATAGCGCTTGACGAAGTGCCCATTGCCCTGGAATCCGAGGACGAGGAATCCCTTCAGAAGCTCAAAAAATTAGCTAAAAGCCTGTCTCCTATGGTGTACACCTTGGGTTCCAAAGACAGAAAGGCACTGCATGTGGCGGCGGTGTTTGCAAGCAATTTCACCAATCACATGCTTAGAATTGCCGAAGAGATTCTCCATCGACAGGGTCTGGATCAGGAGCTCCTGAAGCCTTTGATTATTGAATCCATTTCCAAAAGTTTGCAAATCGGGGCCAAGAAGGCACAAACGGGACCTGCCATTCGAGAGGATCTAGAAACCTTAGAAGAGCACCACCGATTTTTGAGTTACAATCCGCAGGTAGCCGAAATCTACCGATTGATTTCTCAGGACATCATCGACAGTTGAGCCGATTTGTCTAGGCGATTTTTTGTAAGCTTTTTAAAAGCTCTTATCTTCCCTTAGCATATCTTATTCACCATGGCACGATCCTTCCTTTTTCTTGTTTTCTTGAGCTTCTTTTCCTTGGCTGCCCTTGGGCAACAAGGCCCAGAAAAGCAATCGGATGAAGCACGCTTGGCCTTAGCCAAAAAGTTAGCCCAAGAGATTATCTTGGTGGATGGCCATGTAGACCTTCCTTACCGCATGAAAGTGGGAGGATTTACCCTTCAGCGGGAAGTACTGGATGTGTCAGTAAGGACTCCCGATGGAAACTTTGATTATCCTCGTGCGAAGGAGGGTGGACTGGATGCTCCCTTTATGTCTATTTATATTCCTGCCGGCAATCAAGCCATTCCAGGAGCATCCAAGGCCCTGGCCGACTCCTTGATTTTGATGACAGAGCGATTGGCCAGAACCTTTCCCCATCAATTTGCCATGGCCTATTCCCCTGCAGATATTGAAGCAAATTCCGCTAAGGGACTCATTTCACTTCCTATGGGAATGGAAAATGGAGCGGGCATTGAAAACGATCTTTCCAATGTGGCCTATTTTCACAAGCGGGGCATTCGATACATCACACTTACCCACGGCAAGGACAATTTGATCGGGGATGCGAGTTACGATACCACGGGGACTCACGGCGGGCTTAGTGAATTTGGAGAAAAGGTCGTGGCCGAAATGAATCGAGTAGGCATCATGGTGGACTTAAGCCATGTCTCTGACAACACCTTCCGGGATGCGCTGGCCATCAGCCAAGTGCCTGTCATTGCCTCTCATTCTTCGGCAAGAAAATTTACTCCAGGATTTGAAAGAAACATGAGTGACGAATTGATCCAGGCCATGGCTAAACATGGTGGGGTAATGATGATTAATTTTGGAGGATCCTTCTTGGATTCTGCTTATGCCAACGGTTCGGCAAGGGTAAGGGAGCATGTGGTCAATTGGTTGGCAGAAAACAACTTAAGTAGAAGAGATGCTGTGGCACAGAAATATATCCAGGAGTACACGGCACTTCACAATCCCTTCCCCACCGTGGGTAAGGTGGCAGACCATATTGACCATGTGGTACAGCTTGTGGGAATGGATCACGTAGGCTTGGGTTCAGACTTTGATGGGGTAGGGGATTCCTTACCTACCGGCTTAAAGGACGTATCCATGTTTCCCAACTTGCTTGCCGATTTGCTACAGCGGGGCTACACCCGAGAAGACATAGAAAAAATTTGTTACAAAAATATTTTTAGAGTCTGGAAGGCAGTGGAAGATTTTGCTTCTGCACAAAAATAAAAATCCCTATCTTGATCGAAGCTCTGGGGACTAGGGGTGAAAAGGAATCAAGTCATTTTTAGAAAAAAATTACCTCTTAAAGGATCACGTACTGCTGTCAAAATTTCCGAAAAACTGCTGATTTTCAGTGTTTTTCGGTCAAAATGACGGAAATTCAAGTTTGGATTTCATTTTGTAGGATTTTCACTGACCAACTATCCACACGTGCAGCATGGACTTTAATCTGTTTACCAACAAATCTCAAGAAGCGATTCAGCGGGCGGCTGAGTTAGCCTCTGAAGCTAAGCATCCTTCCTTAGAGCCAGTACATTTACTGAAGGGGATGATGCTGGAAGAGGAAAATGTAATCCTGTTTCTATTCAAAAAATTAGGAATAGAAAAGAAAGCACTCGAATTGGCCTTGGATAAGGAATTGCAAAAACTCCCTCAAGTGAGTGGAGGCAATCAGCAGCCCTATTTATCCTCATCCGCCAATCAGGCCTTGGCAAAAGCCAAGGAGTATCTGAAGACTTTTGGAGATAGTTATGTGGCCATCGAGCACTTGCTCTTGGCAATTTTGGCTGGCAATGATGCCGTTGCCCAGATTTTGAAGCAACAGGGGATATTAGAAAAGCCCCTGATCGAAGCAATAAACCAACTTAGAAAAGGAAACAAAGTGACAGATCCCAATGCAGAAAGCAAGTACCAGGCCTTAGAGAAATATTCTAAAAACCTGAATGAACTTGCCAAAAAAGGAAAAATCGATCCGGTCATCGGACGAGACGAGGAAATAAGACGCGTGCTGCAGATCCTAGCACGGAGAACGAAAAACAACCCCATCCTGCTTGGTGAGCCTGGAGTGGGAAAGACGGCGATTGTAGAGGGACTAGCTCAGCGCATTGTGTCTGGGGATGTACCTGAAAATTTGAAATCCAAAACCCTAATCTCGCTGGATATGGGCCTTCTGGTAGCAGGAGCCAAGTACAAGGGAGAGTTTGAGGAGCGACTCAAATCGGTCATCAAGGAAGTAACCGATGCAGAAGGGGAGATTATCCTTTTTATAGACGAGATCCATACCTTGATAGGTGCTGGAGGAGGAGGGGAAGGAGCTATGGATGCGGCCAACTTGCTCAAGCCTGCCTTGGCCAGAGGGGAGCTTCATGCCATAGGGGCCACTACGCTCAAGGAGTACCAAAAATACATTGAAAAGGACAAGGCCTTGGAGCGACGCTTCCAGGCGGTCGTAGTGGATGAACCCGACGCGGCGGATGCCATTTCCATCTTGAGGGGAATCAAGGACAAGTACGAATTGCACCACGGGGTGCGTATCAAGGACGATGCGGTGATCGCGGCAGTAGAGCTTTCGCAGCGCTACATTACCGACCGCTTTTTGCCTGACAAGGCCATAGATTTGATGGATGAGGCAGCGGCCAAATTGAGGATGGAAATAGATTCCTTGCCTCAGGAATTGGATGAGCTGAACCGCCGCATCATGCAACTGGAAATTGAGCGGGAGGCTATTCGAAGAGAAAACAACAAGGATAAAGAGGCCGTCTTGAGCAAGGATATTGCAGAGATATCTGCCAAAAGGCAATCGGTACGTGCCAAATGGGAAAGTGAAAAGGCGGTAATTGTAGGAATAAGACGAGAAAAAGAAGCCATAGAAAAACTCAAGCTGGAGGCGGAACAAGCTGAGCGAGCAGGGGATTTTGGCAAAGTAGCAGAGATCCGATATGGGAAAATTGTGGAAACGGAAAAAGCCTTGGAGGCTTTCAAGGCCCAATTGGCCGAGATGCAGGCCGGCTCACCCTTGCTCAAGGAGGAAGTAGACCAGGAAGACATTGCTTCGGTGGTATCCAAGTGGACTGGAATTCCATTAAGCAAGATGATACAATCGGAAAAAGAAAAACTCCTGCATTTGGAAGAGGAATTAGGCAAAAGAGTGGCGGGACAAAAAGAAGCCATAGCGGCCCTATCGGATGCCGTACGAAGAAGCCGAGCAGGTCTTCAGGATCCCAAACGTCCCATAGGAAGCTTTATTTTTATGGGAACTACAGGGGTAGGAAAAACCGAATTGGCCAAGGCTTTAGCAGAGTACCTCTTTAACGATGAAAATGCGATGGTGCGCATAGACATGTCGGAATATCAGGAAAGGCATACCGTCAGCCGATTGGTAGGAGCTCCTCCAGGCTATGTGGGCTACGAAGAAGGCGGTCAACTGACCGAGGCAGTGCGCAGAAAGCCTTATGCGGTGGTGCTCTTGGATGAAATTGAGAAGGCCCATCCAGATGTATTTAATATTTTATTGCAGGTGTTGGACGACGGAAGGTTGACCGACAACAAAGGACGTTTGGCCAATTTCAAAAATACCATCATCATCTTGACGACCAATCTAGGCTCTCATCTCATTCAGGAAAGATTTTCTGAAATGCAAGCATGGAACAAAGAAGAAATCCTTGAGCAAACCAAGCTTGAAGTTTTGGACTTACTCAAAAAAACGGTAAGGCCTGAATTTCTGAATCGAATCGATGAAACCATCGTCTTTGAACCATTGACCAAACCTTTGATTCGAAAAATTGTAGACATCCAATGGAAGGAGATACAAAAGCGCTTGGGAGAAGCGACCATTGAGATTGAAGCCACCTCTGAGGTATTGGACTACTTGGCAGAAGTAGGATTTGATCCCAACTTTGGCGCTAGGCCATTGAAGCGGACGCTACAGCGCTTGGTGCTCAACGAGCTTTCCAAACAAATTCTCTCTGGCTACATCAAAAACGATGCAGCGGTGCTGGTAGACCTTGATGCGGATCATCAGATTTACTTTAAAAATATCGATGAGAAGGTGATGGTTTAATCCTTAAGTAGCTTAATGCCAATGAAACCTCCTGTCCAACTTTGGGCAGGAGATTTTTGTTCTTATCTTCCTGTCCCATCTCTTTTAGGAGATCCAAAGTCCCTTACATGCCTAGTCCCATGCTGATTTCTGCCTCAGATACTCCTGAAATAATTTGGCCCAAACTATTGGAAGAACTTAAACAGGGTGTTGCCGAAGCTTCTCATCCCTTTCGTTACCTGACTTTGGCTACCCAAGGGCTTCATTTCCCTCAGGTCCGCACGGTAGTCCTTAGAGAAATTACATCAAGTCTGCAGCTGGTCGTATTTACTGACTACAGGTCTGGAAAAGTAAGCGAACTTGTAGAAAAACCGAGGGCAAGCCTACTTTTCTATCATCCCACAAAGAAAGTTCAGGTGCGAATCAAGGCCTTGGCTGGTGTGCATGCAGGTGATGAATTTGCTCAGGGATATTGGAGAAGCCTAGCAGCCCATAATCGAAAGGAATATACGCATCTTCTTGCTCCTGGAACTAAACTAAAGGGCCCGGAACAGGGGGCTACCTGGAATGAAAAAGAAAATTTCTTTGCGGTGATCGCTTTTTCTCCCCTTACCATAGAAGTACTACAATTAACTAAGCAAGGGCATCTACGTATGCAATTTGATCAAGCTTCGGCATGGCAAGGGACTTGGCTGGCGCCGTAAGCAAAAAAAAGCCCCGACACTTCGGGGCTTTTCGAGGATTTATACCTTCATGATGTCTGCTTCTTTTTTTGCAAAAAGCTCATCGATTTTTAAAGAGTAACTATCAGTAAATTTTTGAACCTGTTCTTCTGCATTTTTGATGGCATCCTCAGAAGCTCCCTCTTTTTGTAATTTTCTAATGGATTCGTTGGTATCTTTTCTGACGTATCGAATCGATATTTTCCCAGTCTCACATTCCGATTTTGCATTTTTGACCAATTGTAGCCTGCGCTCCTCGGTCAATGCGGGGATGGTTAAAATGATGATTTCCCCATTATTCTGTGGTGCTAGGCCCAGGTCAGAATTGATGATGGCTTTTTCAATTTCTGAAATCAGACTTCGTTCAAAAGGCTTGATGGTAAGCGTCCGTGCATCAGGGGTAGTCACAGAAGAAACTTGCTGCAGGGGGGTAGGGGTTCCGTAGTACATCACCATTACTCCGTCGAGGAGGTTGGGCATGGCTTTACCTGCTCGAATTTTCACCAATTCAGAAGCCGTATGGTCTACAGCTTTCTGCATGAGTTCTTTTGCTTCTTCTAAAAATAATTCAATTTCTTCCATGAGGGTATTGAGATTAAACGGTGATTAAAGTGCCAATTTTTTCTCCATTTACGAGCCTGGTGAGGTTGCCTTCGGCATTCATGTCAAATACAATGATGGGCAGGTTGTTTTCCTGGCATAAAGTGAATGCGGTCATGTCCATGACATTTAAATTCTTCTCGTACACTTCGGTAAAAGATATGTGCTCGTATTTGGTGGCATTGGCGTCTTTTTCGGGATCGGCCGTATACACCCCGTCCACCCTTGTGCCTTTGAGGACTACCTCAGATTCTATCTCAATCGCCCTAAGTGCAGCAGTAGAATCGGTGGTAAAATAAGGGTTCCCTATGCCCGCTCCAAAAATTACAATTCTTCCTTTTTCCAGGTGCCGAATGGCTCTTCTTCGGATGAATGGTTCGCACACACTTTCAATCTTTATACCTGACATAAGTCGGGTATAAAGTCCAATTTGCTCCAAGGCGCTTTGGAGTGCCATGGCATTAATCAGCGTAGCCAACATGCCCATATAATCTCCTTGTACACGGTCTATGCCTGATTTTTCTGCCTGCACCCCGCGAAAAATATTACCTCCTCCAATAACGATGGCGATTTCTACTCCTAGATCCTTTACCTTTTTGATCTCCTCGGCGTATTGTTGAAGGATGTTAGGATCAATTCCGTATTTTTTTTCTCCCATTAGGGACTCTCCACTGAGTTTGAGTAGAATTCGTTTGTATTTCATGGAATAGGAACGGGTTTAGAATACTGGTAATGTTTTTCTTCTGGACCGAAGGCGTGCAGCAGTAAAATCGGTAGTATAACTCACCGCAGGAGCCAAACAATCTGCCAAATATACTTGCTTCCATTCTAGATTGTAAAAATGCCAAAAAAAATTGAGCTCTAGATTTTATTTTTCTTTGAAGGGAGAGGAGTCCGAAGATTTTTAAACCATGGAAAAAATTAAAATTGGATAAGCACCTGGTTTTTTTCCACGCTTTGCTTCAGAGAAACCAGCACCTGTTTTACCGTCCCGTCCCCAGGGGATTTAATTCCATTCTCCATCTTCATGGCTTCCAATATTAAAAGAAGGTCTCCTTTTTTTACCTTATCTCCTGGCTTCACCAACAGGTCCAAGATCAAACCTGGCATGGGTGCTTTCACTTCCTTGAGTTGGCCAAAACCTGAATTGTTGAAGCCCATTTGTGCCAAAATCAAGTCAAAGCGATCTTTTACCTGTAGGCTTGCCTTTTTATGTCCAAGCCGGATCTCTAAGGTTTTGGTTTCAGGATCTAAAGACAGCAATTCTGCTTCATAAGACTGATTGCCTCGGATAAGGTGAATCTTTCTATCCCCCACCCAGTGACAATCCCAATTCAAGTCCTCTTGGTTAATCGAGAGTCCTCGGGCGGTTTTTTCTATGCTAAACGTAGAATTTTGGAAAATAACTGAAAACATTCTTGTTAACTTGGTTACAGAATCAATGGCTTGGCCTATGGGTCTAACCTAATTTTCCCAAATATGAATCAAAAACTCAATTGTCCAAAGCAAAAGGGAAGTTCCTTTTTTCTTTACCTACTCCTAGGCCTTGCTTCCATCTATTTTCAAGCCTGCAAGTCCTCAGCAACAATGCCTTCGGATATTGCAATTACCGCAGAAGGTACAGCTGATGATCTTTTAGACCCTACTACCTTCTGGGCGGAAGAAGAAACACCCCCTTACCAGCCTAGTGCAACTCGAACCATGGATATCGTCCATATGGATTTAGACTTAAGGTTTGATTGGAAAGTCCAGCAGGTACTAGGGACAGCAAGACTGAAGATGACCCCCTTCTTTTCTCCACAAAAGACTGTGGTATTAGATGCCAAAGATTTTGAATTTGAAAGCGTGTATTTACTTCAAGGGGAAAAGAAAGAAATACTTTCTTACCGATACGACGAAAAGCAACTCACGTTATACTTCCCCAACGAAGTCAATCCCAAAGATACACTTACCGTAGAAGTCTCTTATACTGCCTTTCCTGAGCGCAATTCAGGAGAGGGGAGTGCGGCGATTACAGACACAAAGGGTCTGTACTTTATAGATCCTTTGGATACCCTTCCCTCCAAAGCTACCATGCTTTGGACCCAGGGGGAGACCGAACACAACAGCAAATGGTTTCCTACCCTAGATCGTCCCAACGAACGATTTACTCATTCCATAAGCCTAACGGTCCCAGATACCATGGTCAGCATAAGCAACGGGAGATTGGTCAGGCAAGAACCTAAGGCAAATGGAATGAGAACAGATTACTGGGAGATGAATTTGCCTCATGCTCCCTATTTGGTAGCTATCGCGGTTGGGAATTTTGGAAAAGTTGAGTCCTCGTACAAAAATATACCCTTGGCTTATTATGTGGAGAAAGGTTACGAGCCTGGAGCTGCAAAGGTATTTGAGCGTACTCCCCAGATGATGGCATACTTTGAATCTCTCTTGAAAACTCCATTTCCTTGGCCCAAGTACGACCAAATTGTTGTTAGAGATTACGTATCAGGGGCTATGGAAAATACCACGGCCTCCATTTTCATGGAGGAGCTGCTATTGGACGAAAGAGAGGCTTTGGATTCGGAATGGGATTATATTGTTGCTCATGAACTTTTTCATCAGTGGTTTGGGGATTTGGTTACAGCAGAATCTTGGTCCAACCTCACCTTGAACGAAGCCTTTGCCAATTATAGCGAGTACCTATGGACAGCCCATAAAGAAGGTCAGGACGATGCGGCAATGAAATTAGTCACCGAAATGGAGGGCTATTTTTCTGAAGCTGAATCAAAGCAAGTGAATCTGATTCGATTCAATTATTCAGATGCGGAAGATATGTTTGATGCCCATAGCTACAACAAGGGAGGAGTGGTCTTACACATGCTACGTCGTCATTTAGGGGATGAGGCATTTTTCAAAGGGCTGACCTTGTATTTGAATACCCATGCTTTTGGTTCGGTAGAGGCGCATGATCTCCGACTTGCCCTAGAAAAAGTAAGCGGCCAGGATTTGAATTGGTTTTTCAATCAGTGGTTTTTTGACAAAGGGCATCCCGAGCTAGATGTTGAGGTGGATTATTCTCAGCCAGAAAACATTTTAGTCACCCTGACTCAAGTTCAGTACACCTACGAAGTCCCAGTATTTCAGTTGCCCATAACCTTGAGTTGGTACCAGGAGGGAGAGCGATTTACTCGTACCTTTTTAATGAGCGAGGTTACTCAGCAATTGGCTTTGGAAAACCAAGTACCCATCGAGCAATTGTACATCGATGAGGGTCAAGAGCTCCTGGCTAAAAAAAGTCAAAGCTTCACTTCTGCCCAGTACCTGAGACAATATAAAGAGTCTCAGTTAGGTATTGCAAGGTACGAGGCCTTGGACAGTTTGATTACTCGATCTGCAACTGAGGAATTGAAAGAGATTTTGCCCTTGGCGATGAAGGATTCCTTTTGGTCCATACGGGAGAGTGCCTTAAGAGTCCTTCAATCCGATATTTCGTGGAAAGATTCCCTTCCCGAATTAGAGGAGCAGGTTTTTGCCCTAGTGGATCAGGATACTAAAAATGAAGTAAAGGCCGCCGCCATAGATGTTTTGACCGAATGGAATCCTGATGCTTACCAGAATGCTTTTCAGCGCTGGGTAAGACATCCTTCGTACCTAGTAGCTGGGGCAGCACTCATGGGTTTGGCCAACGGAAAGGATCCTGCGATGCCCCTAGACTATATGGTCTCTTTTGAAAAGGAAACCAATTACCGCATGCGCGTGCCATTGGCGGAATACTACCTCATGAATAAAGTAAAAGGTAAAGGGGCTTGGTTTGACTCAGCTTTAAAATCCATGGAAGGAGTAGGACTATATTATTTTATGGGGTATTATACCTCCTATTTTTCTGAATTTCCTGAGGAAGGCAAAGCAGAAGCAGTAACGTTCCTTCTTGGTTTGCTCCGTTCCCATTCCAAAGATTATGTTCGCTTGGGAGCGTTTCAAAGCTTGTTGTCTTTTACCGAAGAACCTGGAGTGAAGGAAAGTTTGAAAAAAGCAGCGGAGCAGGAGCGGCAGGAAAATCTTAAAAATTACTTCAGTTATTTTCTAGAATTGTACGAAGAAGAAAATTAATTCCTTGATTTTTAAAAGTTTGACCTAGTCTTGGCGAAAAAGTTTTCAAAATTCAACATCTGTCTTTGATACTTTACATAAAAGGCTATAGTTTTGCAGTCCGTTAAACTCACCTAGGTGCTATCTAGGTGAGTTTAATGCAGTTGGGGGAATACCAAAGCGGCCAACTGGGACGGACTGTAAATCCGTTGACGTATGTCTTCACAGGTTCGAATCCTGTTTCCCCCACTTTTTGCTTGATTGTAAAATTTTTTTTCTAATTTTGCAGGGCAAAAAATTAACCGGGTTACCGGAGTAATAAGCGGGAGTAGCTCAGTTGGTAGAGCGGCAGCCTTCCAAGCTGCAGGTCGCGGGTTCGAGCCTCGTCTCCCGCTCTGTGCTTTTTTAAAGTACACTGCGTAGTGAAAGCCGACGTAGCTCAGGGGTAGAGTACTTCCTTGGTAAGGAAGGGGTCACGGGTTCAATTCCCGTCGTTGGCTCAACACAGAAAAAATTTTATTAATTAAACTATATCTAAAACTAAAACTGAGGATTTTCAAGCATGGCAAAAGAAACATTCGACCGTTCCAAGCCGCACGTAAACATCGGTACGATTGGACACGTAGACCATGGTAAGACCACCTTGACTGCAGCCATCACTACCGTATTGGCAAAGAAGGGTCTTTCTGAATTGAGAGATTTCTCTTCTATCGACAACGCTCCAGAAGAGAAAGAAAGAGGTATCACCATCAACACCTCTCACGTGGAGTATCAAACTGAAAAGAGACACTACGCTCACGTAGACTGTCCTGGACACGCTGACTACGTGAAAAACATGGTAACAGGTGCAGCCCAGATGGACGGAGCTATCCTTGTGGTAGCTGCTACTGATGGACCTATGCCGCAAACAAGAGAGCACATCCTATTGGCTCGTCAGGTAGGTGTTCCTCAGCTAGTTGTCTTCATGAACAAAGTAGACATGGTGGATGACCCTGAATTGTTGGAGCTTGTAGAGATGGAAGTGAGAGAACTTCTTTCTTTCTATGAGTTTGACGGAGACAATATCCCTGTAATCGCGGGTTCAGCACTTGGTGCATTGAACGGCGAGGAGAAGTGGGTACAAACTATAATGCAATTGATGGATGCAGTAGATAGCTATATTCCATTACCTGAGCGTTTGATTGACAAGGATTTCTTGATGCCTGTAGAAGACGTATTCTCGATCACTGGTCGTGGAACTGTAGCTACTGGACGTATCGAGAGAGGAGTTATCAACTCTGGTGATCCTGTTGACATCATCGGTATGGGTGCAGAAGGCTTAAAGTCTACTGTAACTGGTGTGGAAATGTTCCGCAAAATTCTTGACAGAGGTGAAGCGGGTGACAACGTAGGTTTGTTGTTGAGAGGTATTGAAAAAGCACAAATCAAGCGCGGAATGATTATCTGCAAGCCTGGTTCTGTGAAGCCTCACGCACATTTCAAGGCTGAAGTTTACGTACTTTCAAAAGAAGAAGGTGGACGTCATACTCCATTTTTCAACAAGTATAGACCGCAGTTTTACTTGAGAACTACTGACGTAACGGGAGAGATCAAACTTCCTGCAAACGTAGAAATGGTGATGCCAGGTGATAACGTAACCATTGAGGTGAATTTATTGTCTGCAGTTGCTTTGGAAAAAGGATTGAGATTTGCGATTCGTGAAGGCGGTCGTACTGTAGGTGCCGGACAGGTGACCGAAATCCTAGACTAAGCATACACACTTAGCATATACAATGCGATCCCAAAGATTATTTTGGGGTCGCATTTGTTTCTAAAGACTTTATTCCTAATTTTGCGTTCCGTTTTGGAACGTTCGTGTTACACGGGCATAGTTCAATGGCAGAATAGCGGTCTCCAAAACCGTTGATGGGAGTTCGAATCTCTCTGCCCGTGCACTAAGAAAACAGACTATGAATCTTAAAAACTTTGTCCTCGAGTCATACGATGAAATGAAAAACAAGGTGACTTGGCCTAAGTATTCATTTCTTCAAAACAGTGCCATTTTGGTATTGGTAGCTTCCTTGATTTTTGCCCTGTTTATTGGAGGGGTGGATCTGGGTTTTGAGAATATCATGACATGGTTTTACGATTTATTCTAATTGAATTGCAGGATGGCTGAACATAAATGGTACGTACTTAGAGTTGTCGCCGGACAGGAAAAGAAGGCTAAAAACTATCTAGAAAATGAAATTTTTAGGCAGAAGATTAGCGAATTTATTCCTGAAGTGTTGATTCCCTCTGAGAAGGTATATGAAATGCGCAATGGCAAGAAGCGAGTGCGGGAAAGAAACTTTTTTCCCGGTTACGTTTTGGTCAATGCGGATTTGTCAAATGGTGAGGCCAATCACGTGATTACGAGTATCCCAGGTGTAATTGGTTTTCTTGGATCAAACCAGGGGGGAGCTTCCAAAACCCCTGAACCATTACGTCAATCCGAAGTCAACCGTATTTTAGGTAAGGTGGAGGAAATTGATGAGTTTGCCGAGAAGCAGGATGCCCCATTTATAGTCGGAGAGGCCGTCAAAGTAATGGATGGTCCTTTCAGTGGGTTTACTGGGACAATTGAGGAGATTTTTGAGGAAAAGAAGAAGCTTAACGTTATGGTTAAGATTTTCGGCCGCAATACTCCAGTAGAGTTAAATTTTATACAAGTAGAAAAACAAGACTAA
>Ga0169931_10008973_pt1 | contig 14495 bp, 7 predicted proteins | sample Kivu_15m_20L_FD_129675 | JGI IMG/M metagenome (GOLD analysis project Ga0169931, IMG submission 129675) | Freshwater microbial communities from Lake Kivu, Western Province, Rwanda to study Microbial Dark Matter (Phase II) - Kivu_15m_20L... | ecosystem: Environmental > Aquatic > Freshwater > Lake ...
ATTACAACTCGGCAAAACTGGATTACGTGACGCCGCAGATTGGCGCAACGTTGGCGCTCCCGTTATTGACGGATATTTAGCCTACGATCCAGATTGGCGCGCGACCGGCTACGAGTTATTGCCGCATTATCGCGTAACGTTAACTACGCCCAGAAATCTTTACGTTTCTCAGGCCGCGAGTTGTTTTGGCGAATTAAACGAACGCGATTGGACGTTATCGCGAGAAATGATTCGCAAAGAATTATTGCGGCACAAATACGTGTCCACTTCAGGCTACTTGTTGAAACGTCTGCGTTTTGGCAAACCGTGTCAGCGCTGCCGCGATCCGTTGACGCAAGAAACGACCGACTCTGAATGTCCGATATGTAACGGCACCGGTTTTGAAATTGGATATCACCCACCGCTCGCTATGCAGTGCTGGGATTTGTCGCCACAGTTAATTCAAGAAAAAATCGACTCGCAATTGCGCGGAAACACACGCGACAACTCATCTGTGACGGCGCGCGTTATTGGATTTCCGGCACTCAATAAAAAAGACATCTGGGTCAACGGGAGTAGTGACGAACGTTGGATTATTGACGCTATTCAAATTACGGCGGCTATGCGCAATGTGCCGCTCGTGTATTCTGTGCAATTAAGTTTGTTGCCATTTACACACCGCGCGTATGCGATCGAAGTCGGCGGCGAACCGGCAGAACGTCCCGGCCCCGACACCGCATTTGAAGGCTGCGGAAACATCGTTGTTGATCATAATTACGGCGGAGCGGACAAATTAGCCTACATCGACGCGACACATGATCCGGTTGTCGGGGCCACCGTGTATGTTTTTACAAAAGCCACGTACGATGCTGCATATCCCGCGTTACCCAATCGCGCGCTGGCTGTCGCTAAAACAACGACTACGGCCAACGGGCGCTGGACAATCGCGTTGCTTTTAAATGAAGGTGATTACGCGCTCATGTACGAAAAACCCGGTGAATACGGCCCGGACTTTCAGTTTATTTCCGTAGAAGCAGGGCCCGGCAATGTTGCGTGCGTGTGGTATCCGCCGCTGCCAATTGGTGAATATGACGATGAACCAGAAACAATCGATATTGACGAAACTGAATTCATCCTGACCGAAGACGAAGAAGAAATTATTACCGAAACAGAACAGAAAATTTGCGGGCCAACTGGGCAGCCGCTGGAAATCAAAAGTCCGCCAAAATCTTCTGCGCCGAAAAAAGCGCCAGAACGCAAATCCAATACCGACGACTTCTGGGCAATTTAATGAGCGACGATACACCAAAAAAATCGCGCTACATCGATATTCGGCCGAAAAAATATCGGCTGTTTGATAAAATCGACATGTACGCGCAAGAAAACGTGGCGCAGAAATCTTGCGCTGAAACAGAGGACAAAACACATGAGCAATTGCGACGACCCACTAAATCCAATTGATGTCGAGGCGTTGTTTCCCGAAAACGTCAAACCGGAAGACCGGTTGGAAAAAGTCAGCAGTCTTTGCTCGTACGGAATGCGTCCGCACGTAATGACCGGTTTTTTACGGCAATTACTGATCGGGCATTTCGCCGATCCCGACAATATTGAAGAAGCGCGAATTCGCCGGCAATTAGAGGCGATGGGCGCGTGGAAACCGGCCGACAACGGTTTACTTGCCGGCGGTTTTTTAATTGAAAGCATTACACGCTGGGTGCCAAATGCTGCCGATCAACGGCCGGCAATTCTCATTAAACGCAATCAATGGGATTGGTTGCGCCAAGGTATCGGCGATCGCGTTGCCGATAATTATTTGACAGGAAAAACGAATTACGCCGGTTTTTGGCAAGGCAGCCATACGCTATACTGTATTACACAGAAGGGTGCCGAAACAGAGTTTTTGGCAACCGAGGTCATCAAGTATATAATTGGGTTTTCGCCGTTCATTCGCTCGCAGATGGATTTGCACAAGTTTTTTGTGAGCAGTGTCGGTGGTGTAGGAGAAATTCAAGAAGTAGTTCAGGGCTATGCCGTTCCTGTAACTGTGACGTACGTTGCCGAGGAGGCTTGGTCGCTCCAGCCGTACGTGCCGCGCCTCAAGCGGATTGTCTTCAAGGCATCAGATTTGTTGGGATGTTATTGAACACAGGTATTTTTTGTTTAACGGCGATGTTGTATACTGACCGTTAAGCATTCATCGCACACATTAAGGCACGGAGGCCGTCGTATGTCGAGTTACGTCAAACCGCAAGTTCTTGTTTTCCAAGAATTCCGCATCGTTCCTACGGAAATCACTGAGCCGCTGCGCGCCCATATCGCCGGCCCGCACGCTGTGCTCCATCGCTACGGCGATCGCGACGAAAAGCCGACAAGTTCTTTGGGCGTTTACAACCGGTCGGATGACACGGCGTATTTATGGCCGCAACGCCGTCCCGGCTCGCGCGTCGACTATGATTATGTAAAACTGTACGTCGACGACGCGCTGTTGCTGTACTACTCTCACGAAATGACCGATTTAACGACTACGATCAGCGCAGTACCGAATAAGTTAAACTGGATCGAGTCGGACGATACCTCATTTAAGTCGAACGGCGCGGCATATCCGCGCGGCGGCGAGTTCTTGGATCGTGACGTGCAACTTGGCGACGTCGTGTATCTGCGCTCGGTCAGCCAAGACGACGACTGCGAAGAGACGGAGTTCTGGTCCGACGTAGTGGGTTTTGCCAGCCAAATGGTCGATTCGCGCATCCGGCCCGCCACGGTCGATAACGCCAATCAGGCCACGGTAACCGGTAATGTGTCCCACACGCGTGTCGCCGGCACTCCAGTAAATTGCGTCAATATTACGGCCGCCAACGGCTCGAACTACGACGGTTTAACTTCCGGTGATGTTGAAGAAGAGTACACCGTCGAAGTTGTGCGAAGTTCGATTTCTGGTTGCGCGGCTGCGCGCCTGCGCATTCGCAGCGCGAGCCGTCGCGACGACGTCGTTGAAGTGCAGCCGAATGATTTCGGCGTTCCCACGCCGATTGGCACGCGCGGTTTGACCGTGACGTTCTCCGTCGGCGCGACAGAAGAAGACGACGAGCCGACCGAGTGCGCTGCCGCAGCAGCCGCCGCCAACATTCCTGCCGACCTGTTTGTGGTCGGTCAGAAATGGGTGGTCAGCGTGCGACAAGCGTTCACGAAAGCCACGGCCGCTTCTGCTGCGGATGGTTCTTTCGAGGTCGACGAAGACACCGGCGACATTCTCGGGGCTTACAACGGCGAACGTAACGACGTATATATCGTTGAAGTCACCAAGGGCGGCGTGTATGACTCGCTGCCGCAGGTGACGGTACGCACTGTGAAGGGTCTTGATTATTCAGGCCCGACTGAAGTGACCGCGAACGATATGGAAATCGGCATCGGTACGCACGGCGCCAAGATTCAAATCAACTCGCCAAGCGGTCTGCGAAAAGGCGACAAGTTCTACGTAACGGTGGTTTCGGGTAAAGCCGGCCCCGTGCGTCGGCTTATCCTGCGCGACGATCTGCCGTCGGTTATGCGCGACGAGGGCGTCAGCCTCGATCTGAAGTTGTTCATCAAAGACAACATTCAAATCTCGCAGAATCGTCTTGGCTTTGCGCCGATGACGAACTACAGTTTCGAAGAAACACAGATCGTAGTCCGCGAGGGCATTATCGCGTATCACCCCGAGTGGACGGCGTCGGGCGCCGAGCGCCCGCTGCCGCTCTGGAGCGGGCGGTTGTACGCCGAGTATCGTGAATTCCTGTCGACTTATGCCGACCAAGTGAATTCGATTCAAAGCGTCGCCGGTTTGGACGACCTTGAGGGTGCGTTACACCCCGACAATCCGTTGAAATGGGGCGTGTACAAGGCGCTGTCGAATTCTAATGGTACAGTTGTAAAGTACACCGCGGTCGTCGATCCGAGCGATCTCGACAGTTGGGTGCAGGTGTTGGAGCGCATCAAGGGTCGAGATGACATGTATAATCTCGTGCCGTTGACGTTTGACCGCCGCGTGCAAAACCTCTGGGCGGCGCACATCACCGGCGAGTCGAACGAGTACGAAAACAACTGGAAGTCCGGTTTCTTCGCGCTGCAAGCAAATCCGGTGCAACTGGTAGTCGGCGAAGGCGCGTTGATTGGCGGCGTTCTCGGCAACGTGATTGCCGAGCCAGTTTTGGCGACATTGTCGGACAATCCGGAGGCGACAAATACGCAGTACACGCTGCTGTCTGTGCCGCCCGGAACCAATAACACCCGCGGATACTTTATCACCAACAACGTCCGGCCCGGCGATATCGTGCGCTACTTGTACACGGTCGACGGTTTCGGCGAAGAACAGTACGAAGAATTTGTTGTAGACTCTGTGTTGTCGGAAAATTCGCTGCTGCTGTTCACGGGCGGCGATGCCGCGGTGACCATTCCGCAGCGGTTTGAGATTTACCACAATCGGAATCGCAACGAGATGGCTGATGATATCGCCGAACAGGCCGGCAGCCTGTCGAATCGGCGTGTGTGCGCCGTGTGGCCCGATCAAGTCGGCGAGGCCGGTATGACGCAACCCGGATATTATCTGGCTGCGGCTTTGGCCGGTTTGGCTTCCGGCGTTGTGCCGCATCAGCCGTTAACGAATGTCGAAGTTGCCGGATTTGACGACTTTTCTCGGTCGTACAAGTTCTTCAACGAGACACAACTTAATCGTATGGCGGAGGCCGGTGTGTGGATCGTAACGGAAGACCGTGACGGCACGCCGCATACACGGCACGCGTTGACCACGGACAATCTTGATTTAAACCGCCGCGAAGAAATGATTCGCCGCAATGTGGACAGCATGTCGTATCTCTTCTTGCGCCGCCTGCGTCCGTTCATCGGTCGGACAAATGCGTCGCCGTCGATGGTGCGTCGGTTGGGCTATGAAGTAACCAAGATTATTCGGTTCTTGAGCAACAACGGATTTACGGAAGAACTGGGGTCACAATTGATCAGCGGCGAGATTCGGATTCTGCAAATTCATCCGCTTCTCAAGGACCGTATTGAAATCGTACTCGACCTTGTTGTTCCGGCTCCGCTCAACAACATTGAATTGCATTTAGTCGTCTGATCCACTCTAACAGAACAGGTGAAACATGAGTCTTTTTGGTGATGCACAAGTTCACGGCGGTTCTATCACCGCGGACGACGTAATTCTTGATTTTCCGGGCGGGGGCGCGGCTGAAGGCGCCCTAGTGCAGCAAGTCAATTTTACGATCAACCGTACTGTGAACATGATTTACGAAATCGGATCGAGCAATGTTTACTATGTCGGCAATCGTCGGCAAGGGCAAGCGCAGTTTAACCGAATTGTTGGCGGCTCCGACACGTTCATTACGCTGTTGACCACGTACGGCGATATGTGCTTACCCGAAGATTTAGTATTGTCTGCAGGCGTCGGCGGCGGTTGCGCGAACGGCGGTGTTCAGTATGTGTTGAAGGAAGCCACGCTTACCTCCGTCGGCGCGAGCGTGACAGCGCAGGATATTGTCGTAACCGAAACACTTGGATTTATTTTCCTCGATTTAGAGGCGAATTAATACTCTTTAGTTTCGTCATTTTGAACGTCACCAAACGGCGGTTGCACAAAATGCAACCGCCGTTTATGGTATTGGGCGGAAACGCCCGGGGCATAAGCCCGTAACCTCACCTTATTGGTGTTTTAATGGCCGCCGAGCAACCGAATAAATCGGTCAATCTCTCTCCGTCTACAACAAATCGCTCCAGCATTCCGCCCGATCCGGGCGCGGCGGCCCGCCGGCTCGAAAAGAGCCTCGCCGGCCGCTATGCTGGCGGCGCGTACGGCGGCCAGACGGTTCCCGCGACTGACACCAATAGCACGCTGTCGTCGTACCGCATGGGTTTTCAGGATACAGCCCGCGTTGTGACGGGCTATATCATGGATTCGCTTGCGACGACGAATTGCTATCGCGTGCACGTCGATCACGGAATTTGCCCCGTCATTGCCAGCGCCGCCTCGCACGCCAGTCAGTCCTGCATCGGCGTGACGTCGATCAATACGTATACGCCGGGTACGCGCGTGCTGGTCGCCGTTGATGACAAGGCAGAAAATGCCGTCATTATCGGCACGTCTCCGGAGCATTTATACAGCGGCAAACGGGCGTACCACGATTACATTACGCCCATGACGCGCAAACGCGTTGACGATGTGCATAAAAAATACATCAAGCAAGAAAACGCGAACGGCGTCTGCGATTTTAGCGCATGGATGCCGTACGACTCCACGTGCGCGGGCGAGTGGGGTGCGATATCTACAACCGGCGGCGCAATCACACTTGATGACTTCATGCTGCGTGCGTCGATCAACGAATTTTGCGGCATTTACGGCTTTTATCACGATTCGCTATTGCGCGTCGCCGGCTACAACATGCAAGTTTGGACCGCCGGCAGCGAACGCGAAGCCATTATGGATCAGGCCGAGTGCAACGACGTCACCGGTTACGCGCCGTATCCGTGGGAAGCAATCGGCGCACTTCAAGAGACTACCGCCATACTTGAGTATCAGGCCAAAGACTATCAGTGTTCAAAAGCCAAGCCGTATTACATGCACTGGGAAAACAAGCACGAGTTTGCCCAGCCGTATCATCGTTCGCAGGTGTTTTTCGGCTATCTCGGGCAGGGCGGTCGAAAAGTCACGCACGCCCCGCCGCCGGGATTGCAGTGGTGGACGTACGATGGGAAAAAAGGCCCGAAAGGCGAGACGCCTTTTGATTCGCAAATTCAGGCGAAAAACGGTCCGCAAATGGAATGCGGCGGCGGCCCCGATAAGGACACTGACCACAATCCAAAACCCGCCATCGGTCTAAGCCAGCAAAATACCGGACTCGACGGCCGTATTTTTATGGCGTCGGCTAAAGGCATCACACTCACGAAACGAATTCTGCTACCCATGCCGCAGCGAATTCGGCGGCCTGAAGACATCAAAGAAGGCGACGACGCCTCCAAAAATTACAAGGCCGCCGGAAAGCACGGCTCAGGTCCGAATCACGAAATTACCGGCGACATCAAAACAACCGACAACAAATATCCCAATCTTCAACGCGCCACGGCAGTCCTTGATTTGCACGGCTATTTGTTTAATTACGCTGGGTTGCATCCGTTTTACTGGCACGCCAAAGATTACAAAACGTGGGAGCAGCAAGACCTGTCGCAATACGGCGTCACGTTTAACCAAGAGCCGCCCAAATTTAGCGAGTTAGCCGGCTCAAAAATGTACATGAAAGAGCCGAATGAAAAAACACTGCGCATTGACCATCGCTATAACACGCAAAAGTTTTACGAGACTGAAAGTTACGTTTCGCTGCTGGAAGACGGCGGCATCGTTATTGGCGACGGCTACGGCGCTGAAATCCGTATGGTAGGCGGTTGCGTATTCATTTCTGCGCCGGGCGACGTGTGGCTCAAAGGCGGGCGTGACGTGCAGTCGTGGGCCGGCAACGACGCGATTGTGCGCGCAAACAAAACAGTCGATCTCTCGGCGACCGAAAAAAGTGTGCGCATCAAGTCCGAAAAGAACGTATTGATTCTCGCGGGTAACGATGAAAAAGACGGCGGCATTTTGTTGGAAAGCCGCGGCCCGACCGACGACTACGATTTCGAACAATGCGGTGACAAAATTAAGTTTTCTGGCGTTGTCATGCGCGCGCCAAAATCAAACGTGGTGTCGCTTGCCAAGAAAGTCTATCTGCGAACCGGCGGCGGCGACATCGAGCAGGGCGACATTACAATCGACGCCTCGAAAGGCGAAAAAGATTTGCTGACAAAGTCAAAAAATGTGTATCAGTTTTTGCAGCGCGACGGGCGCATGTATCACTTTTTTGGGCAGACGGATTATCAGAAAGCAAATATGTTTTCTGAGCAACTTTCGTTGTTAGCGGGCCGACTGGGCACTGAACGCGATATTATTGCCGGCGGAGGCATTTTGTCGCAGGGCAGCGTACTGGTGGCTAAAGGTCACATCGTTACCGAGGCCGCCGACAACGGGGCGTGGCTGGTCGCCCCGTGCGATGGCGATTGCCAAGCAAAAGTTAACGAAGGCATCAAAACAATTCGCGATTTGATTGACGAAAATATTCCGCGAGTCGGCGCCCAAGTCGATCAGGCGCAATTAGAAATGGAATGGTACGAGGAGAAAAAAGCCGGTAACGATCGCGTTATGTCGATTATGGAATTCTCGTTCCGAACAGACGAGGACTACAAAGTCAAAGAATTCCTACTGTACGAAGATCGTTGGCAACAGATGTCCCGCCTCACGGGCGGCTCGCCGGAAAAATGGACTGAGCGGCCTGTAAAAGCCAAAGCCTGCGAAGAAACATGGCCATTTCCGGGAAAGAAATGGCTGAAAGACGAGCCCGCGTACGTTGAACAGGATTTCAAGATTGTGCAGGTGTCGGGGGGCTATAAGGACAAAGAACGAAACGAAGCGCCCGGACTTGCGACAGAGTACAAACAACCAGAATTCAAAGAAAACGATCCGAAGATACTGAACGGAAATTATCCGATCATTCCAAGAAAGTAAGGAGCCCGCCGTGGAACTTGTTGAAACGCCATTCGTCTCTGATTTTACGAAAAAGACGCTCGCACAGTTTGGTTGGGCAGACGGCGACGCCATTCCGGCCGAACTGGGGGCTGTGATGCTCAAAATGAAAGAGACGCTGCCGCCCACTGACAATACAGACGTATTAATCGCCAAAGATGCGTTGTCAGAAAAGCAGGTGTCAAAAATTCAGGACATGCTGGCGCAGGCAAAAGAAGTGGCTGCCAAACGCGCAAAAAAAGCCGAACACGACGAGGCGACAAAAAACTTTAAACCGGAAGTGGCCGAAGCATTAGACAAATTCAACAAAATGCGCGAGATGCGGGCCGGCATCATTGACGACCGAGACGAAGAACCAGCGGCGCCAAAACCGGACACGAAATCACAGGAAAAAACAGAAGCGCCAGTAAACCCCGCCGACGTTTCGCAGCCTGCGTCGGCAGCGGCCGCGCCGCAAATCATCGCATTTTGCCCGCGTTGTGGCTGGGATATGCGGTTAAAATTCGAAGTCAAACCCACGGACAAAGATAAAGAAGATTTCCTCGTCGCGTTGTTAGGCGGCGTGCGCTTCAAAAAGACCTATGAACTGTTCGGCGGCAAAATGCTGGTGACGTTTCGCAGCATGCTCGCCGAAGAAAACAAGTTGTTGTATCGGCAATTAACACTCGATCAGCAGCAGCAAAAAATTACGACAGAAGCCGAATGGTTTGTTCAAATGATGGACTATCGTTTGGCGTGTTCGTTAGAAACCATTCGCGACCAAACCGGAAAAGTTGTTTTTGATGTGCCGGAACTTCCCGGCACGGATTTTGTTGCCGGATCAAATAAAACGCATTTGGCGGACCAACTTGCGTTACTTAACAGCAGTGTTTTGGCTCAAGAGGTTACGCGGCGTCTTGTCGGAATGCACCTCCGACAATTTCAGCGCCTCGTAGAAGCCCTTGAAGCCGTCGCCGCTGAACCAAGTTTTTGGACCGGGATCGCATAGCGGCGTACATGGTGCGCGCCGCCGTCTCCGGAGCGATGGATTACTCCGCAGCCGATCCCGACGACAAATTCTGGCGACTAAAACATCGCCTCGTTCTAACCGAAATTCAACGGCGCGAAACCCAGCGCACGATTGAATTACGGCATCAGCATTTGTGCGCCTATGTTGGTCATGGAAATCTCACCCCCGATAGTTTCAAAAACATGAAAGAAGCCGCAAATAAAACGCTCGACCAGTTAGAAAACGTCATCTTTCCATGGCGCGACGGAAACACGCAGCAAAACAACGCCGAAAACGCCGCAGACAATACGACAGCGGAAAATCAGCCGAAAAAGAGTAAAATAGACGCTGAGACGCAGAATTTAATTGAGCGTTATAAGCGCGCCATGGCCGAACGCCGTAAAACAGCGGAAGAATAAAAACACCCCGCCGGACACAAAATAATGCCGGACCAATTTGGCCAATTTGGACAGACGCAGTTTCCGTTTCTGCACCAAGCGCCGTATTTTCCGGCGCAAATGGGCGGACAGGGCGGCGCTATGGGCGACATGTCTCACATTCTGAGCATGTTTGCCGGCCCAATGCTTGGCAATCTTGCGGGCCCAAATAATTTTGTGCCGAGCATGTTACCGGCGCAAAGTCTCGACGACCAATTCGCCATGAAACAATTTACGAGCCAAACGAATATGGCTCGATTTTCGGCAATGCGCGATCAAAATCCGAATGTCGCCAATACGCTGCTCGGCGCTCGCAGCATGGTTACAAACGCGCCCGCCTCGGAGTTAAATCGCGAGCAGGCGATGCAGGGCGCGCAAGTGTTAAATCATCCGCTATTTCAGATGTTCGCCGGACAAATGATGGGTCCAGAAAATCTGGAAATGATGCTACACGGCTCAGAGGGTAATCCGCAGGCCCTTGCACAGGCGACGAATCGTATGGGTTTCTTCCGCCGAGACCCTATGGGCGGTCAGCGCATGAACGCCGACTCGCTGGCGTCGTTTTCGCGCGGCGTGTATTCAGAACTTTATCGGCCAGACGGCGACATCGAAAAAATGACGGAGAGCGCTCGACAAGGTGGCGCCGACAGTGCAACGAGTATTCAGGCATTAAAACAGGCCGCCGGGCAACAAGATCGAGACGTTATTTCTGATACAGATATCGCGCAACGACTCGTCGACGAGCGCGGCGATGAAGAGGTCGGCAAACTTTACGAAAAATACGTAGCCGGAGGAAAAGCGACTGACGCCGCAACGCAAGCGCAGGAATTGACAAAGTTTCATCGCGCAATTTCTTCGTCAGGTGTGTTGAAAGACAACGAGACGAGTATTGCCGGCCTTGCTGCGGCTGCGGAACGCAAACCGCTAGATGAGATGCACGGATTTTCCGCCGGACAAGCCGCGCAAATGCAGGAAGAATTGCTGCGCCGCGGCATGTTACCCGAGGCTATCGGGCATATGTCGCAAAACGAGCGGCTCCGCACGATAGATAACGAAATGTCGCAGATGGGCGAGGGTCGGTTAAACGACATGGCCCGCGATTTAGCACATCAGTCGCTGATGAACGATAAGACCGAGGTAGGCGCGCGCTATCGGCAAAAAACGGAGGTCGAACAGCGCGCACAAGTTGAGCAAGAGTTGCCACATTTCCGGCAGCAACTCGATCAAGACAGAAAAAAACTTTCGGCGTTTGCGGCTGGAAAAAACGACCCCGACACGGGTCAACCAATTAGTCCAGAAGAACTGGACAAACTTGGCAGCATGGGCGCCATGTCCAGCACCGCCGATGCGTCGCGTGTCGGGCAAAGTGTTAAAGAGTTTGCGGGCGCGGTCGACGCGGTCCGAGAAATTTTTGGCGACAATGGTAATCCGAACGCGCCGATGCCCGCACTAATGGCGGCCCTAAACGGCCTGACTCAGGGCAAGATTGCCAACATGAATGCCGGCGCTGTGCAGGCCACGCTGCGCAAAATGCAGCAAGCAGCCCGCGAGACTGGTATTGGTTTTGAGCAGATGGCGGCCATGTCGGCGCAAATGGGCGCGCAAGGACAATTACTCGGCCTGTCACAGACGACAACGATGAGCAATCAGGCGTCGGCGATGTCGGCGCTTAAAGTTATGCAGGACAGCGGCGCAACAACAAGCCAAGCAGCGGGAGCACTCTCGCGCGACGAGTTGTTGGCGAAAGAAGGGCAATTATTGCAAGCAGGCGCCGGGTCTGACAACGCGAAGTCTATGGCCGCACTCGCTGCAATGTACGAGGCTGATCCGCAAAAATTTGCCGGTACAAAATTAGAGAAAATGGCCCAAGCCTATCGTGAAGGTCCGGACGGCACAGGCGATTACGAATTTGATGGTGAGACATTTAATTTGTACGAAGAAGTCGGTCGTACGCGTGGATTCGTGGCGCACGACGCCGTCCTTGCGGCAGAACAACAGTCCGGTGCCGGTTTAGCCGATTTTCAGGCGATAAAATTGGACCCGGCAGTAGAAGAGTACGTCCGAAAAAATGCTTCTGCCGGTCGACGCACGCAACGATTTGAAACACTGCAAGAATTTACGGAACAATTGGGGGCTGGTTATGTGGCCGACACCGGCGTCGATGCTGATGCCGCGTATCAAAACCTCGGCAGCGACACGCAACGAGCAGTTCAGCGAGAATTAATGTCAACAATAGTTGACAGCGCGCAACTGCCATATGAAGAACGAAACGACGCCGTTCGTGAAAAATTGCCCGATCGTTTACAACAAGTGTTGCAACAATCTGGTATGGATGCCGCGGAGGCAGCGCAAAAAGCGCAAGAAATTGCCGGCAAACTCACCGACAATAATTTAAAACTTACAGCACTAACAGGACGCGCCGGTCAAATCTCGAAGGGACGAACTGGAGACACCTTAGCCGCGCAATCTCAGTTAAACAGCACTGAGCAAGCCGCCGGTGCGCTGGAGCAAAATCGCGTAGACAACGCGCAAGCCCGTCGTCGAACAGAAAGTCCTATCGCTAAAACAAATCCGCTGGGCGGCTTTGTGAGTTACCTGCAAAACATCGGGAAAAACGGAGAAAACTTCAACATCGGCGACGCTGCTGCTGCGGCATTTAACGTGCGACCCGATTCGGAAATGCATCAACGCATGCTGAAAGACATTCAGCCGATGATGCGAGAACTCAGCACAATGCGCGATGAGGCTTTCTATACAGGCCAAGACGCGAAAAAATTTGCCGCGGATGCTCGCAGCGCCGACGTTCCGACACGCGACAAAGCCGTCGAAGAACTGAAAAAAATGGGCGCCGTCGCGGCCGACGCGACCGTGCTCACTGATCCGGCCGAAGAAAAAGCCGCGACCGATCGCGTGATCAAAGACATGTCTCCGGACGAGATCAGGAAAATTCACGATGGTTTGAATTTGTCGCCACTCAAACGGGCCGACGGCGACACACGCGCAGATCACGAATTAATGCTGGAACGTGTTCGCGACACGGATACGTTTAAAGCCGCCGTCGCGAAAAAGTTGCAGAAAGAAAATACGTATACAGTTGACTCGTTAACTGATGCCGCAAAAACAGGAATCGGTACAGTAAAAGACGACGCCGCGGCCGACCGATATCAAATGGGTGTTAAGTCTTTTGAAAATGAAGACACCGCACGCGTCTTTTTCAAAGACGAGATGGCCCGCGCAAACATTTCCGACGATACGCAAGCCAAATTATCGGAATCGTTGTTTGGCGCGCAGACAGCCGATAGCGAAGCCAATTTTGAAGCAGCGCTGCAAGGTCTAGACCCCGAAGTTGCAGAGCGCATGAAAGCGATTGCGGGCGGCGTGAGATTTTCGCGAACATTGCCGGAAGGAAGTCAAATTGTTCGGTCTGCAACGGAGTCTGACAGATTAACGCCAGAGACAGCCGCACAACAAGAAGAGCGTCGGAAAACAGAATCGCAAAGCGCGGTGCAGAAACAAGAAGGCGGCGAACAATCATTTTTTGGCGGCATGCTGTCTAACTTGTTTGGATATGGCGCGAATCAAACACCGACGGTTTCTACAAGTGCTGCAACTGCCGGCGCGGCGCAAAAAGGTGATGCGCCGATTAAGAGTGCGAATGTCGCCGTTACCGGCGATAAGGTTGAAGTTAAAGGCGAGGTAAATGCAGACGTAAAAGTATCTGTTTCTACTTCTACCGACGGTTCGACGCCGGCCGCGAGCGCCGCGCCAGACACAGCCAAAGACCCGGCCAAAGAACCGGCCACGGCACCTGCTCCGCAGGCCACACAAGTCCCGTCAACCGCTGGTCCCGCACCGACTCCCGACAAACCACTGACGACGCAGCCGACGGCACCGACCGACGCCGCGGCAACGGCATCTCCTGCTGCGGAACAGCCGCCGAGCAAACCGGCCGATCCGATTCGGGATAAATACGAAGCCGGTATTGCTCGAAGTCAAAGAAGGCTTGAAGCGGGAAGAAAAAATCCAGACTCAGAAATACGCGCTGACCTTGAACGCGTAAATACGAACGATCTTCAAGCGCAACAGCGACAATTGCGCGCATATGAGGTCGCAAAAGAATCGGGCATTCCTTGGAACGCGGCTACAGGTAGTGGCAAATTAGATGAATGGAAAACACGTGGCGACGGAGTGCCTGTCAGCATTAACGGCCAAGATGTCGATCCTGCCGCATTAACAGAAGACGAGATTAAAAGCGTTATCGGCGCTATTGAAGTTAGCGCCATGATGGACCGCGGAGACATGTCGCCGGCCGACGCAACGCAGTTAGAAAAATATAAAACAGCGCTGGCCGAAAAACAAAAAGCAGCCAGCACGACAGCGGCACCACCGGCCGCTGGAGAACCTGCGCCGGCACCGGCACCAGAAGCCGCGACAGCGGCACCACCGGCCGCTGGAGAACCTGCGCCGGCACCGGCACCAGAAGCCGCGACAGCGG
>Ga0169931_10008974_pt1 | contig 14493 bp, 11 predicted proteins | sample Kivu_15m_20L_FD_129675 | JGI IMG/M metagenome (GOLD analysis project Ga0169931, IMG submission 129675) | Freshwater microbial communities from Lake Kivu, Western Province, Rwanda to study Microbial Dark Matter (Phase II) - Kivu_15m_20L... | ecosystem: Environmental > Aquatic > Freshwater > Lake...
CAAGTCCCGCCCAACCGATTGCGAGTATCTCGGCTAGAGTCACTTGCAGGCCAAGCAGCACGATGCCGAGGCGCAGCGGTGTTCGCAGCGCCGCTGCCAAGCCGGCGCGAGCAGCCTCGGGACAGCCGACCAGGTTGCGCACGGTCATGCCGATCAGAATCGCCAGCATCAGGGGGCTGAAGCTGGTCACAACGGGTAAGCCAAGCGCCTTCAAAGCGAAGGCGGCGGCGGCCACACTGGCGGCTAGGCCGATCCCAGGTAGTCGCGCGCTTGGACCAGGGTTCGGGATGGGGGGGGAGGTGGTCACGGGCGCGCACTATACCCTGTTACCTTCAGAAATTACCCGAGAAGGCTTGACTTTCACGGAACTGTGTTAGACTCGCGCGGGATCGTTGCCTTTCCGTCTGCATCTCTGGGTGTTCCAAACGCCGGTCTGCATTGCTGAATCGACTTCGATCAGGTGGCCAAAGGAGCCCATCGGGTCCAACAAAACCCGGGTGGCTGGTTGAGGCCGGTTTGTTTGATTAATTAGTGAGTGTTTCCAGAGATGGCGAAAATTTATGTAGGCAACCTGCCGTTCTCGGCAGACGAGGCAGCGGTTCGCACCCTGTTCTCGCAGCACGGTACGGTTGAGTCGGTTTCTTTGCCGGTCGATCGTGACACCGGTCGTCCGCGCGGTTTCGGCTTTGTCGAAATGCCGCAGGAAGATGCGGCTCGTGCGATCCAGTCCTTGAACGGCTACTCGATGGGCGGCCGCCCGTTGCGTGTGAACGAGGCTCAGGATCGTCCCCGCACCGGTGGCGGCGGTGGCCGTCCGGGCGGTGGATTCCGTGGCGGTAGCGGCGGCGGTGGATTCCGCGGCGGCGACGGCGGCGGTTATCGCGGCGGCGGTGGATTCCGCGGCGGCGACGGCGGCGGCGGTCGCTGGTAAAAGCCAGTCAGCATCGAGAAAGGCCCGTGGAAACACGGGCCTTTTTCTTTGGGGTCGCTAAATCAGCTGACGCGCACCAACTGTTTGCCGAGGTTGCGTCCCTCGAACAAGCGGATTAGTCCTTCGGGCATCTGTTCGAGTCCCTCGAGGATGTCTTCCTGATAAATCAGTTTCCCTTCGGCGATCCACTCTGCCATCTGGGCCTCGGCGCGTTCGAAGTGCTCCGCCATCTCGTAGATGAAGAAGGCTTCCATGCGAGCCATTTTTTTGAAAATGGCGAACGCGTTGTTGAGTGGTCGCGGACGTTCGATTCCATCAATGTATTGCGAAATCGCGCCGCAGAGAACCACGCGCGCATGACGTCGAAGCTGTGCCAGTCCCGCGTCGAGTATTTCGCCACCAACATTGTCGAAGAAAACATCAATGCCCTCGGGCATAACCTCGGCAAGGCGGGTATCGATTGGGCCTAACCGATAATCGATGGCGGCGCGATAACCCAAGCTCTCCGTGAGCAGTCGACACTTCTCCGCTGAGCCTGCAATGCCGACTGCGCTCGCACCGAGGTTGCGCGCGATCTGTCCGACATTGGAGCCAACACCGCCGGCGGCGCCTGATACGAGCACGTGATCGCCGGCTTGTACGGCGCCGATATCGACGAGGCCGAGATACGACGTGAAGCCGGTCAGACCGAGTACGCCGAGGGCGGTCGAGATTGGTACGCGACGCTGACGAACTTTAAACATCAAAAAATAATCGGAGCCGTCGGCGATGGCGTGGTCCTGCCAGCCAAGTTTACCTTGCACGATATCGCCCACCGGCCAGGCGGGGTTGCGAGACTCAACGATCTCACCGACGCCTCGTCCGTGCATAACATCGCCGATGGCGAGCGGTCGTTCGAACTTCTCGCTGTTCAACATGTAGCCGCGCATCACAGCGGCGACGCCGAGATAGCGCGTACGGATTCGAAACTCGCCGTCGGCAAGCGGGCGTAGCGGCGTTTCGATGAGTCGAAAGTCGCTATGTTTGACGGGCCCTTCGGGTCTCGCGGCCAACACCCATTGCCGATTTACCACTCGCGTCCTCGAGTCTCGGGGACGAACTTCAATGCGAGCACGAAGGCGATAGCCATCACCGCAACGGGATACCAAAGACCCGCCAACACGTCACCCGAGCGGGCGACCAACCACGCCGCCGTCAGTGGCATGAAGCCGCCGAACCAAGCACTCGTCAGATGATAGGGGACCGATAAAGCGGTATAGCGAATGCGGGTCGGGAACGCTTCGGCCAGCCAACCGGCGCCTGGACCGCAAGTCAGCCCGGCGCCGACGATCATCAAGAGAATGAGTCCAACGAGACTCCAGTGCGTGGCATTCAGATCGCTCACGCTTTGCAGCGGTTTCACGGCGGAACGTTCGGGATAGCCAGCCGCGGCGAGTGTCGCTGATAGGACCTGGCGATCAAAGCCCTCGAGTTCGCGATCGGCGATGCGGATGATCAACGTCGTTCGATCAACGACGTTTGCTGCAGGTGACTCGTTCGAATACGAGATACCGCGCTTGGCTAGATAATCACGAGCCTTGGTCGCCTCGTCGAGTTCTTTGGGGTCGGCGAACGGATCGAAGCGGGTCGGCGGTGCCACGACGACAATGGGCGCTTCACTTTGCGCGCTTTCGAGTGCGGGATTGCCGAGAGTCAACATGCCGCGATAAGCGGGCATGATGGTGAGCGCGGTCAGCAGCATGCCGGTGAGAATCACCGGGCGCCGGCCGATCCGATCCGACAGGGCGCCGGCGGCTACGTAGATCGCAATTCCGAGCACGAGTGCGAGCACGATCAGCGCCGAGGCAGTCGCGGTATCGATCAACAAGGCCGTTTGCAGGAAGACGAGCGAATAGAACTGCGCCGTGTACCAACTCAACGCCATGGCCGCCGCTACGATGATGGCACCGATCATGCTGGCGCGATGTTCGTTCGATAGCAGGCTTTCTTTGATCGGCGACTCTGCGAGTTCGCCTTTGCGCTTGAGCTCTTCGAACAGCGGCGATTCGGCGATATGCACGCGGATATAGACCGACAGTGCGAGCAAGACGACCGACAGCAAGAACGGCAGGCGCCAACCCCAGGCGCGAAACTCTTCGTCGCCTAAAACCAGACGGCAGGCGACGATCACGAGCAGTGAGAGCACGAGCCCGATGGTGGCCGTAGTCTGAATCCAGCTTGTGAAGAAGCCACGTCGATCACTACGACAGTGCTCGGCGATGTAGATCGCAGCTCCACCGTACTCGCCACCGAGCGCAAGACCTTGGATAAGTCGTAGCGTGACGAGTAGCGCCGGCGCCCACCAACCGATCGTCTCGAAGTCCGGTAGCACGCCAACCAACGCGGTCGAGAGTCCCATCAACACGATGGTGATGAGAAAAGTTTTCTTGCGACCCACGCGATCGCCCAAGCGGCCGAAGATGAGTGCACCCAAGGGGCGAATGGCAAAGCCTGCGCCGAAGGTGGCGAGACTTGCGAGCAATGCGGCCGTCTCGTTACCGGGTGGAAAAAACAGCGCACCGAAGAACGTGGCGAGACTGCCGTATAGCAGAAAATCGTAGTACTCGAAAACAGTACCGGTGGAGGCTGCAACAACGACGCGTGACATCGGTGTTGCGGGAGTGGAGGAAGTCTTGCTCATGTTCACCCAGAGGTAGCCTCGGCGGATTGTATGGGGAATCAGTGGCCGGTGGGCGGTAGACTCGGCCGATGAATATCGAATCACGCATCCGTCGCGGCTACTTCGATGGGCACACTGGGCAAGTGCACTACCGACTGATCGGCTCGCGCGACGCGCGCCCTTTATTGTTGCTGCATCAGTCGCCTTTGTCAGGGACTCAGTTCGATGCGGCGATGCCGTTGCTCGCGTCGTTGGGCTACTGTGTCGTCGCGCCAGATATGCCGGGATTCGGCATGTCGGATGCGCCGCCCGAGGGTTCGACGCTCGACGATTTCGCGAGCATCATCGATGCGGTGCTCAACGGGATGCAATGGTCGACAGCGAGCATCGTGGGTCACCATACTGGTGCTGTGTTGGGCTCGGTTTATGCGCGGCGTCATCCGAGCGCCGTCGAGAAACTGGTGCTCAATGGATTTCCGTTGTTGGGCGAGGCGGAGCGCAAGCACTTTGCTAGTTTCTACTTCGGGCCGAAGGAGCCGCAGCTCGACGGTTCGCATCTGCTGAAGGCCTGGGAGACGCGACTGCGTGCGACGCCCGGTTGGACGGACATCCATCTGATGCATCGCTACACCATCGAAGCATTACATCGCGGCGCGACGAACTGGAAGGCGTTTCCGCTCGTGATCAGTGCGGATCTCGAGAGCGTCTTACGTGCGCTCACCGTGCCGACCCTGATGTTGACCAATACGGGTGAAGATCTCTATGAGTCGACGCGGCGTGCGTGGCAGCTGAGGCCAGATTTTTTCGCCTATGCAGAGCTGCAGGGCGGCACCCACGATATCGTCGATGAGCAGCCGCAAGTTTGGGTCGAAACGATCGATCGGTTTTTAAAAGCGGCTGCCTAAAGGCTCAATAGCGCTACGGCGAGGGCAGTGCCGAGTGCGGGGACGATCACGGTGAGTGCGCCGAGCGCCGGATAGGCGGCGGCATAGGTCTCCTTGCAGATACCGCGCAAGGTGGTGACGACGTAGCCGTTGTGAGGCAGCGAGTCGAGCGCGCCTGAGGAGATTGACACCACCCGATGCAGCCCAGCGGGATCAACACCCATATCGATGTAATCGGGCGCGATCAGCGGCAGCGCAATGCTTTGTCCGCCGGAGGCAGAGCCGGTTAATCCGGCGATCACCGACACGGCAACTGCCGCGCCGATCAGAGGCTCACCCGGCAGCGAGGTCATGGTGTCGACCGCCGCCTGAAAACCCGGCGTGAGTTTGGCGACCGATCCAAAGCCGACCACGGCGGCGGTGTTGGCAATGGCAATCAGCGCGCCGAGCGCGCCGCCCGTTGCTGCAGCACCATAGCGGCCAGATAGCTGCCGCAGATGCAGCAAGATCGCAGCAATGACGCCGAGGCCGAGCGCCAAAATCAGAGCAGATTCTTTGAGCGAGTCGTGCCAAATGAAAGACACCGCCAGCACGACCAATAATGGGACCGCGCCGCGCCAAAGCGCGGGTAACTCGCGCGTCACGTTGGCAACCGGGTCATCGGTACGGGATTCAAAGATTTCACCATTCGCGACCGCACGACGAATCATCGAGCGCAGCCAGAGGTAACCACCGATGGCCATCGATACTGCGACGACGAGACTCGTTTCCGCGGCTGCATAGGGAGTTGTGCCCAGAAACTTGATCGGAATCCAGTTCTGGATTTCCGGTGAGCCTGCCGAGGTCATGGTGAAAGTCACCGATCCGAAGGCGAGTGCGGCAGGAATGAATCGACGGGGCAGATTGGCAACTTTGAAGAGCGACAGCGCCATCGGGAATACGGAGAAGGCGACGACGAAGAGCGAGACGCCACCATAGGTGAGTACCGCGCAGGCCAGCACGACGGCGAGCGGTGCATGTTTGGCACCGGTGCGATTGACGATCCATGCGGCAACCGAGTCGGCCGCGCCGCTCGCTTCCATGACCTTGCCGAACAACGAGCCTAGCAAGAACATAAAGAACCAAGTCTGAATGAAGCCGACGAAGCCGCCCATGTACGCGCTGGTGAAGGCGGGTGCCTCAGCCGCTGCCATGGAGGGAAACGGCGCGATGCCACTAGTGGCCGCCACGAACAGGGCGCACAGTGGCGCGGCAATCAGTAGCTCGACGCCGCGGATCGTCAGGTAGACGAGCAGAGCGAGGCCAAGTATCAGACCAAGCAGACTCAGCATATCAGCGCAGTATGCCCGAAGCCGGCAGCGGCTTCTCTTGCGTCAAAAACGCGTACACATCATCTAGCGACTCATCGACTACGGGTTGCATCGGTGCGAAAGCGGGCTCCATACCTGGTATGACGAGAAAGGCATCGAAATGCTGACCGTTGGCAATCTCGAGGAATCGGAAGTTCGGGTTTAGAGGGGCGGCCAAGGCGGCGTAACGGCGCGAGGTGTGTGCGATGGGAATCAGCGCATCGCTTGCACCATGCAGCACAAGCACCGGGCGCTGGCCCGTTCGGCCAGCGACGTTCAATTTATCGGTAGTGTTTTTAGTGCTTGCAGAGAGGTTACGTAGGCACTTCGTCGTGTCGTAAGTGAGCGCATTGGCGATCGAGACGCCGCCGCTCGCGTCTCGAGCGACGATATTGATCCCAGCCGTTGGAGTGATACCCGTGCCGTCGCTGAAAAGAGCGGCGCGTTCACTCGCCTGCAATTCGCGCGGCTGACCGTTCGTATCGGTCGCTGAAAAGCCGATGTTGCAAGCGGGTCGATTCAGGTCGCGACGAAGATAGCTCTGCGCATAGGTCGCGCCCACCGACGTCCATAGTCCAAATTGCAGATTGACGGCGCCGAGCCGAAGCGCGGAAGGCTCGATGCCGCTTTTCAGCAGTCTCTGGCGGGCATCGCTCGCGCGAGCGGCGGTGTCCGTTCCGTTGACCAGTCCGTCCTTGGCAAGCCGCTCGCACCAGTCCGTGTGGCGCGCCACGTTCATACCAATGACCATTCCAAGCGGTATTTCGGCGAGATTTTCCGCCAGTATCGCGCAGGGTTGCAGCATGGCATGCAGAGTTGCGTACTCGTACAGAGACGGTGCACCCGGCGTGTGAACATTAGGCTCGGACGCAACGGCAGCATCAATAAAATCCGCGTCATCGGTCTCGAGGGCTTGGAGTACGGCAGCGGCGCCATTCGAGATGCCTGCTGCGATGATCAACGTATTCTTTGGCGTGAATGCCGCGCGTCCAGGATACTCGGCGCTCAGTAGTTGCAGGGCGAGTTCGCCGGAGCGCAACAACATACGTCCCCAGTTGGGTTCGTTATCAAACGCTTGATGCGCATGCGCCATCTGCAGGGCATGCGGGAATGGACTCGCTGATGGGGCGATTTGTTCGATCCGGCCCGATGCATCCAGCCGCCAACCGTTGGTTTGGTCAGTGACGCGCATGCCGAGCCCCTTGTCGTCGCTGACGACAGCGCAGCCTTTGCGTAAACCCCACTGACCCACGGTCGGCAGGCTGCCAAACATTCCGCGCGAACCTGATGCTGCGGTGAGCAGCAGACAGGGCTTATTCGCGTCGAAAGTCGCGGGGATCTGCAGGAGGAACGATGATTCGGGGATGTTGCCACTGGATTTGACGTGTGCGACGTACTCGATTCCGGCAATACGGGTATCGCTGCCATACGGCCAACGTCGCAGGTCGACCAGAGCCCGCCAGTTTTGATGTACCGCACGCTGCCGTCGCTCTCGCCATTCGCTGAGTTTTTGGCTTTCTGCGGTGGCTGGTTGTTGCGCGAGTCCCGCAATCCCAAGGCCGGCGGTCAGTAGATCATCCGTCTGACCATCGAAGACGTGGCGCTCTGGCTTTTCCTGGTAGGGGCTCGTCGTATCACTGGCGTTGACCGATCCGGCGACAAAAAGCGCTGCCGTCAGCGCAGTCAGTGCTTTTTTAGGCGACGTGGGCTTCGAGATAGGCATGGGTTGTGCGCAGCTCCCTTTTGAGGATTTTACCGTTCGGGTTGCGTGGTAGAGCATCGACTAGGGCGACGCCCGCCACGCGTTGCTGGCGACCCACTCGGGCGTTGATCCATTCACGCAGTTCGATCGCGAGAGACTCGCTCGGCATTTTGCCTGCACGTGGGACCACGATTGCGTAGGGAGTCTCTCCCCACTTGGCGCTCTTGATGCCGATGACGGCGATCTCGGCCACAGCTGGGTGAACTGCGGCGACAGACTCTATATCGGCGGGATACACGTTCTGGCCGCCGGAGATGATCATGTCCTTCTTGCGATCGACGATGAAGAGATAACCTTGCTCATCGAAGCGCCCGATATCACCCGTGCGCAGCCAAACCGCACCCGTCGGATCGATCCAAGTACTCTCGGTATTGGCTTCGGGACGACGGTAATACCCTGTCATCGTGATATGCCCGCGCGAGACGATCTCACCACTCTCGCCGGATTTCACCGGTTGGTCAGACTCATCGATGAGCAGAATGTCGGTGCCGGGCAGCGGCTTGCCGACAGACATCTCGCGGCCCTCGGCTTCTTCCGGATCGAGTGTCGTGATGACGCCCTCGGTCAACCCATAGAGCTCGATGAAAGCACAGCCGAAATCCCGCAGAGCGCGTTGTTTGATGGGTAACGGCAAAGGCGAACCACAGCACATCAAAGCGCGCAGCGAGCGCATGTCGGTTTTGCCGAATGCGGGGCTCTCCAGCAGACGCTGAACAATGATCGGTACCAACGAACTATGCGAGACGCGATGCGTTTCGATCGTGCGCAGTGCCTTCTCTGGCTCGAACCGTCGCTCGATCACGAGCGTGCCGCCGACGATGAAGGTGCTGAGCATGCTGACCCAGCTGATATTCGAGTAGAGCCCGATCGGGCAGAGTGTGACGGCGCGCGAATCGTAGCGCAGCGCAAGTGCGATAGAGCGTGCCCAATCGATACGGCGCCGATGATCATGGGTGATGCCTTTGGGTACGCCGGTCGTGCCCGAGCTATAAATGATGTTGCAGAGAGCATCCGGCTCGACTTTGTAGTCCTCAATTTCGCTTTGCAGCGAAGCGTCTACGGCTTGGCTCAGCCAGTTGGCGTAGTCGTGCCAAGGCGCCTCGAGCAAAGTCGCTGGTGCTTCCGCAGCCGCAAGCCACAGTCGCACCTGCGGATGATTTTTCGGATCGAGCTGTTTGACATAGCTCGCACTGGCGATGACGGCGGAGGCTTCACAATCGTTGATCATCGCCGACATCGCATCGGCCGAGACCGACACATTGAGCGGCACCACGCAGGCGCCCGCGCGGATGACGCCGAAGAGCGACTCCAACATGTCCGGGCCGTTGTTCATCACCACGATCACTCGCTCGCCCGGTTGCACGCCGGAGCGGCGCAGTCGAGCGGCGAAGTGTCGTAAGCGCCGACCGAAGGTTTGCCACGACCAGACGAGATCGTCGCAGACCATGGCCGGCTTCTCGCCCAACCACCGCGACTGCCGGTCGATCAGATCCGGCAGCAGCGGTGCGGGCGCGTCGAAGTGCGCCATCGTCATCGTCGATCAGCGAAACGAGTAGGCGACGCTGACCGAGTACTGGCGGGGCGGTGCGTAGAACGCATTCTGTACGTTGCCGAACACGGGCCCAGCGAACACGTATCCACCGATGCGATAGCGCTCGTCAGTGAGGTTACGCCCTGCCGCTGTCACGCTTAGGCGACCATCAGCAGCCGTCCAGGTCGCCGCGAGATCGACGATGGAGTACGACTTTTGGTCGATGGCGGGGTTAGCCACTTCGAAGAGCTGGTAGTCGTCACGATAGGAGAACGCAGGCACGATTGTCAGCGAGCCGCTATCGCCCAGATCCTGGGTCCAGTTCAAGGACAGAGCGGCTGTCCACTCGGGCGTGTTCTGGAAAGCGCGCTGACTGGCGAGATTGCGACGGGTCGCGGTGGCCGGATCGAAGGTGATGAACTCATCGAACTTCGCATCGATGTAGCCAACCTGGAACGCCGCCGAGAGATTCTCGGAGAGTGACAGCGATCCCTCGAGCTCGAGGCCATCGATCGACGAGCTGCCCGCATTGTCCACGAAGCTGACGACGGTGGTGCCGATCGCAAACTGCGAGGTGATCTGTTGGTCGGTGTAATCCGACGTAAAGACCGCTGCGTTGATTCGAGCGCGACCATCGAGCATCGAGGCCTTGACGCCGAGTTCCAGCGTCTCAACGATTTCTGGTTCGTAACCTTTGACCGTATCAGCATAGAAAATCGCATCGCCGCGCATATCAAAGCCGCCGGACTTGAAGCCCTTGCCCCAAGATCCGTACACGGTCAGCGCATCGCTCGGCTCGTAGGAGACGCTGACGCGCGGCGTGAACTCCGAAAACTCGCGCTCGTTCGTGTAGTTCGTGCGTAGCAACCCCGGTATCGCCGCAGCGTTACCAAATAGCGGACTGCGAATGCCCGTGAAATTCTGGCGATATACCGTACCTTTTTTCTCGTCTTTGGTGTATCGACCGCCCACTGATACAGACCACTGATCCGTGAATCGATAGCTGAGGTCAGCAAAGGCAGCGAAGCTATCCGTCCCGACTTGGCCGGAAGTCACGGTGGTGAGGTTGGCGATACCGACGATCGTGTCGAAGGCGCCTGCAGCCGTGCCGTCCATCAAAAACACACCCGCGACCGCCGAAGCGCGATCACCGGAGTAGACGAGTTGCAATTCGTGGGTAGTCTGATCGTCTTCGTAGAACGCGGGCACATCGAGTGCTGCAGCGGGCGCGGTATCGAAGTCGATGAGGGTGTCGGTACGACCTTCGCGACGTGCTGCGATGTAACGCAACATGTACTCATCGCTCAGCGTGTATTCACCCAGGAACGAGACCCCCTCGGTGGCGACGGAGTTATCATCACCCAAGCCAGCGCGAGTGTCGTAGAGATTGGGCAGTACGGTCTCGCCGGCGGTCAGACCAGAGCCGACAACCTCACGGTGACCGTGGCGTGCATTCGAGTCATCCTGCAGATCATCCGCTGCTACACGGAGGAACAGATTGTCGCTCGGCTTCCATTCCATGGCGAGGCGATAGGCGAGGATATCTTTGTCGTAATGCTCGGCACCTGTCACCAAGTTCTTGCCGAAGCCGTCGCGATTGAGGCTCGAGAGAGCCGCGCCTAGCGAGAGGGTGTCGGTGAGGGGGAGAGCTGCCTTGACTGACAGATCGCGCTGCGAGTAAGAGCCAAGCGTGACTTTGGTATCGAACGAGGCTTCGTCGCCTAGGCGCTTGGTAACGTATTTGACCGCGCCACCTACCGAGTTGCGTCCGTACAGGGTGCCTTGCGGACCACGCAGCACTTCGATGCGCTCCACGTCATACAGCTCGAGAACAGCGCCTTGGGGTCTTGCGACATAGACGTCATCGACATAGAGACCAACACCGGGCTCGAAGCCCCACAGCGGATCCTGCTGTCCGACGCCGCGGATAAAGGCGATCAAAGTGGAGTTGCTGCCGCGAGCGACCTGCAAGGTGAGATTCGGCACCGTCTGTTGCAGGATGGTGATGTCGGTTGCACCGAGCTGTTCAAGGTCCGCCCCTGAGAAGGTGCTGACGGCAACAGGAACGTCCTGCAGCGATTCTTCGCGTCGGCGCGCCGTGACAGTGATTTCTTCGAGAGCGGCGGCGCCATCTTGTGCCCGCGCCGGCGCAGGCAGCAGGGCGATCATGGTGGTTCCGAGTGCCAGCGCGACAGAGAGCGCAATGCGACCTTTCGCGGTTGTATTGATACCGTTCATCCTGGTCCCCTGTTGATGGATTTATGGTTAATTAATTCAACGGTCGATGAAATCTAATTCAGCGATTGTTGAAAAACAAGTCACCGGGATGGTTTGCCTGCGGGTGGTCGGTCGGGTCAGACTTGGCAGATGGCAAGAACAACAAAAGCGGCGCCGGTCCGCGGTCCTCGCAAAGCAGGCCCTGAGGCCACCCGGCAAAAAATCCTGGATGCGGCGGAGATTCTTTTCGCCGAAAGAGGGTTTCACTCGGTTTCGGTCCGCGATATCACGGCGGCAGCTGGGGTCGATGTCGCTCTCATCAACTATCACTTCGGCAGCAAACAACTTTTATTCGAAACGGTTTTCATGCGCCGCGCCGAGGTGCTCAACGCCGAGCGGCTACGGCGGCTGGAGGCGGTGGTGCAGCGCGCCAAGCCGCGCGCGCCCAAGGTGGAAGAAATTATCAATGCCTTCACCCATCCGTTGCTTGATCGGTCGGCCCGCGGTGGCCCCGGTTGGAAGGCCTACTTTGCGCTGATTGCGCAGGTCAATAATTCCACTGAGTTCGGTGGCCTGATGATGACCCGTTACTTCGATCCGGTAGTGCACGCATTCATCGCAGCTTTACGACGCGCTTTTCCGAACTGTGATGACCGGGAACTTTATTGGAGCTACCACTTTCTCTCGGGCGCACTCACTTTGACCTTTGCCGAGACCGGACGTATCGACAATCTTTCGCAAGGTGCCTGTCGATCGAACGATCTGGACAGTGTCCATGAGCGTCTGGTGCCTTACGTGGCGGCCGGTTTTCGCGCGCTGTGTTCGAAATCCTCAGCGGTCCAAGGACGGCGCCCGCGCCGCGCGTTATAGGCGCTCGATCCCGCGCCGCCCGTCCTCGATGACGAACTTGGCAAGTGTGGTGGCGGTAGCCTCGCTTTCGCGCACCGAGCCGAAGCCGATCATCTCGGCATTCAGCCGCTCTGGTGTCACTTCGAGCCACAAATAACCGCGGTACTCGCGTTCCGCGTAGTGCACACCAACCGCATCGCTGCGGTTATAAGCCTCGATGACTTTTTTCGGTGGCGGGCCTGAGGTGATCGAGGTGGTCACGAATTCACTCGTGACGATCGGCGACTTCGGATCGCGCGGATCGATTCTTTGATCGCCCGCGATGAAGGCGTGAATGTCGCCACCCAAGATCACGGGGTTATTCGCACCGCTTGCCGAAATCGACTCCAGCATGCGGCGCCGTGCCGCCGGGTAACCCGCCCAGCTATCGTTCCAGTTGAGCGTTTTCGGACCCGGGTCTTCATCGATCCAAGTGAACACAACCCCTTGGCCGAGCAGATTCCAGCGCGCCTTCGAGGCCGCGAGTTGGTTCGCCAACCATTGTTCCTGGACTGACCCTAGGATTGTGCGATCCGGATCGCGCCAGTCGGCGCATTGTTCGACAACCACTCGCGTTCCGCCGCGACGGGGCGGTTGCGGGCAAGCTTGGGGCGAGCGGTATTGGCGCTCATCGAGCATATGAATCGCCAACAGATCGCCGAACTGCCGCGACATGTAGAGCGCCATGTCGGCGCCTTGCGGTTTAGCCGACAGGGGGAGGGGCATGTGCTCCCAATAGGCTTGGTAGGCCGCTGCACGACGGGCGGCAAACTCTGCCTGCTCTGCAGGGTTCTCCGACTGCAGATCCGCATAATCATTATCGAGCTCGTGATCATCGTGAGTGACGAGCCACGGGCAGTGCGCATGCGCCTCTTGCAGCAGCGTGTCCGATCGATACCAGGCGTAGCGACGGCGATAGTCCGCGAGAGTCTTGCACTCGACGTTGGAGTCGTGAGGGCGTACCGGATTCGCGGTGTTGCCTTCGTAGATGTAGTCGCCGAGGTGGATGATCAGATCGCTGCCGCGCGACACCATGTCGCGGTAGGCGTGGAAATAGCCCTGCTCATAGTGCTGGCAGCTCGCGACGCTGATGCGCAGCATCGAGCGCATCGATCCGGCGGCGTTCGCGGTCCACGTTCGCCCGATCGGGCTCACATGATCGCCGGCGCGAAAACGATAGTAGAACTCGCGACCCGATGGCAGGCCGCTAACTTCAAGATGGACACTGTGACCGTCGGCGGCCGTCGCGACCACAGTGCCTGATTGAACGCGCCGAGAAAAATTCGGATCGGTCGCGATCTCATACGTCAGGATGAAATCCGCATCGGCGAGTTCGCTCGCAGCATCGACATTCGGCGCGAGGCGGGTCCATAGCACCATTCCGTCGTCGGTCGGATATCCCGAGGCGACGCCGAGCGTGAAGGGGTTGGTGGCAAACCTGCGCAGGCGCAGCCGGGCAGCTTGTAGGGATCGAGGCGCGAGGGCGAGTCCGGCGCCGGCGATCGCCGCTTGCAGTACATGTCTTCGCAGGGGCATGGAGTGTGAGTGTAGCGCTGTGCTAGCGTGCCGTTCCATGATTAATTGGAGTTTGATTTTCCGTTTGCTGCACCACTTCGGCTCGGCCGGGATTATTGGCGCATTCGCGGCGATCATTATCGTCGTGACCTACGCGCCCGCGCCGGATCTTTCGCTCACCGGGTACGCGGCAGCCCGTACTTCGATCGCGATGATCTCCAAATGGATCTTGGTTCCGGCGCTCCTGCTGGTGATCTGTAGTGGCCTACTCAGCATGGCGGCGACGCCTGCCTATCAAAACGCGGGCTGGGCTTGGTTCAAAGCCCTGTTGGGTCTTGCCATGTTCGAAGGGACGCTCGTCATCGTAGATGCGGCTGCGCGCAAGACGGCCGAGTTTGCGGCGGCCGCCGCGCAGGCGGGGCAATACGATCCCGCCGCGCTCGCCACGCTCGTGGCTCGTGAGCAGAACGGTCTGTGGGCTCTGCTGGCAGTCGCCATCGCCAATGTCGCAGTCGGCGTGTGGTGACCGCGCTTTGCCAGGCAGATCAAAGATTGAGTCATCTAGCCGATGGCTATGTCACCGACATGGCCTATACGCGTCATCATCATGCGACGCTCGACCCTGCGCGGGCGATCCTGGTCGCCAAGCGAGCGGGGCTCGCACCGCCTGAGATTCGATACGCCTGCGAGCTCGGCTTCGGGCAGGGGCTGAGTCTCGCCATCCACTCGAGTGCGAGTGACGTGGAGTGGTGGGGTG
>Ga0169931_10008975_pt1 | contig 14490 bp, 12 predicted proteins | sample Kivu_15m_20L_FD_129675 | JGI IMG/M metagenome (GOLD analysis project Ga0169931, IMG submission 129675) | Freshwater microbial communities from Lake Kivu, Western Province, Rwanda to study Microbial Dark Matter (Phase II) - Kivu_15m_20L... | ecosystem: Environmental > Aquatic > Freshwater > Lake...
ATTTGCAAATGTTTTATTCAGCAGCGCAGATACGGTTTGATTTAATTCTGCATTTCTTTGTATCGCTTCGTCAGTACTAGAATTTGCTATGTCTAATGCGTTTTTATAAATAGAATATTCTTTAGAAAGGTCACCTAAAGCTGCTTTCAAAATATTAATTTGGAACACGCCGCCGACTTGCTCTGCAATAGCTGACCTTTGTGAATCTCCCAAATTATCAAATCTTTGAGCTAATTCCTCTAATATTTTAAGAGCAGGTAATGTATTACCTTCTACATCTCTTACTTGTACACCCAATGCTTGTAAAGCGTCTAGAGTATCCTGCCTTTGAATTCTAGTAAATATAGTTTTTAAAGAATTACCAATTACAGCGCCCCCTCGGGCCGTAGTTTGTTGGACGCTAGTTACAATAGCTAATAATTCATCAAAGCTAACCCCTGCATCAATTGCGCTACTACCAACTCTTTGTAGTGCATTAGCTAAATCTGCTGAGCTTACGGCGAATGCAGCGTCAACATTTGCTAATTTATTAATGACTTCTGTAGAAGTTATCCCTACCTTAGCAAAACTATTGACTGCCGCAGTTAAGGCTTCTACGCTACTTACAGTATCTAGACCGCTTAAGCGTGTTAATATCAATGCATCTCTTGTTCTTTTTAATGTTTCTTCTAATCCAAGACCTTGTCTAGCAAATTCTGTCGCAGCAGACGTCACTTCTCTAAATGCTTGCCCAGTATCTTTTGCAATATCGAATAATTGATTACTAAAATTTTTTAACACTCCTTCGCTAGCATTTAAAATAACATTAATATCTTTTAAAGATTTTTCAACCTCGATCGTCGTGCGTATTAAATCCGAAAATGATTTTTGTACAGCATATATTATACCTGCGCTTGCGCCGAACGCTATAACACGAGCATTAGAAGCGTCTAATGATTTTTGAAATTCATTTGAGGCCCCAGTAATTCTCCCCAAGGGCTGAGTAAAAGCTTTTTCATTTAAACCTTTAAGTTTAAAATCTCTCGAAAGAGCAACTTGAATATCTCTTTCTAGTTGCCTTGTATCTGCTCCAACTGGTATTGTAGCCGTAGTTCTTGCCATAATGCCTTTTACCTAACCTATAATAATATTACACAATATATTGATTTATTTTAAACTTTATGCAACTTAATAAAATCGTCCATAGATAAAGTACCGCCATGTTTTTTTGCTACATCTTGAAGACTAATTGCGTTTTCATTTTTAGTAATTTTTTCGATATCCCCTTTGGATGCCCCCACTAAAGAAGAAGCAACAAAGTCTTGATTTTTTTTATTTTTATTAGCAGATTTACTTAATATTTCTTCTGCATTTTTAGCGCTTTCTAACCATTCAATAAGTAGATCTGGATCTTCGTAAGACTCTATGGGAGGTTTATGCTTAGATTCGGATAATTCATGTTTAAAATATCTTGCGTAATTATATATCTCTACTTGATAATAAGTCAAGCCTACTATTGGTTTCCCATATAAATTAGATATATTTTCATTACATATATTAAATATATTTAAATAATAAGAAGATAAAGCAACTTTCTTTAAATATAAAGAAGAAAAATCATTAATCTTTGCATTATATATATCTGTTAATGCGCTTAGCTCTTCTTGCGTAAGGTCCTCATAGTCTTTTTCTGAAAATAGTCTTTCTATTATATTTCCATTTTTATATAAAGATGTAAATATAAAATATTCATTAGTCTTTTTATTAGCATAATCTTCAGCAGTATAACCAATTAAATCATTTTTTTCCATTAGGATTCTATTAAGACTAAGTTGTTCACGATCAATTTCTTTTTTAAAAAAATCTATATCATTTTGTCTAAATGCTTTCGATTTACTATTTTTTAATCCTCTTATTAAATTTTTTATTTTATTTATCTCTTCATCTTTACTTTTTTTCCATAGACCTTCTTTAAAAAGAAAATCTTCTTTTTCTTCTACAGTAGGCAAGCCTTTAGAAATCGCTTGGGCTAAATATAATTCTTTTTTATGTTCAATTTCTATATTATCTAATACGTTTAAATGTTTTAAATAAACGAAAGAATCCAAGTATTTGGTTATCGAAAAACCCTTGATTATATCTCCAAATAAAATTCTTAATTTATCTTTACTTGTCTTTTTCAAGAGGTGGCTCTTGTTTAACTGGAGAAATAACTCTTAATAAATTATCAAACTCATCCTTAGAAGTCGCTCTTCCCATGTACCAAAAACTAATTAAATAAATAAGTTTTTGTATAACTTTTTTTTCGAACTGAAGGTCTTTGTCTTCAATATCATCATATGCTTCAAGTTTTTCTGCGTAAGAGCCATCTCCAAATAAAGGTTTAAAATTATCATTTTCTTCAAAATAACTTAAATTTAAAAGCCACCATATTATGGTTTTATTTCTGGCTCTATTCTCTGCGGTTTGCTCAAATAAGCTAGATTGAGCAACCTCAAAATTCTGTATCTTTTCTCTAATATTTTCTATCTCTTCCATTATCAATTTTAATTTATCTTGTTCTTCTTCCGTTCTTCTTTCTTTTTCAATTAGTGAAAATCTCTGAAATTCATTTTGTAATTCAAAAAGCTTTACATACGCCCCAGAATATTCAACCTGCTCCTCATCACTAAAAACTCCTCCATCATTATTTATTCTTTTCGCTAATAACGCTCTAGTCAATAATCCAGATTTAATTCCTTGAGATAGTGTTACTCCATAAAAAAGTTCAGCTTCATCAAATAAATTTCTTGAAGGTTTTTTTACAATAACTTTAACAGGCTCATTCTTCTTAACTTTTTTAATTGTTTTGATTTCTTCTCCGCTTTCGTTTTTTGAAACTTCAGCCTCTTCAGCTTCAATCTCTTTATCCACAAAAAAACTATATAATTCTTTCATACTTTATTCTCCTTTTGTTAATATACCTTTGTACAACTCTTTTACTTTTTTAGAAAAAACTTTGCCGCCTATTATTTTATAAAATTTCTCTTTTTTATCTTCAGGCCAAACTTTATATAAATTAACGAATCGCTTGCTAGTTATAGCGTTATAATTAAAATCAAATATTTTAAAGTTTTTAGACAACTCTCTTTGGTTGCTTGGCATTGTTAAATTTCCAATTATAATTTGGTCTACAGAGAGATTTAATTTTTTTTTCATTTTACTTTAATATCTAAATTATTAAAATATTCCTCTATTTCCCTAATCGCATCATTAGCGTTATCCAAGATTCGCTTGCGTATTTTTTGATAAGTTTCATCATTTATATTATATCCAGAATCAGAAAGATCTTCTAGAATAAAAAAGAAATTCTTATATATACTAGTTATTTTTCTTTTTACTTGAAAAAGAGCTAGCTCTTTTATTTTTTCACTATTTAATTCCATACCTTTTTGAAACCTTTTACCTTAATAAGGTTTACACAAAAAAACCCCCGAAAATCGGGGGTTTTTTATATATTAATATAGTATTATTAAACTAATCCACTAATAAATAATCCATTATTTTTATCTTCTGGACCACCAATTTGAGAACTAAAGTTTAATGTTACGGTTTTATTGCTACCGATATCAGAACTATATTCTTGACTATCTAGTTTAGCATTCTTTAAATTAAGTCTGGCTACGACATCATCGGAACCAGGTCTTTTTATACTAATGCTTGGGTTATAACTTGTAGAAGCGTCATTATCTACTAAACTAATCAAATTGCCAGAAGTCATATCTGTAACCTGGGCATCTAAGCTTAAGTTTACAGTCAAAGGAAAGTCAATTTCCCTAGCAAAAGCAAATCTACTTCCAAGTTTTTCAATAGGAGTACGAGCGAGATCAAAACTCAAAGTATAGCTTTGAATATTAAATTGATTGTTTCCGCTAGAAGTTGCTCCGATTACGCTTGGTAGACTAAATGTAATATCTCCTGGACGAAGAACGCTTATTCCGCTAGCAAGATTATTTGTATTATTATTTCGCTCTGCATAAGGAAGAGAGAAAAGACGATCGGCAATAATTTTACCATCTGTTGGGTTAATTGCTGGCAATCCTCTTCCACTAGCCTCAGTATCAAATTTCATATTTAAACCTTCTACGCTAACAGAAGCTGTTGGGAAATTTCCTACAGAAGCTTCTTGAGAGTAAGAGGTGATGAAACCATTACCAATACTAATTACGCCTACGCTGTTAGCCGTATTGCCTACTGCATCACTGCCTTCGGCATTAGTTTTAATGAAATAATTTCTTTCATCTTGAGTTTTATTTAAAATTCCAGATATGCAACTAACTTCTGCGGTTACTGTGCCACCTGCGCCGGTTTTTTGCACTGTAAATCCAAGTAATTCTTCGTTTGCTAGATTAGCAAAAAGATAATTGAAATCTAGCGATACTGTTGGACTAGTTAAAACTACACGATCTATAGCTGCTAGTTGACCAAACTGATTTACATCCGTACGATCAATATTAAAACTATAGTTTGCAGTTTGGACTCTCTGGATTTGTCTTACAAGATTAGTGTCTCCAGATATATTTGTGTTTGCGCCACCTTGGAAATGAGCCCCTGTAGCGGGGCTAGGACCTGCATAAACGGCTTCTGATTGATAAATTATTCTATTTCTTGGCATATTAATTATTCTCCATTTATTGTTATTACACCTTATTTTATGGTTTTTTTATTTTTTTATATTCTAGGGTATCTATTTTTACTTAAATCAAAGTCAACAAACGCAGTAAATACATTAGGGTTTAATTTATTATAACTATTAATAAATCTGCTATCTATCTTAGATACATATACGTTATCTATATGAAGATAGTCATCATTTTGAAGTTTATTTGCTGTTAAATTGTTATAGTTAAAATAGCCATTGTTAGCACTTCCCAGTATATTAAACGGCATCTCATTCTCGTAAATTAAAGGCACATACGTCCTTACTGTATCTCGAAATATGCTTGTTAAAGCATCTAATTTAAATATACTATCAGATAATACAATAGCTCTGACATTTATATTAGTTTTATCTAATCCCCCGAAAGCAAGAGGTTCATTGTCCCCGCCTTGATATTTAAGATATACTACAGGATAGGTTTCAGCATTTAAAGGCAAACCCGTCGGATTTTGAGATGTTTTTGGATTTAGTTGGAACTGAGTTTCAAATAATAAATCTTCTTCGGTCTCACTTGTAAGAAATATATTAAAATCTTTGACAGCATAATTTCCGCTTAAAGATGAACTAGGGTTATTAATCTGAGATGTAAAATAAAGATGTCCTTGAGATGAATTTATTCCAGTTAAATTATTTTCTCCTATCTTAGAAAAGATGTTATTAATATAAATTCCACTTATAATACTTGCTCCAGATATCGAACTATCAACGACCATCTGTTTATATGGGGCGCCATATGTATAAAATCCAAAATATTGAGATTCTACCGGATAAAAATTACTTGAAAAATTAACGAAAGCTTCTCCTTTTGACAATAATTTATTATCAAACCATAAAAGCATACTCGACATTACGATATTATTAAATTGTACTTTCATATTTTAAAGTTTTTTAAAAAGTTGATATATAATTTACTTAGATATGGTCTAGGTTTAAAATTAGATTTTCTAACTTTATTTTTTGATTGTATCGCTCTTCCCGATCTACTCTCTGGAAATATTAAACCATAAAGATAGTTACTAAATCCAGAAATTCCCTTTTCTATTCCTTGAACCCAACTTTTACCGCCTTCAAATGGCATTGGACTTTCTTCATATATCTCTTCTAAAGAAGGAGTGAATACTGAAAAATTAAATATTCCATTTTTTGCATTTTTAAATTTAATGAAAGTATTATTTTTTATTAAATTTTTTATCTTTTCAAGAGGGTTGTCTGATTTTTCAAATCCTATAAATGAAAATAAATTGCCTCCGCCGTCTAAAGTTCTGCTTATATTTGCTGCGCTTGGACCATCTAAGATTTCTTGCGAAACAGGATGGTCTTCGATTTGATTTATATATTTTTCTTTTTCTACCTCAATTGCTTCGGTCGCTATAATCTCTGCATTTTTAATTATAGTGCTATTCTTTACAAGAGCTTGACTTATATTTTGTTTTAATAAATTTTTATTAATTTTGGCTCTCATTATTTTGTCTCTTCTAAAAAATATTGGTAATATGTTTTTGTAAGAAATTTTCTAACTGCAGGAGTACTGACAATCTTAAAAGCTTTTTCATCAAATTCTATTTTTAATGTTTTATTATTTTCTATATAATTTTTCGCTTCTTCTTTCACAACGATTGTGACTGATCCTTGAGGTATAGAAAATTTTAATTCCGAAAGGCTGTCTATGCTTTGTTTTTTATTATAGGAAATTCTAGCTTTAAAAATTTTTGATTCAGGTATAAATGTATATTGAGGTTGATTACCTTGAACATCATATCCATACAAAACATTTGTAGCTTGTACAGAGTTTAAGATTTTTTTAGGCTCTTTATGTATAATTATATCTCTAGAAAAAGAATCGAAGAATTGATCAAACTCTTGAGCTATACCAGACGCAACAATTGGATTCATTATGCTCATAATTAATTTCCATATATTGTTCTATCAATATTTTCTGGATTATAGTTTCCAGGAAAAATATCGTCTCCAGCTATCTGTAAAGGATTTACTTGGTTTAAATTATAAGTGTCGATCAAAGATTTTAACTCTTCGTATTCTTGTTTTCTTATACTATAAAAGTTTCTTAAAACTTCGTTGCTATTAATTTTTTGAATGCTTCCAAAATCATCTTTAACTGATACATAATCTGTAGAAGTTAAACTTGCGGTGCTTTTAATTTTTAAATCAAAATAATAGATAGAATACATTTTTTTAAAAATATATTTCTCTATATCAGTTAGATTAGGCGTGATTTCGTAAGTCCCATCTTTAATTTCATATTTTTTATCTAGCATATTAGACAGTCCGCCAATATTTCTTCTAATCCAAGCGGCAATTGCAGCGATGCTAGTGTCCGATTGTTCTCCTAGCTCTTCATAAATTTCTTGAGCAACGGATGCAACGGTATTTATCATTATGTTAATACTGGTAGTCTTGTAACTCCATCGGCGGCTAGTCTATAACCAAATATATCTTCTGAGGTTGTTGGTACATATGTATCTAAAAATTCTGCTACAACATGATAAACTAATTTTTGCCCAGCTATACCGAATGTGTTAAGAATCAACCTGTCTCCAGCAACGCTAAATGAAGCTATGGCACTATGCGCTCCATGGCTACTACCTACCGTAACCTGATCCTCTATCGTGCCATAGTTAGTCAGTGACGAAGAATTGATAGTTCCATTTTGGTTAACCACATAAAAGCCTCTAGTAATATTTCTAACATATGATAATCCACGATTTGCAACAGATATATGTAGTTTACCATTCCACATTCTATTATTTGGTATATAAGCTCTGGACATCTGTAATTGTGTACTAGAAATATTTGGACTAAAAGATCTCGCGTCTAAATATATCTCTTGAGTTGCTGATCCAGTAACGATTCCGTGCCAAGTTAAAATTGTTTTTTGAGCTGCTCCACCTCTGGCAGAACCATAAAGATCATAATTAGAAGCGCTATGTTGTCCTCCTCCAATTGTATTAGAATATTTCAAATGATTCATCGGGCTAAATGAAATTTGTCCAGGATTATATTCGTAAACATTCGTGCCTATCGCTGCGCCATCAGAAGATTCTACGTAATGATCATTTCCAATAATGACGCTATTCCTTGAACCACTCTTTTGATAGTTGTTATTACCCAGAATACTTGTATCAATAGAGGCTGGAATAAAATTATAAGATCCGATAAGATTTGTGGTCTTTCCATCAAAAGTATTAAAATTACCTAAAATAGAATAATCTTGCACATACCACTTCGCGTCAGAATAATTATTATGACCTATTACCTGAGAGCTTTCACCGTCTCCATTGAAATCAAGTTTTCCACCTTCTATTAGATTATGGGACCCTAAAACGCTTGTCCTTTGTAGTTCTGATATAGTATTTGACTTTCCAATGACTACCATATCATTTGGGGTGATTAGGTTATAATTGAATGGCAAGCCTGGGACTGTATTTGTCGAACCATAGGTTGTAAATTGTGATCCCACTGGGCGGGTTGGATCATGGATATCTACTTGATTTAAAAGAGTATTCGTGATAACATTTTCGCTTCCTAAAACTATAGATTTCATTCCATCTTGAATGAAATTTTCATCTCCTAAAACGTGAGATTCTTGCGAGAAAACCAGATTTCTATTACCAATAACTTTTGTGCCAAGACCCGTAACATAATTACTTGTTCCTACAATTGTAATTCTCTGCACATCATCTCCGTAGTTATTATTCCCATGAATATTAAGCGTATTTGTTTCACCTTTACGAGTTTTAAATTTGTTTTCATTACCAATGATATTTGAATTTCCAAGTGAACCTTCATGAAGAACTGACCATCCATTATAATTCCATCCGCCAATTACTGACCTAACATAACCTTGTGGATCTATAATGTTTTGAAACCAAGGATAGTAGAACTCTGAAGGATAGATTTCATTATTCATTCCTATTAAATTTGTAAGTCCTTTAGAGAATGTAATATTATTTCCGTTTCCGATAACGGTTGTGCTTGCTCCAGAGATATTATTATGAGCACCAATGATAGTAGTATATCCATCGCTTGGAGCAGGAGTATATTCTCTAGAATAAGTATGTTTTTTAGCCCATGGTTGTTTTGAAAAATCTCCATACCAGTTATTATGGATACTTCTATTTACTTTTTGATACAAACGAGAATTTTGATATCCGACAATAATATCGCTATATAAAGATTCATTTCTATGACCAATAGCTATACTATTCGTGGGGGTAATTGTAGCAACTCCGGTTAGAATTGGTATCGCTCCTTGATTATATGTATCTACTAATGGTGTACCAAACTCTTGACCGGCGACCCCAGGCTGACCACTTGCTAATGGCCACGCAGCAGTTATAATTGCAGGAAATACGGAGTTCATAGTTCCGATGTTGACTCCAAGTCCTCTTGATAACTCCCATCTAAATTCACTAATATAATTACCGGATAGATCATAGAACTCAGCGTGGTTATCCGGTTGATAGTTAGGATAAGTTCCTTCAGCATACGGGCTCTGATCGTAATTAGGTCTTCTTAACGAAGAGGTAGTAAGATGAGGGATAATTTTTAGTAATCTATCCGAGTAAGATCTTCTGGACCCAGGATTAAGTTGATTTCCGGTTTCTATATTTCTTATTGCTTGTAATCTTGTCCAATTACCTTGAGGATCCGGTGCAGTCTGGTGAGGCTGGTACTCACCACCGTAATAAAAGTTAATGTAAGCGCCTGTGCCCGCATGCCCGCTCATCCAATACATTAAATCATTGTAGAAATGTGCTTCATTATTAATCTGAACCCCTAACCCACCCATAGATATACCATTTAAATGAGCTAGGTAGAATGTATTCCCTTTCGTTGTGCGGAAAGAGTTTCTTGAATCAGAGAATACTGCTACGCTATTGTTTGTAGCAGTAACGTCATTACCAAAAATTGCGACTCCGCTTGCTCCGTATTGATAGGATGCGCCTCCAGGAGCGAAAATTGCTGGTAATCTGTTAAGAGCGTAAGTATCAACTCCCACCGTGTTTCTGTGGCCCCTTATAAAGATATCTTTAGAATTAGCATCTCCGTTTCGGTAGTAGCTACGAGGACCATAACTATCCCACGCTTCTCCATAAACACGATTCATATTGCCAGCTATATCACCATTTTCACAATAAGCTATTTGATTCATGCCCCCGGCTACAAGATTAAATCTAGAGTTAGTTACTTTATTTAAAACTCCGTTTAATATAGTATTTCCAGCTGTAATTCGTGGCTGCCAGACATTTTGTTTCCTTATGTTTATTAATACATCTCTTGGGGTGAATGGGTCTTGGGTAAGACCGCCGTTAATATCTAACATCTGCCAAGGCTCAGCCATAGTAGCAACTTCTACTGGAGTATTACCAATATGTTGACCGTTTACATAATGACTAAGAGTTGTCCTAGAGATAATATTACTAAAACCGCCTATAATAGAATTGTTATAGCTATCGGTGCTATAGATTCTATTATCTAAACCATTTAAATTATTATTAAAATATCCATCAGTATAGCCTCTAAATGCTCCGGCGGTAAAATTACCTATACCTTTGTAAATAGTTGAATTAAGACCTCCAGCTATAGTATTATAAGCATTTTTCGAAAGATACTGTTCCCACATTAACCCACCACTAATTTGACGATTTCTAATGGATTGACTACCCGTAGGATAACCTATGCCAATAGAGGAAAATCTTGAACCAAGCATGGAATTTCCACTGCCAAAATTAATGTTGGCTAGGCCATTGCTTACGATTAGATCATATCCAGAAACTAAATTGTCTGCTCCGCCACCCACAGTATTCAATCCGCCATAAAGGGAATTTCTAAAACCTCCATTTAAAACTGAAAGGTATGAATCTATTACTCCAGATCTTCCACCAAGAATAGACGAATATTCACTAGCTCTTGCTCCAGTTTGATTTTCAACTCCAAGAGCTACACCACCCAAAGAGGCTCCACCCTCGACAGTTAAATTACCTTTAACAAAAAGTCCGCCCTCTATATGCAGTTTTTCTTTAGCATTCTTTGAAAAAACTCCGATGCCTAGTTTTTCTTGTGGATTTAAAGCGAATGATCCGCTATCAAGAATAAAATTAAGTCTTTTTTCTACATCTAAAGATCTGATTAATGCTTTAGCAAAAAAGTCTGTGCCAGGAATTCTATTTGGGAGCCATGCTCCACTAGAGATTATGATGCCCGTTGATATATATTGCTCTGCATTATTTCCAGCGAATCTTGTGAATGGACCAGTAGAATTGCTTCCTGTAAATAAAGTCCAATATTGGGTCTGTAAATGTTTTGTTAAATTATTTGGGGCAAAATTTAAATTTATTGCTACTCCAGTATTTGTATACTGAAATGATAATGGCGTAAAACTTGCTCCCCAGTCAGGAGTTGGGCCCCAATAATAATCTGGGGCATAACCACCCCAACTATTAAATTTAACTTTAAAATATTTATCTGCAGAAACAATCTTTAAAATCCAGTCTGTATCGAGTATTTTACTCAATATTTCTTCTTCTGGAGCATAAAAATTTACTGAACTATCCCAGTCGCTGTAGTGTCTTTTTTCTGCTATTTCTATATTCTCCCATCCTTCAGCATTCCAAAGAATATCATCAGGACTACTATAGTAATGACTTTGTGACCAAGGATTAAAAAGACCATAGTATCCTCTTGCAAGTTGAGCATTGTGAGGCGCTATATCTGGGAAAGTATAACTTAATCTGTCTCCTTCACTCGGAGAAGCAGTTTGAGTAAATGTCTGCGTTGTACCAGCCACCAATGCTATAGAATTTACTGGATCATAAGACAAGCTAGTTGGTAGGACCACAGAATTTGAAGTAATTAGATTAGGAATAACCCCGGTACCAAGTACTTCAAAATAATCCCCACTAACTAAATAATCCCCACTTAAAACATTGACATTTGGCATATTTGTTATATTTACACCTGTTTATCTTAAATTATTGATTATTTTTTCTTTTACAAAGAAATTATTTAAATTTAATTTACAGTTAGAAATATCCGGATACCCCACATGACCATGGAAAAATTCAAAGTTTTTATAATATTCAAAATTATAATCTTTGGGTTCAATATTATTATGTATATTATACCCATACTTTTTACAAGGCGTAAAAACCCAATATATTAAAGAAGGTAAATTTAAAGCTGCTGCGGCGTGTTGCATAAAAGAATTAACCCCTAGTCTTTTATCAGAAATTCTTATTAAAAACAATATTTCACGGATATTATTGGTTGTCACTGATGAACTATTTAAAAAACCCTTTTGAGTTTTACTATGAATATGATAAATGTCATATTTCGGAGCAAGGTCATTAACTACATCTTGAATAAGGTTATGCGGGATATCCGTTGTCCAATTGTAATCCTTCGAATTTGTAGCTTTTGTTTGTAAAAGCAGAATTGGTTTATCTTTTTTGTGATTTAAAATGTTTTTTTCCTCTTCTTCATCGAAATATATCTCGGGCATCTCTTGGTTATATTGTAGGCCTAAGCATTCACACCATGCATGAATCCAATGCTTGTCTTCTATTAAAAATTGATGACTAGAGTAAACGTCCTCTGAAAGGTATATAACATCATTGCCTTTTACAAAATTAAAATAAATATTATCTGGCAAAAGAATTTGGGCAGGACCTTGAACGCTATGAACCAGAGGGTTATTTTTAAATATATCTGGATATGTGCAAAAAACTATTATTTTTCTATCACTATATTTCTTTTTAATAGCTTTTAATACTGCTGTGGCCGCTATATTTTTACCTATACCTCCAGTAATAAAAAATATTACAGTTTTCAAAATTCTTCTACTAATTTTAAAGACATTGAGCAATTTGCTCTTGTAAATTCATATATTCTTTCTCTAGATTTTAATTCATACCCTTCTATATATTTTTTACATGTTTTATCTTTAGAATTAATAATAAACCTTGATGTTTCAATATTAGGAGCTAATTTATTATCAACTCTTAAATATGATGTAATTAAATTTATAATGTCAAGTTCATTCATATATTTATTATATTAAAGAAAATCCGGAAGCTCTATTAAATGTTAATATTGTATCTATAATTCTTCCTATGTTAGATCCTCCTGGACCAGGATTGTAAGCTGCAAAATAAAATTTATATCCAATATATTCATTTTCTACTTGTTGGACATAAGAAGTATCAGTATAAACTCGTTCGATTGCTCCAGGAAAACTATCTGCACCACCAAAATCTTGCAATCCACTAATCGTAGATTCAATAAATGAACCAGGATTAAATGGATCTGGTCTTATTTGTCTAACCAAACAATGCAAGCCGTCATTAACTAAACTATCCGCATAAACATATGCGCTAATATAATAATCTCCTGTACCAAAAGCTTGATAAGGATTGAAAATTCTTATGCCATCTGGGAATCTTCCTTCTGCTGTGTTACCTGCAGGGTTTAAAGGATAAAAACCATGGTAATCTGCTAAAGATTGCGGGGTCATATTTAATGGAGCTATTTCTGCTCCTGGTTGATAATCTGAATCTGAGAAAAAAGTATTTCTAAATCTATTCAAAATTAATGGCCCAAAACTTTTTGCCCCAATAGGATTTAAAATTTCCTGTACACCAATAACATTTTTAATTGAATGAGAATGATGGCGATACTGATTTATATCATCTGGAGGAATAATCGACCACTCAAAAAAATCTGTTCCATTACTATATCCAACGTATTTTGCTTTAAATTTTTTACTTTCACCTGGAGCAACTGATGCAAAAAGATATGGACTAGTATAAGATGGAACTCCTGCGGTTTGAATAATTGATTGGTTTAATACCCCTATAGCGGAACTCGCACTAGCGTTATAAATAACTAATTCATTATTTAAATCCATATGATTTATACCGCCAAAAATAGACATTTCATTTCCTATGTAAGTATTTCCTGCGTCTGTTAAGTGCACTTCTGGCCGACTTACAAATCCAACTCCAGGGAAAGGACTAGGAGTTATTGAATAAAAATTATTACTATCAATATTATTTGCCCAAATCCCTTTCCAGCCCGATCTTGGAAAAAAATTATTATTTTTATATACTCCTGTATAAATTCTATCTGGTAAATGGGGAAATGGACTTAAGTCTTTTTCATTAACAAAAAGATTTCCACTTATTCTTAGCCCTTCGTTATTTTTAATACCAGAACTCAAAATATTTATCTGAGAACTCTTAAAGTTAAATTCTGTATTCTCAATATTAAAAGTTTTTATATCATTAAGATAAAGATTACCACTAAAATATAGGCCAGTATAATCTGGAAAATAAGTAAGATTATTTGAACCAGAAACGATGCCCATATTTTCAGCGTAAAGTAATTGATTAGACCCAAATATTTTAAACGTCCCAGTATTTCCAGTTGCTCCTGTATATCCCGTGAATCCTGTAAAGCCAGTATATCCTGTAGCACCAGTAGAAACAGCGTCTCCTGGAATACCTTGGATTCCTGTTGGGCCAGTAGATCCTGTCTCTCCTGTCGGACCAGTTCCAAGTGGACCAGTATAACCAGTTTCTCCTGTTGGGCCAGTATTTCCAGTTGGGCCTGTTAATCCTGTCCATCCAGTAAATCCTGTAAAACCAGTTGGCCCTGTATCGCCTTTAATTCCTGTTGGGCCTGTAAAACCTGTATGACCAGTTAGCCCCTCTGTGCCTTGAACTCCTTGAGGGCCAGTTTCACCTGTTGGGCCTGTAAAACCTGTATGACCAGTTAGCCCCTCTGTGCCTTGA
>Ga0169931_10008977_pt1 | contig 14489 bp, 15 predicted proteins | sample Kivu_15m_20L_FD_129675 | JGI IMG/M metagenome (GOLD analysis project Ga0169931, IMG submission 129675) | Freshwater microbial communities from Lake Kivu, Western Province, Rwanda to study Microbial Dark Matter (Phase II) - Kivu_15m_20L... | ecosystem: Environmental > Aquatic > Freshwater > Lake...
CGCAGAGGACGACCGTATTCCCAAGGTCTCGCCAGCGCCGCAGGATGCTCAACAGGGCTGGCCCTCATTGCAGAACCTGCTCAACCTTCCTGACTGGATCAATCTTGAACTGGATTGGACCGCAGAACCCATGGGAGGCAGCAACCCCAGCGTCAATCCGGCTGGGGCTGCGGCGTGGATGCAACAGGTTGTGGTCTCCAGCGAATTCAGCAGGGGTCTCAACAAACCCACTGCCCAGTGGCAGGAATTCGATCATTGGAAGCTTGCCCTTCAGTTGAGCAGTTTCAGCGGAAATCCAAACTTGAATCTGGATCTGGGTGCAGCCTTCCCCCTGCAGACCACAGCCCACCCGGTTGGACTCTGGCTCACCGAGGCCAGCCTGCAGCGCAGCGCGGGCCAGGGCAATGTCAATCTCAAAGCAGGCTTACTGCCGCTCAATCCGAGCTTTATCGAAAACCCCAGCCTGGACAGCTACATCCACTCAGCACTGAACAACACGCTCAACCTGCTGATCCCTGGGCTACCGATCAACCCCTTTGTGGCACCTGGTGCCGAAGTGCATTGGCGACCTGGCGCGAGCCATGAGATCCGCATCGGCAACTACTGGCTCGACTCAGAAACAGCGCTGGCCTCGATGCTGGGTGTCGACCCGGTGCAACCAGATGTGCGCGGCACCCTGCAGATCGTGCAATGGAATCTGAGTCGACTGCCGGGAAGCCGCCGCGTTGCAGATCCGATTCAGAGCAGGCAAGGCCCAATCAGCCGTCAGTTGCCACCACCCCTGCTGCAACTGGGTGCCTTCAGCACCAACGCCAGCAGCGATCTGGCGCCGGCTGCCGCCAACCAAGGCGTCTACGGCAGCCTGACCGTTCCAGCAACGCTGCCGATCGGACTCGACAACCGGCTGTGGGTCGCCCTGAGCAATGGCTTCAACGCTGAGGCCAACCCTTTCCCCTTGTTTGTGGCGGGTGGCTGGCTCAACCAGGGCCTGATTCCAGGACGCCCTCTGGATGTACTGGCATTCGGCTTTGGCCGCACCAGCTTCAGCCCCCAGCTCTCGCCAGGAACGTTTGAAGCGGTACTCGAGCTCAACTACGCCATCAGCATCAATGCACAACTCACCGTCCAACCGGTGATCCAGTGGATCGCTAACCCCGGCGGCGGCAATGCCGGCCCCAGCGCCTGGGCAGGGGGGTTACAGATCAACCTGAGCCTGTAGACCAGCCTCGTCGTGATTGGCTCACCCAGGCCTCAAAGCCCTGGGCTGCTCTGCATGATGCCGCCATCGGCAAAGATGGTGGTCGCGGTGATGTAACTGGCGGCATCGCTGGCCAGAAAACCCACCACCTTGGCGATCTCCTCGGGCTGTGCCATGCGCCCCAAGGGAATCGCAGCATTGAGCTTGGCCAGCAGCTCTGGGTTGTTCATCGTTGAATCATTGATGGGCGTCGCCACCGCACCAGGGCCCACATTGACCACGGTGACCCCATGGGGTGCCAGCTCGAGGGCGGCCGTACGGGTCATCATCCGTACACCGCCTTTGGCGCAGCAATAGGGGGTGTTGTTGGGCATGGGCCAGTCCTCGTGGACCGAGGAGATGTTGATGATGCGGCCGCCACCGCCCTGGGCGATCATCTGCTTGGCGGCGTACTGGGCCGCAAAGAACACCCCACGCAGGTTGACGTTGATGACCTTGTCAAAGTCATCGGGGGTGGTGTCGAGAATCGACGTGCGGGTTTCGATGCCGGCGTTGTTGACCATCACATCCAGCCGGCCATAACGATCGACAGCGGCCTGGATCAGGCGCTGCAGATCATCGAGCTTGGAGACATCGGCCTGCACCCCGTAGCTGCTGCCGCCGAAGGTGCCGATCTCCTGCTCAAGCTCTTCGGTGGCTTCAGGATGAGAGCGGTAGTCAATCACCACCTTGGCGCCAAGCTGGGCCAGGCATTCGACAATCGACTTGCCGATGCCGCTGTTGCCCCCGGTCACAATGGCGACCTTGCCCTGCAGAAAATTGGAAAGGTTTTCTGAGGCGTAAGGGTTGGCGCCAGGAGTGCTGCTGGTCATGGTCGGCGTGCGGTGATCGCAGGTCTGTCGGCCAGACCCTAGGCACACAGAACCGACCGCGCAGCCATCTGCAACAGCCCACAACACACACTCAACACACATCGTGAACAGGCAGGTGACATTTCGACGCCGATCCCTACGCTGACCCTGAGCACATGAATTCAGCACCCAATGTCTGCCGAACCGCCCAGCAAACTGCGGCGCCGGGCGATCCACAGCGACCGCTTCCCCAAGCCCGTGGCCTCCTACAGCCAGGGCTTCCAGATCGGCGACATGCTGTTCATCACCGGTCAACTGCCGGTTGATCCGGCCACCAACCTGAAGGTCGGCGATGGCGACATCACCCTGGAATCCAGGCAGGTGATGCGCAACATGCAGGCCGTGCTCGAAGCAGCCGGGTATGGGTTCGCCGATGTGGTCAGCGCCACGGTCTACCTGACCAACATCGACACGCTCGACACCTTTGATGCGGTCTGGCAGGAGTACTTCCCGGACCCCAACGCCTATCCATCGCGTGCGGTGGTGGAGGTGTCGGCCCTGGTGCTTGGCATCCAGCTGGAGATCTCAGCGATCGCCGTCAAGGGCTGAACCAAATCCATGATCGATCCCTCCAGCCTGGCGCCCAAGCCCGAGACCTACTGGCACCTGTGGTGCGGTGAGGACGGCATCAGCCGTCAGCAGCAGTGCACCATCAGCGACTTTGCGCTGGGGGTGCTGGGCCCGGGCGATTCACCCCAGTTTTCAAGAGGCTTGTTTGACAACGGCAATGCCTTTGTCACCTACCTGCCGGTGGGCTGGACGGCTGACTGGCACGAAAACCATGTGCCCAAATGGATCTACGTGCTCAAGGGGGCCTGGTCGGTCGAGAGCATGGATGGGGCTAAAACCGTGATCAGAGCGGGGGAATACTCCTTTGGCGGTGATCAGGGGTGCATCGCCACCGCCGACGGTCGCCGCGGCCACCTGTCGGCCCAGGTGGGCGATGAGCCCTGCGTGCAGCTGATCATTCAGCGCAACGACGACGCCTGGCACAACGCGCCGCCAGGATTCTTCCGGTGAACCACCCCTCCGGCTGCACCGAGAGCCACGACCCTCGCTTTGAGGATCTGGTGCTGTTCAACGCCGAGCTGGAGCTCTTGGCGGACGGATTCCGCTGGCTCGAGGGGCCGGTGTGGTTCGGCGACCACCGCTGCCTGCTGTTCAACGACATCCCCAACAACCGCACCCTGCGCTGGAGCGAAGCGCAGGGGATCAGCGTGTTTCGGGAGCCTTCGGAGTTTGGCAACGGCCAGACCCGCGACCACCAGGGCCGCTTGCTCACCTGCCACCACCGCAGCCGCTGCCTCAGCCGCCTCGAGCACGACGGCACCACCACCACCCTGGTGAGCCATGCCCGCGGCCAACGGCTCAATGCGCCCAACGACGTGGTGGTCAAACGCGATGGTTCGATCTGGTTCAGCGATCCCCTCTACGGCCTGCTGAACGATTACGAGGGCGGGCGCCAGAGCTCGGAGCAGCCTCCCGCCCTGTACCGCCTGGATCCCAACAGTGGCGAGGTCACGGCAATGGCCACCGATTTTGACGGCCCCAATGGACTGGCCTTCTCGCCCGATGAACGCCTGCTGTATGTGGCCGAATCGGGCGCGCCCGGCGCCAAAGTGCCCAGACAATTCATCCGCCGCTTTGCGGTGAGCGCCGACGGGCTCAGCCTCTCCGGGGGCGAGGTGTTTCACAGCATCACGCCCGGCTGGGCCGATGGCTTCCGGGTGGATGAGCACGGCAACCTCTGGTGTGGTGCCGCCGATGGGGTGCACTGCATCGCGCCTGATGGCGTGCTGCTCGGCAAGGTGCTGGTGCCGAAGCGGGTCTCCAACCTCTGCTTCGGTGACCGCTACCGCAGCCGCCTGTTTCTGTGTGCCTCCACGACCCTCTACAGCCTGTTCACCAACACCCGCGGACTCTGACCCATGGCCAACCCTTCCCTCGAAGCCTTCCTCAAGCAGGTCAAAGCCGACCCCGCGCTGCTGCAACAGATGCAGCAGTGCCCCAACCTTGATGCCATCGCCGCGCTTGGAGCCCAGAGCGGGTTTCAGTTCAGCGGTGTCGATCTGGTGCGCCATCAGGCCGAGGCGACCCTGAGGCTTTCCGACGATGAGCTCAAGGCGGCGGCTGCGGGGGTGAGCCTGGAAGGGCACCTGTGGCTGATGCAGATCGTCTGGTCCTGACCCCCACAAGCACCCTGATGCGCCACGTCCTGCAGCTTGAACGCGCCGATGCGCGTGCCATCGTCGATGCGGCCCACCAGGCCGCCGATGCCCACAGCGATGCCCTGGGTCCCGCCCGGGTCAGCATCACCATCGTCGACAGCGGTGGACATCTGCTGATGCTGGAGCGCCGCGATGGCGCCAGCGTCTCCAGTGCCGACACGGCGATCGCCAAGGCCCGCATGGCGGCCCTCAACGGCAAGGCCACGGCCGATCAGGAACAGGCCATCAATGGCGAGCGTCCGGCCCTGTTGCAACTGGCGGGCATCTTCGGCCAGCCGGCGGTGGCGATGACCGGCGGCCTGCCGCTGCTGACCCCGGCTGGCTGCATCGGCGCGGTCGGCGTCTCAGGTATGACGCCCGCCATTGACCTGGCGATTGCCGAAGCCGCCTTGGCCGCATTCAACCAGCGTTTGAACGACCAACAGCCATTGCAGCAGCAACAGCCATGACCAACCCACCAAGGCTGCTGCAGGTCGGCTTCACCTGCCGCGATCTCGACCAGAGCGCACAGTTCTATGTCGACCACCTGGGATTCAGCCGCGGGGCGGGCTGGCAGATCGAGGGGTCCCGCTATGCAGCGCTGCTGGGGTTGCCGCAGGCCACACTGAAATTGCTGCGCCTGCAGCTGGGCGCTGAGTGCCTGGAACTGATGCAGGTGCTCGATCCAGGCCCCAGGCAACGCCAGGGGCAGCCGATTCCAGCCGATTCGCGCAGCTGCGACCTGTGGTTTCAGCACATCTGCATGGTCTGCAGCGATCTCGATGCGGCCATCAGCCGGCTGCAGCCGGCCCTGCAGTCGGGCCAGGCGCAGGCCGTCTCCACAGCAGCCCAGACGCTGCCGCCGTGGAACACCGCAGCCGCCGGCATCCGGGCGTACAAGTTCCGCGATCCCGACGGTCACAACCTGGAGCTGCTGCAGTTTCCGCCCGACAAAGGCGATGCGCGCTGGCATCAGGCCAGCGGCAACCCCGGGCAGCAACCCGTGAACCTGGGCATCGACCACAGCGCCATCAGCGTCGCCAGCACCGAGGCGAGCTGCCGCTTCTACGACCAGCTGCTCGGCCTGCGGCTGGGGGGCGATGGCATCAACAGTGGCCCCACCCAGGACGGGCTCGATGGTCTGAGCGACACCCGGGTGCGCATCACCGGCCACCGCTGCCCGGTGGGTGCGGGCATCGAGTGCCTCAACTACCTGCCGCCCAACCTGGGGCGAGCCATGCCGACGGTTCTGGGGGCCCAGGACCTGGCGCACTGGCAGATCCGGCTGCAGCTCGACGATCTGAACACCATTGTCGATCAGATCGAGCCATATGGCGGCCAACTGCTCACACCCAGCCCGGTGGACCTTGGCGAAGAGGGCGAAGCTTTCGGCTTCGGCCGCGCGCTGCAGGTGGCCGACCCCGATGGCCACCGCCTGCAACTGGTGGAGACGGGATCAGCCGGTGGCCTCGCCTAAACGCTCTGTTCGTGTCCGGTGATCAGGGCCACCAGCGAACGGGGAGCCACGGTGTAGGCGCTCTGATCCACCACCACGACCTGATCCGCTGAGCAGATCTCGGCCGGACTCGGCAGGCTGGTGTCCATCCAGCGCCGCCACTGTTCAGTGCCGAAATCGGCAGGCGGCAGCTGAAAGGTCAGCGGCTCCCACCAGGCATTGAGCATCAGGCACAGGCGAAAGCGGTGACTGATGCTGGTGAGCGTCAGCGCCAGGGCGTGGGACGCATCGCCCCAGTCCGGTTGATCGGGCTGCACGCCATGCCAGCTCAGCTGGTGGCGCTGCAGCAGATCCGCCAGGCTCAGGGCCTCGCCATCCACCACCAGGTCGCGGCGGCGGCGATAGGCGATCAGCTCGCGCGTGAAGCGATGTAGGTCGCTGTTGCGCTGCAGCAGATCCCAATCCAGCCAACTGGTGCGGTTGTCCTGGCAGTAGGCGTTGTTGTTGCCTCCCTGGCTGCGGCCGATCTCATCGCCCATCGCCAGCATCGGCGTACCCGCCGACAGCAGCAGCACCGCCAGAAAATTGCGCATCTGGCGCTGACGCAGGGCCAGCACCTGCGGATCGGTGGTTGGTCCTTCGACGCCGCAGTTCCAGCTGGCGTTGTCATCGGAACCGTCGCGGTTGTCTTCGCCGTTGGCGTCGTTGTGCTTGCCGTTGTAGCTGACCAGATCGGCCAGGGTGAAGCCGTCATGGCAGCTGATGAAATTGATGCTGGCCTCGGCCTCACGGTGCTTGGCGCCATAGATGTCGGGGCTGCCGATCAGGCGCTGCGCCAGCCCGCGGACCTGGCCGCCGTCGCCCTTGAGAAAGCGGCGCACATCATCGCGAAAGCGGCCATTCCATTCCTGCCAGCGGTCGCCGCTGAAACTGCCCACCTGGTAAAGGCCGGCCGCATCCCAGGCCTCGGCGATCAGCTTGGTGCCCGCCAGCACCGGATCGGTGTCCAGGTCCCAGAGGATCGGGGGTCTGGGCAGGGGCTGCCCGTTTTCGTCGCGGGCCAGCACCGAGGCCAGATCAAAGCGGAACCCATCGATGTGAAAGTGCTCCACCCAATGCCGCAGGCTGTGGCGAATCAGGCGGCGCACCACCGCATTGTTGGCATTGAGGGTGTTACGGCAACCGGTGTCATCGATATAACGGTCGCGGTCGTCGGCATCGAGCAGGTAGTAATCGCCATTGGCCAGCCCCCGGTAACTGAAACTCGGCCCGTCGGCGTCCGCTTCTGCGGTGTGGTTGAACACCACATCAAGAATCACCTCGATCCCGGCCTGATGAAACGCCTTGACCATGTCGCGGAATTCATCGAGCACGGCCAGCGGCTCACCCCCCTGGCGCAGGTTGCTGGCGTAGCCGTGGTGGGGCACAAAGAACGACAGCGGCTGATAGCCCCAGTAGTTGGGCAGGCCCGCCGGCGCATCCTGCGGATCAAACTGAAACACGGGCAACAGCTCCACCGCCGTGACGCCCAGATCGAGCAGGTAGGGGATCTTGTCGATCAGGCCGGCGTAGCTGCCCGCCCTGGCCTGGGGCACACCCGAGCTGGCGTCGGCCGTGAACCCCTTGACGTGCAGTTCATAGATGATCGACTCGCGCGCAGGGCGATTCAAGGGTCTGTCGCCCTGCCAGTCGTAGGCATCGAGATCGGCCACCACGCCCTTGATCGCCTCGGCCCAGCCCCTGGGGCCGCGCCTCTGGCCCCGGTCCCGTTGATAGCCGGGGGGTACAGCCAGGGCCTGGGCATAGGGATCCAGCAGCAGCTGCTGCGGATCACACCACACGCCTGGCGGGCGCGGATCGGGACCATGCACCCGAAAGCCATAGAGCTGGCCTGCCGTCAGACCCTCGACGCGGCCGTGCCAGTAGTGACCGGTGTGGTGCGCTTCCCCCACTAGGGGCAACACGGCCGCTGGCTCCAGATCGTCCAACGCGTCAAACAGGCAGAGCTCCACAGCTGCCGGATCCGAGGCATAGAGGCTGAAGTTGACGCCGCCATCGTCCAGGGTGGCCCCCAGGGGCGAGGCCTGGCCCCGCCCCAACACCTGCTGCCCGCTCTGAGCCGTTGTCTGTGATGCCAACACGCACAGCCCATCTGCATCGATGATGGCGCCGAAACAGTGCAGCGGCATCCTGTGGACATGGCCCCAACCTCGACACCCCTGCCGACAAGGCTGCGATCAGGACTCGTGCTGATCGCCCAGCTGGCACTGCTGGGCGCGCTGGTGGGCGTGGCCTGCTGGCCGCTGAATCTTGTGGATCGCTGGCAGGACCTGCTGCTGCACCTGCTGCCCAATTACAAGGCCGGAGCCTGGAGTCAGGTTCAGCTGCTGCTGGCCTGCAGCCCGGTGCTGGTGATGCCACTGCTGTTGAGCCTGCAGGCCGGCCGCTGGCGCGACGGTGCGGGGTCGGGTATTCCCCAGACCATGATCAGCATCGAGGATGCCGCCGAAGCGCCGGCGCTGATGGCCACGCGTCCGGTGCTGAAGCGGCTGGTGATCTGGTCGATCGCGAGCTTGTCCCTGTTTCCCCTGGGCCGTGAAGGGCCGGTGGTGCAGGTGGGTGCCGCCGTGGCCTACCAGCTGCAGCGACGCTGGCCCCGCCTGCTGGAGCGCCTCAAGGCCAGCAACGTGATGGCCGTGGCCGCCGGTGCCGGACTGGCCGGTGGCTTCAACACACCGCTGATGGGGGTGATCTTTGTTGCCGAAGAACTCACCGGTCGTTTCGCCCCGCAGCTGATCTGGCCAGGCCTGGTGGTCTGTGCGGTAGCGGCCGAGATCAGCAATCTCGGCGGGCAGCCGCTGTTCAGCCTGGGGCTGGTGCAGGCTGACCTACTCGAAGCCTCGCAGCTGCTGTGGGGTGCGCTGATGGGGGTGATCTGCGGCATGGCCGGCGGCCTGTTCGCCTGGCTGCTGCTGCGTGCCAGCCGCTGGTTGACGCCGCGGGTGAGGCAGCAACCCTGGCGCTGGGGCCTGTTGCTCGGGGGGCTGCTGACGGGTCTGGCCCTGCTCAGCGGTGGCGCCAGCGGCGGTGATGGCGAGGCCCTGATGAGCTGGCTGCTCAGCAACCCCGACGCGCACCAAGGAACACTGATCACCCTGGTGGCCCGCCTGCTGGGTCCCGTACTGGCCCTGGGGGCCGGCATCCCTGGAGGACTGATTGACCCGGCCTTCGCCATCGGCGCCGTGCTGGGTGATCTGGTGGGCCGCTTCAGCCAGCACAGCGTGTTCGGCGTCACCTTCGGCATGACCGCCGCCCTGGCCGGCGCCACCCAGCTGCCGGCCATGAGCCTGGTGTTTGCCCTGCACATGGCGGGTGACCAGCAACTGCTGCCGGGCGTGGCGATGGCGGCGGTGATCGGCTCCTATGTGGGCCGCTTGTGGATGCACAAACCCGTGTATCACGCCCTCACCGATCTGATGCACAACCGGGACTGACTCCCTAGCTTGACCGGGTCTTAGCGACTCAGGCCGTTCAGCCCGACCCATGGATCTTGAAATCATCGAACTGGTGGTGCCCGTGGGGCCCGCGTCGGGCCTGGCCCAGCTGATGCTGTTGCTGCTGCGGCTGTTTCTGGGCATCGCCTTCATCCGCCACGGCTGGCCCAAGCTGCGCAACCTCAAGACCTGGTCCACGGCCCTGAAGACCCCACAGTGGCTGTGTTTTCTCTCGGCCTTCTCGATGTGGGGTGCCGGCATCGCCCTGCTGCCCGGATTGCTGACACCCCTGGCAGCGCTTGCGATCGCCGTGTCCATGGGCTACGCCATGGTGCTGGAGATCATCTCCGGCTTTCCGTTCATCGCGCCGGATCCCTACCAGATTCCCGAGGGCGATTACGCCGGCCCCATGGGCGTGGGTGAACCGCCCAGCTGGGAGAAGGCCGCCATGTACGTCGTCATGTGCGCCGTGCTGGCCACCTGCGGCGGCGGCCTGTGGTCCCTCGACAACCTGCTGATCGCCGATCTGCTGAAAAGCCTGCTGGCTGGATGAGCCATCCACCGCTGGTGCTCATCCACGGGCTGTGGGACACACCAAGGCTGTTCAGACGGCTGGTGGAGCAGCTCGATGGCCGTCGCGATCCGCTGCTGATTCCCCATCTGCAGCACGGCCTGGGCCAGGTGCCGTTGGAGACGTTGACGGAGCGCCTCAACAGCCAGATCGTTGACGCCTTCGGCCCCGGTGAGACGGTGGATCTCCTGGGGTTTTCGATGGGCGGGCTGCTGGCACGGGCCTGGATCCAGCAGCATGGGGGCTACCGGCGCACACGCCGCTTTGTGTGCGTGGGCAGCCCCCAGCGGGGAACCCTCACCGCCCAGCTGATGCCGAGGGCTGTGTTGCCCAGCATCGCCGACATGAAACTCGGCAGCCGCTTCATCCGGCAACTCGCCGACGACCATCAACGCCATCCCCAGCGGTTGGCTTCGATCGACTGCCGCAGTTTCTACTGCCGGCTCGATCTGATGGTGATCCCCAGTTGGCTGGGGGTGCTGCCGGTGGGTCCGGTTCAGGCCCTGCCGGCGCCGACCCATCCTGCCCTGATCACGGGGTCGAAACCCGCCTCGATCCTGGCCGAATCCCTGCTTCAGCCTTGAGCCTCTACTGAACCGTTACACGGTGGGCGGGTCAGGGCTGTTGCCGCATCGAGCGCAGATATGCAGCATGACAACAGACACCTGAAGCACCCTCCTTATGTGCTTTTCTGCCTCAGCCAGCTTCACCGCATCAGCCGTTCTGATGCCGCTGGGCCTCTACAGCGCCCACATCACCAAACAGACCGGCCAGCGCGACTATCTGCCCCTGGCCTTGACGCCCTTCTTCTTCGGGCTGCAGCAGTTTGTTGAGGGCCTCGTCTGGACCGGCATCGACAAGGGCAAGATCGAGCCGCTGACCAGCCTGGCCTCACTCGGTTTTCTGTTCTTCGCCTACTGCTTCTGGATGATCTGGATCCCCTGGAGCGCCTGGTCGATCGCCCGCAGCACCGAGTCCAAAGGGCTTCAACATCGCCTCAAATGGGTGGCGGTGGTGGCCACGCTGCTGGGCATCGCCTTCTACCTGCCGGTGCTGCTCAACCCACCGGCGGTGCAACCGGCCGTGCACAGCACGGGCCGACTGCTCTATGACCTCAGCAATCTGCACAGCGGCTGGCACAACTTCGTGAACACCGAGCCGGTGGGTGAACTCGTCTACTGGGGCTTCATTGTGCTGCCGCTGGTAGCGCTGCGTGACAAGGCGGTGAGGCTGTTCGGCATTCTCATCTTCGTGTCGATCTTCCTGACCTGGTTCACCTACAGCAAGACCTTCAACTCGGTGTGGTGCTTCTACTGCGCGGTGCTCTCGATCATCGTGGTGTGGATCGTCAACCGCCCAAGGTTGGGTAGCGCACAGGCCGGATGATCGAGGGCGCACTCGACACCCTGGCCAACTGGTTGATGCGGGCCGATGCGGGCATCGGCCTGGTGCTGCTGGTGGGTCTGTCGATGTCGGCCTCCCACCTGTTCGCCCTGCTGGCCAATCGGCTGACGCCCCGGCAGATCGCCATGCAGCTGCTGCTGGATGGACTGATTCTATCGGTGGCGCTGCTGCTGGCCGCGCTGGTGAACATGCTGATGCTGGGCCTGTTGGCCGATGCCGTCGTGCGACCGAGCGAACTGCTGGATCGCATGGGGGCCGCCCTGATCCCCGGCCTGTTCTACGTGCTGGTGGCAGCGCCGTACATCAGTGACCTGATCGCGGTGACGCTCTGGTTTCTGATTCACCTCAACGTGATCACGCTGCTGCATGCCCGCTTTGGCCTGCCCTACGAGCAGGCCCTGCTGCTGGCCACACCGGGCTTTGTGCTGGCGCTGCTGCTGGTGATCGGCCTGTTTCACCAGAGCTGGCAGGCGGGCTACCGGCGTCTGGCCAGCGAGCTGGAACCGTTGGAGCCGCACTGATGCCGTCACGCTCGGCCATTCGCAACCAACTGAGCTGGCTGCGCCGGCTCTATGGGCTGCTGGCCTGGCTGCTGCTGGTGGTGGGTCTGGCGGTGGTCGTGATCGCCAGCCGCAACGGCGTGCAGCTGCTGCGGCTCTTCAGCGGCCGCGATCTCTCCGCGCTGCTGAAGCTGCTGGGCGTGCTGGCGTTGCTGCTGATCCCGATCAGCGGCATCTACTCGGTGGCGAGTCAATACGCCTTCTGGACGGGTTGGCTGGGGGGCCTGCCGCAGTTGCCACAGCGGCCAGCCGAGGGCAGCGAGGGTCGTGATCAGACCACCACCGACCTGGGCGAATCACCCCACAGCGCCATCGTCTACCTCGATGGCATCCACCAGAGCGAGCGCGACCATCCGCCCCGGGTCAGCGCCTTCCTGCAGGAGCTGGAAACCCGATTGCCCCCAGACATCCGCCTGTTGAAGGGTCTGGAGGCCTACACCGTGACACCATCGCGGCTGCTCGACGACGTCGGCAGCGGCTGGTTCTGGCGACGGGTGTTTGCGCTGCAGGAGCACCATCCCAATGCCCTGGTGAGCTTTGCCTGCGCCTTTCTGGTGCAGGCCAACAACGTCATCAAGGTGGGGATTTCGTCGGACCGTCGCTATGGCCCGATCCTCAACTACGAACTGGCGCTGAAGGTGTGTCGCCGGTTGAGCGAAACCGGACTCTGGCCCGACCCTACCGGCCAGAGTGGCCCGCGCGAGCTGGTGCTGCTGGGCTACAGCGGCGGCGGCGAGATGGCCATGGGCATGGCCGACTACCTGCGCCGGCTCTGCCGATGCCCGGTGCGGATCATGACCTTCTGTGGGGTGTTCAGCGGCAACCAGCTGCTCGAGCAGGTCGCCGGCATCACCCAGGTGGTGGGCAGCAAGGACCCGGTGGCGGCTTTCGGTCGCATCGCCTACCCCGGACGCCTGGCCCTGCTGCCGCTCTCCAACTGGAACCGCGCCCTGCGCCGCGGCCAGATTGAGCGCGTCAGCATCAGTGGCATGAACCACAACGGAGCCCGTGGACCGTTCTCGGAGCGCTACCGGCCGGTCGTGGCCGCCGCCGTTGTTAATGCCCTGACGGCGGCAGCGGCGCAGCACGCCTGAGCTGCTGCACCAACTCAAAAGGACTGTTGAGCGGCAACGAGGCCTGCAGCCGGCGCCAGGCTTCTGCAGCGCTGCCGCCATGGTGCGACAGATCCAACGGCAGATCGGCCAGGGCAGCGCGGTAGGCCGCGATCGGCTCGCCATCGGCAGGGCCGCTGCGGGCCAGATCAGCGGCACGACGATCGAGGCGCTCGCGCCACAGGCCAGGCAGCACCAGGGGGTAAAGATCGCAGCTGCCGCGCAGGGCCAGCTGCAGCAGGGCGGTGCTGTCGATGCAGAAGCCCAGGCTGCCATAGCCACCCAGGCGCAGATGGCGCGCCGTCGCCTCCTGGTTGTGCACCAGGGCGATCAGCTCACTCAATCGCATCAGCATGGGGAGCTCAGCGCCGCTGAACGGCTCACCCAGGTAGCGAACAGTGCCGTTTTGGCGATCGTTCTGCCAGGGGCGATGCAGATCGTTGAGGGCATCCCAGCCGCACAGCCCACCCGTGCCCTGAAACCACTGCAGCCGGATCGCGCGCGCCTCGCGGCTGAGCTCCAGCTCCAGCGCCGTGTGCGGCAGCAGGGTGGTGGCCTCCTCGCCTGCGGCATCGAGCAGCCCCGTACGCATCGGCAGGGCCAGGGGGATCTGCCGCGGCGGCTGATCGGGCAGCTCCAGAGCGGCCCCAAAGCCAAAACTGGCAATGCTGCAGCGCAGGCGTGCCCGAATGCACCAGTCCCGTTGCTGCAGAGCGGCCAGCAGGGAGGCGCCATCGGCACAGCCCTCAAACACGAAGCGTTCGCTGGTCAGCGCATTGGCAGCCAGGCGATTGAACACCTGGGCCATCAGCGCATTGCTGAGGCGCGCCTCGGCCGGCTGGCTGTAGTCCAGCCCCACATTGCTCCAGCGCAGTCCCTGGCTCAGCTGGGGCAGCCGCGACGGCGGCGTGGTGCTGGCGTTCTGGGCAGCCGCGCCGGCATGGGCGCGCTCCTCGAGCTGGTCGAACGTCGCCGGCAACGGCAACGACCTAGCGGGGCTGGCCACCACCGCATCGGCCTGCCAACGCTGCAGCGGGGTGGGCACCGCATCGGTCTCGGGAGGCCAGAGATGGGCCAGGTCATCCACCAGCGCGGTCAGAAACACAGGGCTGATCAGCCCCTCCTGCAGCAATGCCGATACACCCTGCAAATGGGGGGGCAACCAGGGCGGGGCCAGCCGCCAGCGCCGGGGCAGCACCCAAAGCAACGGATGCAGCCAGGGATGTCCCGCATCGGCCAGCAGGCGCTGGATCAGTTCCTGGCGGCTCAGATCGCTGCAAAGGAGCGTGCGCTCCAGCGCCTCATCAAGGCTGATCAGCGGCAGGGGGTCGTGCCAGTCGGGGCCTAGGGCAAGTGGTTCCAACGATCAGGCGTGGGTGGCGACGTTACCGACCCAGACGCTCGCGCAGATGATGGCCGACGCGGATCGCATTGGCGATCGCTGTGAGCGAGGGGTTCACCGCACCGATGCTGGGGAAGAAGCTCGTGTCGACCACGTAGAGGTTGTCGAGCTCATGGGCCTTGCAGTTGACATCGAGCACCGAGGTGGCCGGATCGGTGCCAAAGCGGCAGGTGC
>Ga0169931_10008979_pt1 | contig 14488 bp, 19 predicted proteins | sample Kivu_15m_20L_FD_129675 | JGI IMG/M metagenome (GOLD analysis project Ga0169931, IMG submission 129675) | Freshwater microbial communities from Lake Kivu, Western Province, Rwanda to study Microbial Dark Matter (Phase II) - Kivu_15m_20L... | ecosystem: Environmental > Aquatic > Freshwater > Lake...
ACATGGTCTGCATAGGAAATCAAAGATACCTCCCCTGGACGTTCGATCACTAGTTATTGATAACATGCTGATATTGATTTGTAAAAAGTAATTACGCTAATAGATACGTCATTTGGTTTTGTTGTTAAGAATTCATTCGCAGAAAATATCGAAAAAAATTCATCTCGCAAAGATTGAAAACAATAAAGTCGAAGAGAATACCTCCAACCCACTGAGATGAGTTGATAATTCCGCTGTAATCTCATCTCGTTAGATTAGAAACGACCACTGCGATACCACTAGGTGGGATGGACTAGCATATTGGGTAAGAACATAATGCCGAAAAATGAGGATATTGCGCCAACTTGACTTTATAAATAGGCACTTATCGACCTCACACATTGCTTATATTCTTATGAATAAGGTGCATGAAGGAGAAAGCTGCATATGCCATTAGAATGACTATATGGCCAAAGGGCCAAAGGAGCATTATCGATCTCAGTAGTTTAATATCAGTCGTGAGATGAATGCGGTATGGGTGTGATGACGTGATGACATCAAAAAAGATCGAAGCATCATAAATCACAACCAGCTTTCTTCTTATGTCGACAGATAATAGAATCGACAGATAGATACATCTGGCTTCTCATCACGTATCATCAACATCACGAAAGAATAACGGTAGCAAGCTGACTATACGTATCAATCGCACAGGAGCTAAAGACATCGGAATTGAAATTGAAAGCTACCTTTTACTTTTCAGCTGTTTCGGATCATGAAGGTACTTCTTCTCGTCCTACTCTCAAACTGGATACATGTGAAGGCATTTAATCTCAGCCGGTCTCATATTCCGTTTGTGGGAATGAAGCAAGTCTTATCTGATAGGAATAGCATGACTAGGAATCATGGACTCGCGGCTTCTGGAATCAACGGATCAAGGGCTGTTATTGCCTTGTCAAACTCCAACATATCATTGACATCAACGTATCTCCAATGTAAGAATTCGAACACAATAATTCTTAATCATTATTTTCAATTAATTTCTTTGATGTCCTCAAATCTATGTCTTAAATAATTAAATAGCCATTGCTTGGAAAGGGATCCTTTCCACTTTGTCCATGGGCATTATTTGTTTTACAGGTCTAATAATTCCATCAGCCTACGCTGATGATCTTGGTGCATCAGATCCTGCCAATGCTAAGATTCAAAAGGGTGGGGCTAGTACCTTACAGTCTGGCAGAACTATCTCAATCACTCGAGGCGTTAATTTAGATAGGTCCGATTTTCAAGGTCAAAACTTAAGAGGTGTAGCTTTCCAGCAAAGTATTGTCCGAGATGCAAATTTTAAAGGATGCAATTTATATGGTGCTTCATTCTTTGATGCAACCTTGGACGGGTCAGATTTTGAAGGAGCTGATTTGACCCTGGCAAATATCGAGCTTGCGCAATTAGATCGAGTGAATTTAAAGGTAAGGGATATGCAGATGTTTGTTTCTATTATACATCCTCCCTAAGACTACACCGGTTACTCACTTTTACATGTATATTAATCTTTGAATGTATGTTATACTGGTTTTCGTCTAGAATGCGATCACTAAAGAAATGTTTGTGAGTGGGAGTACGATCTTAGAGGGCATTAAAAGTATTGAGGGCACTGACTGGACAGATACCGAGCTGCGAAAGGACCAGAAAAAATATCTTTGCAACCACCCTACTGCAAAAGGAACGAATCCAACAACGGGCGTCGAAACAAGAGAAAGCTTAATGTGTCCCGACTGACCGTACATTCTTCAGTAATATTTCATAATTTGAATGCTATCAAAGGGTTTAAGAGAAGATATTATTGTTGTTTGAATGTAGCTCTGATAATTTAAGTTTTCTCTTGATTCTATGGTCTTGAGATTGGGCACTTGCCAGCTGTATCTTCCACATTAAATAAATTTGTTTGTAATTGTTCTGAACCCCAGACAGCATCCTCCTCACTCGCAAATGGAAGTCCGCTCGGTGATAATCCACGCTTCAAATGTTGCTTCTCCCACCAGCTCTTCGTTTTCGGTATTTCAGTAGACAAATTTATTGTCATTTTTAAGCCATTCATGGTGTGTATGGTAGCCCCCGTCTTCATCCCGACATCTTCGGGTTTACCAACAAGTTCAAAGTTGAACTTATTCAAAACCATCGCCTAAATAGATACATTAAGGTCTGAGTTTAAGAAGAAGACAGCTACAAAAAATTTATCATCAGGAATAACTTCATACCATAATCACCGTCGCTTCCATAACGGCGAACTGATCACCAACACATTTTCGTTGACCACCTCCAAAAGGTAAAAACGCAAAGTCCGATGCAATTTCATTGGGATACAAACCTGTGACTTTACGAGGATCATACCCATCCCAATCTTTTACACCAAAGTTTTTAAATGGACGTTCCCATCGCGTCGGGTCGAACTTGTCAGGATTTTCCCATAACTCAGGACTACGATGCAAGTTCCATGTAGAAATAAAAAAGTCCGTCCCTCGTAGAACCTTTACTCCGTCTTTTAAACCTGTACCTCCTGCGGGCAATACATCCTCTGTTCTCGCACGTCGAATCAACACTGGTGGTTCTGGATACAATCTCAATGCTTCGATTAAACAATATCGAAGTTTCTTCATGGCCATTAAATCATCATAATCAGGTCTATTTTTACCAGACAGTACCGTTCGTACCTCTGCTTGTATCTCTTCGAGTAGTCCACGATCTCCTCGTGCGAGTTCAAACAAAGTCCATGTTAACATAGCAGCAGTTGTTTCATGACCTGCAATTAACATGGTCATTAGATCATCTCTAAGGACCGTACTTCTTAAATCTTCCCCCCTCATATCCACAAGGAAACGTAGTAATGATGGATCGTTATCATTATCCCGTTGTTCCAATTCCTCAATATTTGCTTCTCGTCTTGTAATCACCGCTCGATTAATCAAATCCGCTAATATGTCATCCAACATTTTCATGTCTCGATTGAATTCAATCTGACCACCCATCCATTTTTCCGCATAGGGTAAATTCCAATATGGAATAAAGGATGTTGAACGATGTTCAGCTTCACGTAACACTCTATATACTGCCTTGACGATGGGTGATTCATTAGTCACTGAACCAAAATCAAAATTAAAAACAGATTTACCAATAATGTCCAAGGAAATGGAGCAAAATCGTTCTTCCATGTCAACCACTTCTTTTTGAATATATTTTTGATTTAAATCATCTGTTAGTCTATCGGCACAATCAGCAAATAGATGAATCATATTATTAAGCCACTTTTTATGAAATCCAGGTACGATGGCTCTTCGGCGAACCTAAAACAGAAATCAAGGGTTAGGATTTCGATAACATTATGAATAAACACGAAATACTACAAGAAAAAGTGCAAGAAATCTCCTTCCATCTTCAACTTTTACTCTTTACCTTCCAAGTAGCTGGATCAGCTGGTATGAGACCATTTCCCATGATTGGTTCTAAGATTTCTGCCAACATTCCTTTACAGTATTGTTCTGGATTACTCTTCAAGATATGTTTTGCCATGACTGGGTCACTCACGACGAGAAAACTTTTTGGGCCAAAACTTAAATTGAAAATGGGTCCATAATCTTGATAATATTTGGCTAATAATAAAAACAATGGCCCACCCGCAAGTGTTTGCAAATCCCCACCTAATACACCCTTGATGAAACTATAAAAGCTCCCTTCATACTTTTGTATGACAGCATCGGGTACAGCAGCCATCCCTAGCATCGGTCCAAAGCCTACATTTGAAAGCATTTGTGTTGCAAAGAGTATCATAACGTCGATAAAGTTGACGGGTTTCGGTGCCGACGATGCAACGTCGTTATCCATTCTAGTACGACCCGTATTCGCCATCCTGGATTTACTAATAAGGAAATTAAAAATGGATGGTCGCTTCATCCATGTCCCGTCCTCCTGTTGATATAGACCACTAAAATATCGTCTTAATTTTTCTATTTCCCAATCAAAGCCTCTTTGTAATTGAGTGTCTTCATCCCACACTTTTAACAAACTAGCCTCGTAGGTTGATGGATCTAATGTTTCAGTACCGTATTGTATATTGTTATCTGCAGTTGAAGGAATTACCGTAAAATGTGACTTCGAAGGAAATGGAATTTTTCGTCTGGTTATAGTAGAAGTACGAGTCCTCCTATGAAGATTGAAGGATGATATTGAGGAGACTTTCGAATGAAAATTGAATGCATAAACATTTGTTGTAAAAAGAAAGAAGAAGGACGAGAAAAGCTTATGAAGATTCATCTTGAGGCAATATCAAAAAGAGAATTCCCTATTCTATTGTCAGTATAAATAAAATAAATATATTCAATAGAATGTATGCTAATGGATGTGATTATGAGTGCATTACGCCTATGATATATGTACATCATCGGGATTCGGGAAAGTTATTGTTCTTCGGCATCCGACGAGCGTCAGTCATCAGCTTGAACAAAGTTAATTTCAGTTTTAGTGTCCTACAAGAGGAAGCACTACCTAGCTGTATGTAGCCATTACACGTTCAACTACACAGTACAGTCTTACCGTTTACCGTTCATGTAACCACGAGTTTACGTATTGTACACAGCACATTGGATTGATTGAGTCGGGACATTTCACATTTCGAATGTAGATAGATGTAAAAAGATGAATTGATTTGTTCGTTGACTGAACATAATGCTGAAATGCTGAGCTTTGACCTTTTAGCTTTTAATAATATTCTATCGCTTATATTGAATTTTGTATTGTAATAGAATAACTGTAAACCCCACAAAATGGGGTCCAAAATCTCAAAAAGATGATAAAACTCCTTCAAACCAAATTTTTACCTTGGATTGAAATAGACGTGATTCAGATTGGGACAAATTCACAGCTTTACGAATGTTTGGATCACGTATAAAATTTTGAAGGTGATTGACGATAAACATGGTAAAAATTCGTGTCGTATTTAGACTTTCTGCATCACCCCCAAAAAGACATTGAGATAAACATTGTTTTTCATGAAACATCGTAGGTGAGATTTCAGTACCAAGTAATGCACCCTTGTATCGCTGAAATTCTTGAGCCAACACATCATTGATTTTCATATAATCCAAAGCTTTACCTCGAAGATGTGGATCTGTTGGCGTAGTTTCAAAACAGACATGAACAGCGGACGATATGACACTTCTTTCTGTAATCGACGAGTAGGCACCACCATAGACCCAAGAGTGAATCTTCTTCTTTATTTCCATTTCCATAATAAGCCTGTCCATGTAAGACAGAGAAGTTATTGAATCATTAGCTCCAGTTTGAGAGGGACATTCTGATGAGTTAACCGAAACAGAGTCCAGTTGATCATTGGGAGAAGAACGGATCCGTTTATCGTGATTGGAACTTGAGACATGGTTGTCATCAAAGCCACCAAATATTTCAAGCGAGGTATTTTCAATCCCTTCAGCATCGTCTCCATCATAATATTCATCATCATCATCGTCATAAGTAAGAGCATTATACTTCAAAGTATCCGAATGAAAAGCTTGCGGAGGAGTGACGACTCCAACCATACGCTTTCTACCGCCACGACGAGAAAATTGGTTGACACTTGCAGAAGCAGCAAATGTATTTGCTCGTTTGATATGTTCTTCAAGCTTCCGAGAAAGTTTGGAAAGAAGAGTTGATCGACTGTTCATCATCGTAGATGACGAACGACTGCCTGATACAGAATCAACCTCGCTCAGCAATACCGGTGATTCTCTCTTGTGCGAATCAGACTCACTAATTGTAAGTGGTGTGTCATAAACTGTTGATGACAAGCGACGATTCTGAAACTGAGCAAGGTGAGAGATAGCATGTGTTTCATTTGCAGAAGTACTTGCAAGAGCATCAGCAATTTTACCAACGGCGGGAGGTTGCTGTTGTGAGGTAAGCGGCTTCCGATAGTGACCCTGCTTTGTTCCTGATGATTTGCGTCGCTTTCTCGGTCTTTCATCACTCAACATGGAATCCTCATCGCTGCCTACATCAGCATCTAGGGAGAACGTGCTCTCCCCATTCAAAAATGAGGCCAATTCATGGCGTGTCCTCCGACCATCAACCCCAGGACAGGTTCGTCGCCTCAGTAAGTGTAAGGATTCAGGATGATCTCTGTGAAAGAGAGGATGAAAATAGATCCATACCGTCCGCTCTTTATTGATCTTTCGAAAATTATAAAAGTTCAACTGTCTAACAAGCGACTGAAACCTTGAATGCCTGAAGAATGCTGGAAGAGTCTCATTTTCAAGCCGATCAAGGTTCATTATGCAAAAAGCATCTCCAGTAGGCAACCACTATTGAAATAATGATACTTGATTAGAAGCTATTTCTTTAAAGTAGAAATATAGTTTTCCGCTACCAATATAATCAAAGAATGTCTAGCTCAACAGAAAGATATTTTAAGCTTACCGATACTATTTCGTCCGGTGCCTCGTTGACCATTTGATAGAGCTTAACCACAAATCCAGAAACATAAATCCCATCCTGAGCACCTTCATCCCTTCCACTTCCATCCTGCTCGACCATTCTTTAGAGAGCATTACCATACACACAGGAGGGGTACGATTTGATCAAAGAAAAGGAATGTCACGAAGGTATTCTCTGAAACAAAGCCACATCGACCACATGCCAGCCGACGGTCTGGAGCAATTACAGTACTGTATTGGATTCAACCAGTACTGAACGCCACACACGAATCGTGTATGTATAACTACAGAACGGATCTTCTCGACTTTGGGCGCAAAAACGCGCGACCTTTTGCAAGACGCCCTCATTTTTTAAAACACGACGCAAATACATAAATACTGAAACCGGATACATACGTTGACAACCTTTGAAGCATGAAAATTAAATTCATTAAATAACAAACTAACTTTGATTCGACTCAAAATCCTTCGGAAGCCAATCCATAAACTTATTGATGGCTTTATTCAAAACGTTCTTCTCCGCCAAATTTCGTTCATCGCCACGCCATTCTGGATCATCCCAAGTAAACCAGCTTACGGCGTGGAATCGATCACCATTGAAGATGTCACGACCATGTAATGCACGATAATTATCCACCAAAAGTACATCACCTGGTTCCATAGAAAGAGCAGAAATATGCTTTTCACTCGCTCTTTTAATCTCAAGGCAGTCCTCCAAACTTAGAGGTTCCATAGTATCTGCATAAAATACTTCTGTCATACCCACTTCCGGAACACCACAAGGTCTTCGATCACGAAGCTTCCGGGCATGATTGTGAGCATTATTAAACCAAACAGGTACTCCTGTCACTGGATGGCGATTGATAGGAGATTCAGCCATTTCAACAGCTTGTAAACGTCCAGGCTTACCATCTGATTCGTAAATCATTTCCAAATCCATGTCAAACTTCGGAGCTACAGCCTTGTCTACTATAAACTTAACACCCTCTTTAACAGGGCCTGGAAGAGCAGGAGGTAGATCTAGATTGGATACACTGATTCGAATTTTTCGGTCATACAACTTTTGTAAGACGTTCGGGTTAATTTCGCCCAAGATGGCGCAACCATCCGCAACTAAGAATCTCCCCCCACCTTCTGTTGCCTTTTGAAAACAAACAAATGCAGCATAGGCTGCTGTTCTCTTAGTGGTCGATTCACAATGAAGACCTATGTAATGTTGGCGGAGTGATGGCTTGTTTACCTACCAAGAGAGATAAAGTTTAGTATGATGAATGATAAAAAGTTCTTTTAAATGCAATAACGAACTAAAACTCACTTCTTCGTAAAGTGCGTCTCTTTCGCTGGCGAATTTGCGGAGACCAGAGCTGTGTAATGGATCTAGACACGGATCTAAACCAAGGGATTCATACATGGTTCGGAAGCCAGCCACTCCTTTCATCAAATCAAAACCACGGAACCATATAGCACCATGCTTTAATAGATTTTCTTTAATCTTTTTACTGTTTTTTGAAAAATAATCAGCGCCCATTTTATTATCTGCTGTAGATGCACGAGTTTCAAGTGGACATTTAGGCATGCTCTTTGCCATTCTTTGTGCTTTTACCACATCAATGCTATCAATAAAAATGATTCCAGATAATAATGTGAGCTATTGGAATTGTTGTTTATATGTCACTGAAACACCATGTCAATCAGGGAAAAAACATACTTTTCTGTATCCCATCTAGTTAACGGACATTCCCAAATATCAATCAACTCTGGTTTATTCATATCACTTTTCATAAACTCACTAGGGCTAAGACCAGGGCGATTTTCCCATGCTGGAACATACGATGCACCTGGTGCAGAGCGTTCGGGTGGAGCAGCTGTAGATCTGAGAGAAACATAAGATCCTCTACTAGATGAAGTGACAGGTATATAGAACGCCGACGTTCGGGTGACAATGGCTAAGACGGCGATCAAAACCGTTGATGGAATCATGGTCGTAGAGATGGTTTCAGAAGACGCTGCCTAGACTGTCTAGACAAGGATATATTTTGAGACTCGGTTGTCCGCGTAGTAGTATTCGTAAAAGAAGATCTTAGTGATACGAGCTAACTGCTTTGATGTCGGTGATGCGTGATGATGTGATGATTCATTCATTCATGTCGAACGAGATCGCATTGTCTACCTACCGTACGTACAGCGACCAACTTCAACTACAGCTAGTAATATCACTCATGCAAGAACATGTACACAAAGTGTAATTTTATTAACATCAAAGCACACAATTGCGTTTTTGGGCACATCGCTATATAAACATTGGATAACAACTCATCGCTGTTCTATTGAGACTACTGTTCGGTAGGATCATCTCATCCTCCTTGATTATTTTCCAGAACGGATCTATTTCATCATCCGTCTAGTAGCCTTTATCTATTTCAGTCATAAAACTCCCGCGAGCCTGCTGAATCCATCGCTCCAAGTTATCATGGTATGATTGTTCCGTGCAGAGTTTCTTTCTAAGTAACTTTTCTTGTTGAAGTATAACTGGCCAATAATTGCCTACTTTTATCCCCTAGGATCAATCGTCATCAGATGCTTCATCAGACGGTCAGCTTCAGGATTTACTGTCAAGAATTCAACTTTTAGAGTTAAATCAACAATTTACATCCACTCAAGATGATGTAGAAGACGTAGAAATGAGAATGCTTAAAACTCTTCGTGAAATCCGTACAGCTTTGATAAGTAATCCCAATCATAGTTCATCAAGAGATGTTTCTCTTTTGAGAGAAGAGAATGAGAAGTTGAAGAAGATAAATATGAAACAAAAATATAGAATCGAGCATTTGATCATGACTATTGAACAACTTCAAGCCAAATTGAAAAGTAAAGAATCATGAATTAATGAGCCCATGGATTCAAACAGATAAAGTAAATATGTATACGAACAGTCTACCTTGCTTTACGATACGTTATAACATTTATCGTATGATATACAATCAAGAATAGTCTTCCGACTCTAGTTTAAACATCTCTTCCCTTTCTCATTAACTTCAAAGAATTTACTGAACCGATCATGAAGACCTTGCCAACACCCGACTGAGTCAAAAGAATAAATGTGTTTTCTAATCCATTTCGGCAAGTTGCGATGAGCGCGAGCGATTCCATCTCTTTCTCTCGGTGAATCGTCCTCGCAATAGCGGCTGTATCCATATTCAACAACGATTAAGCTGAATTGTTGAGATCACGCCACTTGTAACAAAAAATAAGAAAGTTATAGGATGATATGAAATAACCTACCTGTCTAGGAGCACAATCACACCATAGTCGCCAGAATGTCTTCTCATACAATGATAGATGCAAGGAGAGAAAATAGGTGAACATATCAAGAAAAAAAATTATTGGTTATATTCACACATTTTCAACGTACCGAATACATCGTCCAAGAGCTTGGGCGACAGCTCGATAGGCTTGTTGCTCATACCAGCTAGATCCATCGAGTAATTCCAATCTTTTTCTGAATTTTCTCTGCTCGTCGTTGTATTTCTGTTTTGCTTTTACGGCCATATCGAATGAATTGGGGAAGGGGAGACCAACAAGAATCACAGCGCGGCAAAAATTATCATTGAAGGAGATTCCTTCACTCATTTTACCACGAAATACTGCTAGAAGAATCGCCGATCCTGTCGACGAAATCCTCTCATTGTAGTATTCTCTAGCTTCTTCAAAAGCCTTTTGGTCCTCTGTAGGCTCTACGATGACGGTTCCTTTACTCTGTATCATCGTCATCCAGATTGATGGATCACGATCAGTGTCACTGTCACCAAAATAACAGTTGATCCCTCCCCATGCGTCGACACATTTCTTCAATAATGAGTAACTTGGTAAGAATACTGTGACAATCGTTAATGTACAAGAAAAGTGCTGGAAACATCAACGTCTTGGTGGTGTTGAGCTATGAACTGAGAGTAAAACTTACTTAATACCCCTCCATGAGGAACTGCCGTAACGACCTTGACTAATGCATATCCTATCTTTACAAGAAATCCCCTTTTCGAATAAGAAGTTTGCTTCATTGTTAGCACAGATCCATCTGGAAACACTCCAATACTGAAAGCAAGTAGCTGCTTCTCCATATCGATGATGTGGTTCGCCTCTAATGGTTTTGGAACCAATTGAAAACGATACTTTTGCTCGATTACGTTGCCACCGGTTTCAACATTCAACTTCTCATTTATAATTTGAGGAGATTGATTCGGTGGAAGAAGGTTCAGTTCAGCACATAGTGACATGATCGGCGATAGAGATCCACTAGCGAGGACGACTGTTCTAGCTTTGCTAGATATTTCGTCGAATATCAGCCCTTGAGATTTGAAGGAAGAAATTATGGCAAAATGATCAATGGCGTAATAAGATCAGGAAAATGATAGGCATTTGATCAAAAGTCGTACCAGGATTCAAAAGGTTGATTTTCAAAGAAAACAGCCAAGAAGGGATAGACCCATCACAATAGTTTCCATGGGCACCAGAAATACAATTTTGTATAGGACAATCGTAAAGTTTAGCATATCGGTTCTCGTTCGATCGAGGAGCTATCAGTGGTCTCGCGACTGGAAGACGCCTTGATCTGTTGGATTCAAGCTGCGTAAAATTTTCATCAATAACATTCTCCATGCTACCATTGGGTTTCATGGCTATGGTTACGTAGTAATGTCTAACATGACAGTGAACGCTTATTGCAAGACCTTCAAACGTACTCATAGAAAAATCAGTGTAAGAACTTACTCAGCTCTTTTGGAAGATTCACACACAAGCGTGATAAACTCAGTCAAGCGATCTAAAATGCCGCCCACACGCTCCGGTATTTCCGCTCTTACGAGGTTTTCAAATTCATCCAATTTACGGAGGACTAAATCTGTATCAGTATCAGAGAATTGAAAGTTCTCGAAGAAAGCTTTCGCTCCAGTAGGTTCTTTCATTCCGCCGATGGGAGCATAACTAATAAAGTCAAAATCATGGTCAATCGGCAACTTGTATTTTTTATATTCCGCTATAGCACGGGCACTTCCCGTAGGAGTGATAATGAAAAAGGATTTCTTCTCAAGAAGGAAGAGAACTATTTTCTCGATGAACAACATCAAGGAATGAGAGAGTTCATGAATCAAGGGTTCAGATTCCATGTCTAAAGCTTTTCTTCCATTATTTACACGGGTCCACCTTGATAGAAAAACAATCATTTCTAGTAACTCAATTTCTTGAAAGTCCCCAGAGCCTGCTGATTTCAATGTATCTTCGACGTTATGCGCTTCATCCAAACATACGATTGCACCATCGATATTGATGCCTAGCGCTTTTCGTATCTTGGGGTCTAGAATATACTGGAATACATTCCAGATTGAGTCGCAAACATTAAAATTTAAAATGAATAATCGACAAAAAATTACATACGTTGTAAGGAGCAAATACCAAATCCGCATCCTTTGCAAGAGCTTGAGAAAGATAGTAAGGGCATGCAGTATAGTGACTCTTTTTTGTCACGTAAGGGTTGAGTCCAAATGATACCAGATCTTCAATATCATAAACACCAGCTTTAGTATCTTTTGCACCATCACTATTGCAGCATTCTTGGTGATAATCTGTAGGTCGAAAATTAGAAACAGTAGACTTCGCAATACCGGTATTCGTTAGTGATCGATAGTGTGAACATTGTGAGCGAGAAACGAAATCATTTTCATTTACTGATACTTTACAGACTTTTGTTTCATGGTGATGTCTATCTCCCGGCAATGACACGGGTGGTAATTCATCATTGTATACTCCACCATTGGGCACATCTGATTTCATTTGTGCTCTCCGAAATTTTTCAGTATTTTCGACCCGAATCCGACATTCATGATTTACATTGGATGATGAATTTAAAGTCTTAGATCCGTCACGAGGACGAATATCCTCATGTATACATAATTTTTCTCTGCTCCCTAGTACAGCCATCCGGGGTCTATAAGGCGTATTTTTTAGTGTTGCAATCATCTGCTTCACTTGTGAATGAGTACGGCTACAATAAAATATTCGAGTAATACTTTTAGTGATATTGGCAGAGCTATAGTCGGAGTCAATGGACAGCTTCAAAAGATCTGGCTCACGACTATTGAATGGAAATGGCCCATTATCTTGACTTCGATTCTTGTCTTGGTAACGCTGCCAAGCTAATGCAGAACATAAGAGTGCAGCACTTTTCCCTATTCACGTAAACGACAAGGGATGAGCCCACTACAGGACTTTTTCATATACATGCCCAACATTACATCCTTGAGAAAAATTATAACGCACCTGTTCCCGTCGGTGACTCAATGGCAACATGCTTGGAAGTTTTGAAAGCCTTTATGAGATGGAGAGCAATCAGACGCTGCGGTAACATAATTTTTGGATACGGCCAGCCGATATGTACACCCTCAATAAAAAAATTCGACTGGCGATTCAATGAAGGGATGTCTCCGTCCGTAAATCCGATATCAGCCGTGAACCGAGAAGAAGATCGCAAATTAGAAAGAAAGATCTCTTTTATGGTCATATTTTTTCTGCTCGCGATGCTTATATACTGAGACTGTGCTTTCACAGAGTTCGCTATTGCCTGGACTACCGTTTGCTTTACCTCCTTCAATTTATCACGAACAACGTGCAGATCCACATCCATTAATTTGCCCCGAGGAAAAGACTCTTCATCGCTATCATCAATCATTATTGTTTCAATTAATCGACCATTCGGAACATTTACCGCGGAGATATTCGAATTATCGCTATCGTCTATGACGATAGTTTCCAGACCATCCCCACCGTCAACGGTCAGATCCTCCTCCTTCTCATCATCAGATGTATTATGGCTATCTGCTGCATCACATGCTAGACGGGTACGGTTACAATGTCCCTGTTCACCAATCCAAGCAGAGCAACTGGATGCTATAACATCACAAACGGAGCAGTAACACTTGGAACAAAACCTTTGATTTTCTTCATGATTGTGCGCTTTACTGAATGGGTATACACCGCAAAGATGCCTTGGATGCGGATAAATGATGGAGGGATTAATTACTGTGGAGTACAGTACTTGAACTTCATCGTCCTCCACATTCGAAAAATCGCCTTTACTTGTAATGGTCGTCTCCAAGTAGTTTGCATGATAAATTTTTTGACGCGTTGAAACTTGACTTTCAACCTCAACCTCGTTCATTGCGTCTTCATTGATAGTTGTCGTCTCTATACCAATACCGTTGGTATTACCCATTTTTGAACTTCTGACACTGGCACAATAAATTGTTTGACACGTTGAAACTTGATTTTCATCTTCGTTTATGGCGTGTTTATTAATTGTTGTCGTCTCATCTACTTTTGAACTTCGTAAATGGCGATTCTCATCCCTTATACTTTTCAGATTACCATTGCCAGTAACTGCGATGTTTAGATTATTATTGCTTTCTTTCGTTGTCGGGCATGTCGGATATGATCGAACAACTTGTATCGGCTTAGAAGGAGTGTAGACATTCTTCTCATGTTTTAATGTCAATGATTCGACAAAATTATCTGCACTTGAGTTTCCGTTGGTTGTAGTTGGAGGCTCGGAGAGATTACAAAGCTGATTCAAAGTATTCGTATTGGCTGAAAATGCACTCTTCCATCTCTTCGCCTGATATCGATCTATCCCCTCATCAGGTTCCATGCGGCTCGATTTCAAACAGTCACCGAAAATTTCATATCTTTGTCGCCCACATTGACGTCATTGCATTGGATGAATACTTCTGTTGCATTGATCCCACTTGAATAACAAGCTAGACAAAGTCAAAATGAATGTATTCTTGATACTGTAGCTACATAGTACAGTAGGACTACATATCTGACGTTTGAGGACGATTATTAGCCCTTTTTAAACAATTTAGGGACGATAATCGTCCTCATTTTTCACAGTACGTGGATATCCGACTGTGTAGGTCCTCGTAGCTTTTGTACCAATACCCAAAAATATATTCGCATACTCAACTTTTGAGGACGAT
>Ga0169931_10008980_pt1 | contig 14486 bp, 11 predicted proteins | sample Kivu_15m_20L_FD_129675 | JGI IMG/M metagenome (GOLD analysis project Ga0169931, IMG submission 129675) | Freshwater microbial communities from Lake Kivu, Western Province, Rwanda to study Microbial Dark Matter (Phase II) - Kivu_15m_20L... | ecosystem: Environmental > Aquatic > Freshwater > Lake...
AGCAGCTTCGCGGGGTCGAAATTCCCCTGCAGGGTGATCGTCCCGCCCGTGGCCTGGCGCGCGTATTCCGGACTCACGGTCCAATCCAGCCCCAGGGCCGCGGCGCCGCTCCGGTAGGCCAGCCGCTCCAGCGCGTACCAACTTCCCTTCGCGAAGAGGATCACCGGCGCACCGTGCACGCCCTTGGCGATCTTCTCCAGATAGGGCAGCGCGAGCACGTTGAAATCATCCGGACCCAACAGGCCCGCCCACGAATCGAAAACCTGCACCGCCTGCGCCCCGGCGGCGATCTGCGCATTCAGGTAGTCGATGGTGGTGTCCGCGATCACATCCAGCACATGGGCCGCCGCTTCGGGATGCCGGTAGGCGAAGGCCTTCGCCTTGGCGAAATCCTTCGAACCGCGACCTTCCACCATGTAGCAGAAGAGCGTCCATGGCGCGCCTGCGAAGCCGATAAGGGGCACCTTGCCGTGCAGCTCGGCACGGGTCAGGGTCACCGCATCCATCACATAATGCAGGCGGTCGGCCACGTCGGGCTTGCGCACGGCCAAGGCGTGCTCCTCGGTGCGGATCGGGGCCGGCAGGCGCGGACCTTCGCCCTCGTTCAGCGTCACTTCGAAACCCAGCGCCTGCGGCACCACGAGGATGTCGGAGAACAGGATGGCGGCATCCACACCGAGGCGGGTGATGGGTTGGATGGTGATCTCGGCGGCGAGCTCGGGCGTCTCGACCCGTGTGAAGAAATCATACTTCTCGCGCAGGGCGATGTATTCGGGAAGGTAGCGGCCGGCTTGGCGCATCATCCAGACCGGGGGCCGACTCACGACTTCCCCCTTGAGGGCTTGCAGGAAAAGGTGTTGGGACATAGGCTTAGGCGGGGAAATTTTAAAAATGAACAATTTTAAATGTTCAATTATAAAGTGGCATTACATGGTGGTCTTGAATAAGCATACTCATGAAAGAGCAATGCATTATTTACATGGCAAATAACACAACATTTAAATTTGTTCATGTAAAATTATCCTCGTGGTTATGAGCACGCCTCGGAAACTCGCCTCGCTCGAAACGCCGCAGGAGCTGGGCTTAAGTTCTTCCGCTGTGGTCGGTCCGATCGCGATATAAGGACCGCTATAACGCGCATCCCAGCCCAGGGCCTTGAACTGCCTCACCGCGGAGGGCGAAAAAAAGGCCACGGCGTGGATCTCGCCTTCGGGAAGGTCCGCGACAACGGGCTCGGACCGGTACACGACCCACTCCGTCACGCGGCATCCGCCGGCTTCAAGGACCTGCTTCAGTTCGGGTCGCCGCGGCTCGCCGCAGATATGGATGACATCCCCCTTCACGCCCGATTCCAGCATGAAGCGGGCGAGGTCCTCGCCCGTGGTTCCGGGCGAGACGTGATGCGGGATGCCGCCCAAGGCCGCGGCCGTCGCCGGACCGACGCACCAGATCTCCGAACCCTCCAGATGATGCAGCAGGTCGGCGGCGCGCAAGGCTTCGACCGCGTTGCGGCTGGTCAGCGCGTGGTGCATGGCGCGTGGTGGTGCCGTCGAGCGTCCGGCGTCGAGCGTCAGGCGTAACAACGGCGCATACACCACATCCAAGCCCATATCCGCCGCGAGCGGGCGTTCACCGGGCTGTTCCTCGCGGGTGATCAGGATCCGAGCAGCCATCCCGCTCCCAGCTCCAGAATCCGCTCGGCGGCTTCGATGCCGACCGCTTCAGGATCGTCGGACGAGCCCTCGGTCTCGATGTCGTAGCGGTCGCGGCCATCCAGGCTCAAGATATTGCCCTTCAGAACGATGCGTCCATCAACGAATTCCGCCAAGGCCCCGACCGGCGCGCTGCATCCGCCGTTCAGGCGGTTCAGATAGGCGCGTTCCGCCCTCACGCAGGCCGCCGTCTGCGGGTGATGAAGCCCCGATAGCGCCTCCATCACCGGCGCATCGCCATTACGGCAGGCCACGGCCACGGCCCCTTGCGCGGGCGCGGGCAGCATCCAGTCCAACACTTGGGCCACGTGATGCTCCATCCCGAGGCGTTTGAGTCCGGCGAGCGCGAAGATGGCGCCATCCCAATCGGATTCGCGCAATTTGCGTAGGCGGGTGGGCACATTGCCGCGGAGGTCGGTGGTGTGGTGATGCGGATGCCGATGCAGCCATTGGCCCGCGCGGCGCGGACTCCCCGTCGCGATCAGGCCGTCTTCCCGTGACAGGAAATCCAGGTCCTTGCGCACGACCAGCGCGTCGCGGGGATCTTCCCGCTCCATCACCGCGCCGATGGTCAAGCCGGGCACGGACTCGGTGGGGATATCCTTGTGCGAATGCACGGCGATGTCGATGGTGCCGGCAAGCAGCGCGTCGTCGAGGGCCTTCGTGAAGACGCCCTTCCCGCCCATCAGGGGCAGGGGCGTATCCAGCACGCGGTCACCTTCGGAGGTGATGGGCACCAGTTCCACCTCATGACCGGCGAGTCGCAGTTGGTAGGCGACAGTGTCGGCCTGCCACATGGCCAAGGCCGATTCGCGGGTGCCGAGGCGGATGCGCATCTATTCGGGCTCGATCTTGAAGAGGGAATGCACCACGCGGGTGATGTCTTCGGGTCGCTCGTGGTCCTCTTTCAGGTGGTCGATGGAGTAACTGAGGATCTTGTTGACGATGCGGCGCGTGAGCTGGTCGGCCAGCACGGCATCATCGGCGGTGAATTTCGACCGGTACCGCGCGAGTTCGTCCTGGCGGATGTCTTCCAAGCGTCGCGTCAGGGCCTTGATGGTGGGCACGACCCGCTGCTCGGACAGCCATTTCGTGAAATCGGCGACCTCATCCTCGATGATGGCCTCCACCAGCGGCACGTTCGCATGGCGCTCCTTGTACGTGGCGTCCAGGCGGTCGTTCAGCATGTCCATGTTGATGATGAGCACATGGTCGTTGGCCGCGATGGCGGGATCCACGTTCCGCGGCACGGCCAGGTCCATGAACACCTTGCAGGATTTCGCCTGCATGTCCACATGGTCGAGCGTGATGACGGGTTCGGGCGCGCCGGTGGCCACGATCACGAGCTCATGCGCGGCCACTTCCTCCTTCAGGCGGCTCCAGTCGGCCACGCGCACATCGAAGGCCTCAGCGATCTTGCGGGCGCGTTCCTCGCTGCGGTTGATCAGCGTGATGCGCCCCACGCCTTGGGCCACGAGGTTGCGGCAGGTCACCTTGCCGACCTCGCCCGTTCCTACGAGCAGCACGTCGCGTCCTTCGAGGGTGCCAAGCGCCTGTTTGGAGGCTTGTACCGCCGCATAGGCCGTGGTGGCGGCACCGGTGCCGAGCGTGGTCTCGGTGCGCGAGCGTTTGTGCGCCCGGAAGACCGACTGCATGAGCCGGTGCATGGACGCGTCGAGCGTGTGCGAAGAGGCCGCCAGGTCGTAGGCCTGCTTCACCTGGTTGATGATCTGCAGATCGCCGAGGATCTGGGCGTCCAGGCCGGTTGCCACGCGGAAGAGATGCCTCACGGCGTCTTCTCCGCGTTTCACGAAGCCGTATTTCTCGACCTCGGAGCGGGTTCCGTTGGAGAATTTCACCATGAGTCCGAAAAGGACGTCCGGGCGGTCGCCACGGGTGAGGATCTCGGTGCGGTTGCAGGTGCTCAGCACCAAAAGGCTGTTCAAACCCAGCGATTCGGCCTCGCGGAGCAGGTTCGGGATGGCATCCTCCGTCAGCGTGAAGCGTTCGCGGACGCTCAGGTCCGCATACCAATGGCTGATGCCGACGGCGATGAACTCATCCAACCGCGACATGCGCGACGCGTCCTTTCACTTCCTCGGCCAAGGCCTTGATGAAATCGGGATGGTCGTTCAAGCCCTTGGTCACCACGAGCTTGTCGACATGCTTGCCCTCCTCCTCGATCTCTTCGAGCAGCTCGATGCCGAGTTCATGCAGGGTCTCGATGTGGTCGGTCACGAAGGCGACCGGCACCATCAGGAAGTGCGTGATGCCGTATTCGATGAGGCGGAAGACCAGGTCTTCGGTGTTGGGCTGGGTCCATTTCGCGGGACCGACCCGGCTCTGGTAGCAGATCCAGTAGTTCTCGGTGCGGCCGCGCAGGTCCATGATGGCCTCCACCGTCTCCACGATCTGCGCGGTGTAGGGGTCGCCGCTGTCGACTTCGGCGATCGGCGTGCCATGGGCGGTGAACAGGATGTGGGTCTTGGACCGCTCCTCCGGGGTGAAGCCCTCGAAGGCCTGGTTGATGCGGTCGTTGAGGGAGGTCAGGTAATCGGGCTGCAGGTGGTAGGACTTCACCGTGTATTCCTGCCAGTCCGGCTTGGAGCCGCCTTCGGCCAGTTTGCGGCGGACATCCTCCCAGTCGCGGAAAGACGACCCGGTGGTCGTCCAGCTGAAATGCGGATACAGGGGAAGCAGGACGACCTGCTCGATGCCATCCGCCATCATCTCCTTCATGATGTCGGCGGCGAAGGGGATCCAGTAGCGCATCGCGGTGTACACCTTCACCTGGAAGCCGGGGAGTTCGGTCTTGAGGACCTTCTCCAGGGTGCGGCGCTGCAGTTCGGTGAGGCCGTTGATGGGCGAGCAGCAATCGCTCACCACCTTGTTCTGGCGGTTGAGGCAGTAGGTGGAGCCGGTGCAGCCCTTGGGACATCCGTTGATGTCGCGGTACTTGGCGGCGATCTTCTTGTAGCGCAAGGAGGAGATCAGTTTGGCCAGGGCCGTCTGCGCGGCGCCGCCGCCGAGCTTGATGATGTCTTCGTCGCGGAACAGATTGTAGAGGAATTCACGCGTGGCGGGCTCGGAGGTGGGGCCACCAAGGTTCATCAGCACCACGCCGAGCTTGGGTTTCGTCATGGTCGTCAAGATGCGGCGCGAATGTGAAGATTGGGTGAAGAGGGTTGAATCTTCGCGCCCGGATTGGTATCGTGCGACATCAGCGAAACAACCCACATCAACGGATGTGACATCTGCCGTATGACATGAATACCTTGACTGCGCTCTTGGGGCTCATGATGTTGACCACAACCACCGCTTTGGCCAAGCCAGAACCCCTGAAGGTCGGTGTGATCGGACTCACGCATACGCATGTCCACTGGATATTGGGAAGGCCTGCCGACGACAAGGTCGTGATTGTCGGCATCGTGGAAAGCGATGCGGACTTGGCGAGGAGATACACCCAACAACACGGACTTTCCATGGATCTGGTCTACGCGTCCATGGATGACCTCATCCGGCACGCCAAGCCGGAGGCCGTACTGGCATTCGGCACCATCTACGACCATCTTGAGATTGTCGAGACCTTCGCACCACTCGGGATCCATGTGATGGTTGAAAAACCCTTGGCCGTCAGTCTGGATCATGCGAAGAAAATGGAGGCGTTGGCGACTCGGCATCGCATCCATCTCTTGACCAACTACGAGACCACCTGGTACCCGACCGTTCATGTGGCTCGCGACGGATTGCGAGAGAACCGGATCGGGCGGTTGACGCAGTTGGTCATGCGATACGGACACAAGGGTCCGGTGAATATCGGCGTGAACGAGGAATTTCTCGAATGGCTCACCGACCCGGTCCAGAACGGCGGGGGTGCGATCATGGATTTCGGATGTTATGGCGCGAATGTGGCGACCTGGATGATGGATGGGGAGAAACCCTTGTCCGTTCTGGCGGTGACGCAGCAGCTGCAAGAAGACAACAATCCGCTTGTGGATGACGAATCCACCATCATCCTGACGTACCGGCACGCGAAGGTCACCATTCAGGCTTCCTGGAACTGGCCGATCGGGCGCAAAGACATGGATGTGTATGGAACGGATGGGGTGATCCATGCCGATAACCGGAACGACCTTCGCGTACGTCTTTCGGAGGGCTATGACGGATTCACCGAAACCCGGCTGCGGCTCGATGAGCGTCCGGCGCCGTTCCAGGATCCGTTCGCCTTCTTCGCTGCGGTGATCCGGAACGAAATCACCCTGCCATCCCATGATCTGTCATCACTTGAGAACAACATGGTGGTCATGGAGATCCTGGATGCGGCGAGAGCATCCGCCACGAGCGGGCGCGCCGTTCGCCTTCAGAGGTAGATGGAACCCGGACGAAGGCCGATCCAGGCAGGCCTCTCACTCCAAGGAAGCCGGATCAACGGCTTCTATGGCGAATACGCCCTGCCTCACCGTGGCGAAGTAGCTGGAGGGCCGGTCTAGCGGCCGGTTCCGATGCAGATCGAACCGGTCGCCGTTGCCCAATTTCCAGACCAGGACCGCCCGGCCATTCCGGTACCAGGTGAACGGTGTGTCGGCGACCATTGATTCGGGTGTGATGCCGCCGGCGTCACCGAATGGCAGGTACATCCAGACAAAGCCGGCACCGTAAACCGTTCCGATACCGGCGGCGTCGATCACCAAGGCCGTCCGTTCATCGATCGCGATCCCGCGGAACATGCCTCCATCACGAAGCGACCTGGCCAGGAAGACCATCAGGCGGCCCTGCCGCCCACGTTCCGAAAAGTGCGTGTCGATGATGCGATCCTCAAGGATGGCGGGGGTGCGGAACAAGGCGGGCCGCAGGGTGACCAAGGGATGAAAGGGATTGGCCAAGGCTTCGGCGCTCCCCACCGAGCCGGCGGACGCATCGAAAAAACGCCCTCCCCAGATCATGGCACCGGCGCTCGTGCCTCCGAACGGAATGCGACGGCGGTGGATGAGGGTGTCCAAGGTGGCCGACAAACGCGTGCCGTTCCAGAACCGGGTGTACGACCATTGGTCGCCTCCCGCCACGAACAGGGCCTCGGATTGGCCGATCAGGGCGTTGGTCCGGGGATGTTCGGCCAGTTCCCGACGGTCGAGCAGGAAGGTTTCGACCGAGGCGGCATCCGATAGGCCGAAGAGATAGTCATTGTAGCCCGTGGACCCGGAGGCGCGGATCACCGTCAGGTTGCCGCCGCCAGCCGCAGAGACGAATCGGCGCATGCCGTCGTCCTGGTCGGTGCTGCCGCCACCGAGGAAGATCAATGGCACGCTTCGGATGCTCGTCACATCGTCGGCCGTTCCGACACGGCCGATCGACCCCGGCCGATCGGACTCGACCGGCCCATCGGGTGGTTGCACGCTAGCGGTACCGCTGGAACAGGTGAGCGTGAGCAAGGAAGCCAGGACGATGGTCCACATCGAAACAGGTCTCATTCAGATCGGGTGGCGGTTGGATGAACCTCAATGTACCGCAAGCGCCTCGCAATGCCATGCCCTTCACACCGCCCGCAGTCGGCGTTCACCGAAATGGGCGTCGATCTCCGATTTCAGTTTCGAGCGGTAATACACATCCTCGCCCTCGCTGAGCAAGAGGTCCATATCGAACGCCACCGCATGCGCGGCAACCATCGCACGGAGGTCGGCCTGGTCGAGTTGCCGATGCTCACTGAGATGTTCGGCCACCGCAAGGAAAAGACGTTTCTGCCCGAGCAAGGTCTCCTCAGCCAAAACCATCGCTTCCGACAACCACCGCTCGGCCTGTTCGTTGAGGCGATGGCCCGCGTCCGTCAGGAACCCACGGGTCATCTCGGACGGATGATGGTAGGCGCCACAGACATCCCCGATACCGCAGGCCTTGATCGCGTGGGTGATCAGACTCGTCGCCCGCTCGATGTCATCTGCGGCACCCAAGGTCAGATGCTCCTCACCAAACACCATCCTCTCGGCGGCATGGCCGGCCAGATAACACGCCAACTCGTTGAGCAGATGGGATTTCGCCGTATAGCTGAGGGGATCCTTCAACACCACACACCCTCCGATGCCATCCTCCACAGACACCGACATCACCTGCTCCGGCAGGATCCGCCGCAGCACGATGGCCGCCACCGCATGACCCGCCTCGTGCACGGCCACGATGGCCTGCCGGTCGTCGCGGGTCGGCTTACGGAGCTCTTCCAACGCCGCAGGCTGCGGGATGGCGAGCCGATGCGCCACCGATCCGCCATGGTCCAGAAAATCGACGACCATGGTTCCGGCGGCATAACCCATGCGCGCCACATGGCGGCCCAGACCCTTCATCCTCGCCTCCACCGCGATGACCGACATCTTGCTGCGCACCATGTTGCACAAGGTCGATAGCACCGGCCTCGCGCCCTGTGTCGGGAACACGCCCTCCCGGTACACGATCTCGTGAAGGCTCGTGTCGAACCGCAACCGAAGCCGCTCCTGCTTCCACATGGTTTCGGCGATCTCCTCGAGGCCTTTGGAGATGATGCGCTCATAGGTGAGCCGACTGAAGGCCGGATAGATGATGTGCGTGTTGCCAAGCCGCGATATCTGCTCGCTTCGGAACCGTTTCTGCAAGGCCGTCTTCACATCGGTCAGGCTGATCCGCTTCGATCGCTCATGGAACTCATCGGCATCCAAGTCCGGATTGAGGCTTTTCGTCATCGGATAGGCCTCGTCCAGATTTCCAAGCACGAAGATCAGGCTCCTGCTGCAATCGACCACGCGCGGCCGCTGCGATTCGAGTTGCGCCTTCTCCAGATAACGGATGCTCTCCGGCCCGTCCATGGTCTCCAGGAACTCCGAGAGTTCCATGAGGGATTCGAAACGGTCGGAAACGATGCCGAACAGATCCTCCTTCAAGGCCTCGTGGATCAGCGGCACCGCCGCGCCATCGGCCTCCCGGGAATAGGGCCTGACACACATGTTCATGGATTTCACGAAATGATCCACACCCTCCACCACCCACCCGCGTTCCACGCGGATGCCTCCGGTGTTGACCAACTGCCGGAGTTTGGGCAGATGCTCGATGAGCTCCCGATAGTCCCAGAAATTGGGCCTTACGAGCAAAGTTCCGGAATCCAGGAGCTGCCAGACCGTCCGGTTCTCCGGATGGCGGCGCTCATGACTGTTCTCCTCGATGGTTCGCGCATGCTGAAACTCGTCCAACACCAGCAGATTGGGCTTGCCGTTGCCGTGTTCCAGGATATCCAGCAACACCGTGCGCACATGGTCGCTGTTCTCACCCGCCTCACCCATGTCGAAATAGCGGAACACCTCCATCATGTCCAGTTCCTTGGCCAGTCGCATCACCAGTGAGGTCTTGCCCACACCCGTCAAACCCCAGAGGTTCACCACCACGGGGCGGTCGTGCAACTGCGGGAACAGATACCAGGAGCCGATCGCATCGACGATGCGGTCGATCACGGTGTCGATGCCGATGAAAGCCGCCTTGAGGGCGGATCTGGCCCGGTCGAGGCGGGCCTGCTTGTCTGAAAGGATGCGTTTGGCAGTCATGCGACCAAACCTACGGGGGGCACTATGCCAAACCGTGTCGTCCCAAACCCGACCGCAACTGCTCGACATAGCTGTCCCGCAAGGATGCCGGTTCAAGGATGGTCATCGCACCCGTCATCATGAGCAGGCGCTGGCGGAACTCATGGTTTGGAACCAGATGGAATCCGAACTCCACATGGGTGTCCGACTCGCCCAGGCGCACCTGCGAAGCATGGATGGGAAGCGCGTCCAGATACGAGGCTTCGGTTCGGGTGCATGAGATGCGGATGGGAACCGGCGAGCCCGCATAATTGAGGCCATAGACATGCCTGAAAGAGGATTTCGGATCCAGGGCCGCATCCCGGACAAAGCTTCGGTCGGTGCGCTGAAGGTCATGGATGCGGTCGAGACCGAAGGTCCGGAACCCCTGCCGACCCTCCGCCAAGCCCACCACATACCAGCGGCGCTGGAACTCCTTGAGCAGGTACGGATGCAAGGTATACGCCTCGGGTTCCCGTTCACCGAAAAATCCGTACTCGAAACGAACCACCTGTTTCTCCCGGATGGCCTGGAGCAGCACCGACAAGTGGTCGATTCCGCGCATGTCGCTGGAAACCTCCACATCCACGTACCGGAGCGTCTCCCGGCCTTCGGACAGGCTCTGCACAAGCAGGTCGGTGGTCACCCCCAACTCCAGCACACGCAGGAAGGCATCCACATCGAGGCTGAGGTCCGCATCGATGGCATAGCCTCCCCTCGACCGATGGTAGACGATCTCGACGCCGAATTCATCGCGCAACTGCTCGATATCGCGTTTCAGGGAGCGGTCGGACAGCTGGAAGCCGACCGATTCGTACCGCCTGCGGAAATCCGACAGGCACGGATACGCCCGGCTGGACAGCACATCCAGCAAGATGGCATACCGACGGATGATCCCTTGTCGCGACATGTGGTGAATATAGGAATGACGCCGGACCAGCCGCACGCCCATTCGGAAAGTTTCACCTATTGGCCCTATCATGCCGTCCGATCCCGTTCACCGAAATCCAACCCGACCATGACCATCCTCCTCACCGGCGTCACCGGTTACATCGCGCAACGGCTGCTGCCCGTCCTGTTGGATGCCGGGCACCATGTGGTCTGCTGTGTCCGCGACAAACGCCGGTTCAACCACAATCGATACCCGGCGGCGGCTCTGACCGTCATCGAAGTCGACTTCTTGAACATGGACAGTCTGGAGCAGATTCCGGCGGACATCGACGCGGCATACTACCTCATCCATTCGATGTCGGTACAGCAGGGGGATTTCGAGGATATGGAATGGCGGTGTGCCCGGAATTTCAAAGAGCGGATGGCGCGCACGGCCGTCCGTCATGTGATCTATCTGAGCGGCATCACCAACACCGAGGGGCTTTCGAAGCACCTGAAATCCCGCAGGCAGGTGGAGGATGTGTTGACCGGGTCCACCTTCGCACTCACCACCCTCCGGGCCGGCATCATCATGGGTTCGGGCAGCGCCTCATTTGAAATCATCCGCGATCTGGTCGAAAAACTACCGGTCATGGTCGCACCCCGCTGGTTGAAAACCCGGAGCCAGCCGATCGCCATCCGCAACGTGATCGAGTATCTGGTGAGGGTGGTCGGCAACCCGGAGACCTTCAACCAGAGTTACGACATCGGCGGGCCCGACGTGCTGACCTACAAGGAGATGCTCCTGCGGTTCGCCGCCATCCGCGGATTGAGGCGTCATATACTGGTGGTTCCGGTCATGACGCCGAAGATATCCTCCTACTGGCTGTATTTTGTGACAGCGACATCCTTCTCCCTCGCGAAAAACCTGGTGGACAGCATGAAGGTGGAAGTGATTTGCAAACCAAACCGGTTGTCGGAGATGCTGGGCGTCGTGCCCTTGGATTACGACACATCGGTCCGGTTGGCGTTCGACAAGATCGAGCAGAACCAGGTGGTGTCCAGCTGGAAGGATGCCCAGACCAGCAATCGGATCCGTGGCGGCATCCGCACGGTCATCGAGGTCCCGACGAACGGATGCTTCACGGATGTGCGCACGCGCGCCTTGGGCGACACCGCGCCGGTCCTCAAACGGATCTGGGCGATCGGCGGTAAAACCGGATGGTATTACGCGAACTGGCTGTGGGAGCTGCGCGGAATCCTCGACCAGCTCTTCGGCGGAGTCGGGATGCGGCGAGGCCGGAAAAGCGACACCGAGCTGGAAGCCGGAGACACCCTCGATTTCTGGCGTGTGTTGCTGGCCGACAAACAGGACAAACGCCTGCTGCTCTATGCCGAAATGAAACTGCCGGGCGAAGCATGGCTCGAGTTCCGGATCGACGCGCAGAACACGCTGATCCAAACGGCGACATTCAGGCCCTTGGGGCTCTTCGGCCGGCTCTACTGGTATGCGGTTCTCCCGTTTCACGGGTACATCTTCAACGGCATGATTTCGCGCATCGCCGGACCTCCACCTTCCACCGAACGATAACCCCTTGGTTTCGGTTGGGATACCGAAACCAAGGTCTACCCATCGTGCATTGGATCAACCGCATCTACGACCGGCTGCTCTCTCCCGATGTCAAGCTCCGCAGCGAGCGTATCATCCTCTCCGTCGCCATCGTCAGTTATGTGGCGCATCTGCTGCTCATCCTCCTGGTGAACCAAGGCCTGCTGCACATCGATTCGAAATTCTTCACCAATCCGATCGCGGCCATCTACACCCCGTTTTCGTTCATCCTGGTTTACGAAGTCTATCTGCTCATCTTCTTCCTGCCCAAATCCATCTCCTCCTACATCGGCAAGCAGTACGAGATCATCACCCTGATCGTGATCCGGCGCATCTTCAAAGACATCGCCAATCTGGAACTCACCTCCGAATGGTTCTCCAACCAGCAGGACCTCCAGTTCACCTACGATGTGCTGACCTCCCTGATCCTGTTCGTCCTGATCTTCCTGTTCTACCGGGAGATGCGCAGGCGACCAACGGCCCAAGCTTCCGACAACGCCGACCTGCGCCTGAACATGCTCCGGTTCATCCAGCTCAAAAAGGCGCTGGCCGTGATCCTGGTGCCCACCCTGCTCATCCTGGCGATCACCACCCTCATCCATTGGTCTCACATCGCCTTTCAAGACTACCGCAACGGCTTCGTGGCCATCAGCGACATCAACACCGTATTTTTTGACGAATTCTTCACCGTACTGATCATTGTGGATGTCACCTTGCTGCTGGCGTCCTTCTTCCATTCGGACCAGTTCCACACCATCATCCGGAACTCCGGCTTCGTGATCTCCACGGTGCTGCTCAAGGTGTCCTTCGCCACAGACGGCATCGTCAACAATGCGCTCATCGTCGTGGCCGTCCTGTTCGGACTCCTCATCCTGATCATCCACAACCAGTTCGAGACGCGCCTCACCGAGGGCGACGCCTGACGCAGCGGATGCACCGCAAGCCCCATCTCCCGACCAAGATCTGCCCGGTCTGCGGCCGACCCTTCGCCTGGCGCAAGAAGTGGGAGAAGGTCTGGGATGAGGTGAAATACTGCAGCCAGCGGTGCCGCCGGACCAAAACCGGTCGTTTGCACCGATTGGCACTGGCAGATACGCCAGCAGCTGGGGCTGGAGACCGGTTCGAATTCACACATCCATTTCCTGATCATGGGCATCACCGGAATCGATCTCGGCAGCACCTTCGTGGATGCCCTCACCTTAGGCGTGTTCATGGTAAGCGCCATCTTGAGCATCCGGCTGAGGATCACGGATGCCCGCCCATCCCACTGATATGTTCCCTCGTGGTCTTTACACAGGTTCAACCAAAGAACCTTCTCTTCTCAACCAACCATCATCAAAAATGGGATGATCCTTTGAGCGGCATTGGCGCTTGGATCACGGTTTCACAAATCGAAGGATGAATATAATTATCCGCATCTTTGCGGATGCGCTTCTTGATCTGCCTCATTTTCCCCTTCCTCCTGCCGTCTCTCCACGCCCAGACGGTCTCCATCACCTTCGAGGTGGACCTGTCTTGGGAAGTGGCTCAGAACCGCTTCAACCCCGCGCTCCGCACGGTCGACATCGCCGGTTCCTTCAACGGGTGGGGCTCCACCGGCCATTCCTTGGCCGATCCGGACGGCGACCTCGTCTATTCCGTCACTATCGCCGGATTCACGCCCGGCGCCAACATCGCCTTCAAGTTCCGGCAGAACGCCTCCTGGGACGGCACCGAGGAGTTCCCCGGCGGCGGCCCCAACCGCACCCTCACCGTTCCCGCGGTCAGCACCACGTTGCGATACTGGTACAGCGACCGCACGCCGACCTCCATCCCCTTGCGGGCGGCCTTCGGAACCTCGGCCTCGCGCATCCGTCCGGGAGACTCGGTCCGCTTCACGGACGCCTCTTCGGGCGCGCCGCAGACCTGGTCCTGGCGCTTCGAGGGTGGCACGCCGACCACATCCACCGATCGCGATCCGATGGTGAGCTACGCGCAATCCGGCGTTTTCGGCGTGGAACTGGCCATCGCCGGTGTCGGCGGCCGGACCGACACGGTGCGCCTGGCACACGCCGTGCGCGTGGATGCGGCCCATGGCGCACCGGGTGCGGGACCGGTGGACCGCCCGCGATTCCATCTTCGAAGCCGCCCGGTATTGGTTGGAGGATGTCAAGGTGGATGGCTTCCGTCTCGATGCGGTGTTGTACCTCGATGAGGACGGCAGCACCCTGAGCAACACACCCGGCACCTTCCAGATCCTGCAGGATTTCAAGACGGCGACATCCGCCGCCAATCCGATGTCGTTCCTGGTGGGCGAGGCCTGGACCCAATCCAGCATCGTCCGGAATTATGTGAGCGAGGGAAGGCTGGATTACGCCTTCGAGTTCGACCTCAGCTACCGCATCATCGATGCCCTGAACCAGGGCAACGCCGCGCCGGTGGCGAACCATCTGAACACCATCCGCGGGCTGTACGGTCCCGGAAAATGGGGCACCTTCCTCACGAACCACGACCAGGACCGCATCGGAAACGTGCTGAATTTCCATCCAGGCCGCCTCCGGGCCGCGGCGCGGTTGCTCATGGGCCTGCCGGGTGTGCCCTACCTCTATTACGCCGAGGAGATCGGCGCCTCCGGTGTGAAACCCGATCCGAACATCCGTCGCCCGATCGATTGGGTGGAAGTCGACCGGCAACGCGCCGATTCCACCTCCTTATGGCACACCTACCGGCGGCACATCACCA
>Ga0169931_10008982_pt1 | contig 14486 bp, 7 predicted proteins | sample Kivu_15m_20L_FD_129675 | JGI IMG/M metagenome (GOLD analysis project Ga0169931, IMG submission 129675) | Freshwater microbial communities from Lake Kivu, Western Province, Rwanda to study Microbial Dark Matter (Phase II) - Kivu_15m_20L... | ecosystem: Environmental > Aquatic > Freshwater > Lake ...
AGCATGACTGAGCTGAGCCACTGAAGGTCAGGACTGCAAAAAATGTATTGACTTCGTCTCCATCACCTCTGAATAGAATACAGACACAATTGAAATGCTGTTTATACGTAGACGAAGGGAATATCTGTTTATTGTATCGTTACTTTTACGTGGTAGTCAGTTGTATAGAGCCGAAGAGAATCATCAAAAAGAAAAGACAACGGTATGGGATTTTTTGTCGTACGGTTTCCGAATGAGCATGGAAGCTAAAAATGAGATGAACTCCTGTCTCGACAGGACTCAAACTATACTCACTTCTTCAGGAGGAGGGGTATCACTATGGAGATCAACTATCACTGCCTTTATTGCTTCTCGAGTTAATGGTTCATTAGACAAAGTTGAGAGGCGTCTAAGGGACAACTTATCCAGCGAAGAATCAACCTCTACTGGTAATATTCATGATGCTTTTGAAAATCAGTCGTCACTTACCCTCAAGGAACCGTTTATATCAACCTCAAAGATAAAAAATGAAGTATCGAAAACACTGATGGCAGAATCTTTCATCAACAACAGCTCTACATCTAGTCAGGATAGCAAGCATAATCACGTCTATCATGCTCAAAGTAATGACAACGATTCATCAGACTCATCATTAATAAAGTCTAATCAGTTTCATATCCAAACACAAGCTTTGGATAGTTCGAACATAGTTTATCTTAGGGATAATTCAAAATTAACTTCGGACAAAGGTCCACATGGCCTCCGAGCCTTGAGAAAGAAAGCCGCAAGAGTAACTGGAGTTCATGGGTTTTTTAGTGGGAAGAAAGGGGAAACAAGTGGGTATGAACCAAAACGCTTGACCCAGGAGTTAGACGAGAACGATCTAAGCATCATACGCCGAAGGATCGCGGCTATAAAAGTTGCCCGAGAAAGAGTAGCAGAAAAAGTTGCCGTGGACGAAAAACGATTGGAATGGAAGGTTAATACAACAGGTCCAGTTCCATTCCGACGCTTTTTTGGATTACGTCGACGGTCACGTGCTTTTCAAAATCGCACATATGCTAATGTTGTGTTGAAATCTGACAATGTGGAGGGTAATGATCAACGTAGTATCGCTACCACTAAGTTGGAGCGATCGGAGACTTCGCGTGAATCCTTGTTAGTTGACAACCTTGAACGAGATAAAAGGCTAAAAGAAATAGAAAGGTTGATACTTGAAGGGCAGAGAAGGATCGTTCAATTGCAAGTCCAAAAAGAGCTCTTACAGCAACAGCTTAATCCACTCTTCAATTATTCATCCACAGAGTTTCTGTCCAAGATACAAGACTTCAATAATACAAGCACAGATATTCCTCGGATTTTTAATTTTCCGTCACAACAAATAGTGACAGAATATATTCGAGAACTTATAGACACAAAAAGATTGATCAAACTGAATCATACTCATCTATGGAGATACGAATCCGATGAAGATGATATTGATGATATTGGGGATGATCTTCTCACTCCATCAGGAGATTCCCAGAAATTATATGAACAAATATCTGGTACAACGGAACAAAGAATAAGAGATCGCCGTAGTACCAACGGACCTCCTACGGGTGGAGGTAGTTGGCTTCTCCGTCAGTCCATAGGGAAAGGTGGAAGCATTGGAGAAAAGATAGGCGAAATGATTGAGACCGCAGCATATAGAGGTATTTGTTCGGCAGTGATGTCGTTTCTTGCTCGTCTAATAGCTCAATTGCATGGCCTTAATGTTCTGACGCATAGCGATGTGAGATTGTATATGCAAAATTCTCCTGATCTCCCTCCCGTTTCTAGGAAACAACCGTTTGATACTGACAACTACGCACAAGAAACACTACGTCGTGTCATCCGGAAAAATTCTAAAAGGCGTAAGGGCCATCAGCGAACTCATCGTCCATCTACAGAGGATTATTTTATACAAAGGAATGCAGTAGTCGAAACCTTACTATCTCATTGCCAAATTTCAGCGCCACTTCTTAAACTTTTTCCACTGTCTTGGCAAAGAGCTATGCTTGGAAATTGTGTCACTCTTAGTCTGGCTGTAATCGCAGACTTTTGTGAAAATATACAGATACCTATACTGGGTCATATCTTAAGCCTGTCTCTTCAGCCTATTACAGAGGACGAAATCCTACATCAAATAGATACCAACAGATTATTCTTTAATCATAGGTTTGCGAAACCAGTCGAGTTCGAGGCTGCCGTGAGAGCCACCGCACTTGATATAAGTGAAAGCTTTCTGTTCCTTGACCGCTGGCATGAACGGGCACTAGGAAGTGATCTACTTCGAGCGCAATTGGGTAATCTCGTCGCAAGGTTAGTTTTAACTTTGGTTGATGAGATTCTTTGTGGGACAAGAATCGACTTATGGACATCACAAGCGGGTGGACCGAGGATGCTACTGGGATTTCAATATAAGTGAAGATAGTGATGGTGTCCTATCACGAAATATCAGTAAGGGAATGGATTAAATGTCCTAGTGACGTGTTAGTCGGCATGATGTCTCTTAAATCAAGAAAAGCACTGCCGAATTCTTAATGCATTAATTAAATACTAAAGACTGCTCATAATTTTGTCTTCCAAAGAATGGTGGTATTCTCTTCAACCAACTTAGTAATTTTACTCTCATGATATTCAAGTCATGGGGACTGAGACTCACAGCAAGAGAGACTGGCATCACCCCAACAGGCAAGTGCTTCGGACTCGTGGATTCTTAGTCAGAACACAATGAATGGGTTCCCCTTTCTTCGGATTCAGGGATCCTGTCTGCAAAGCACCACTTATATAGCGTGTCCATTTGCTATAGGCTTCATTCGGGGAATACCGCATAATAACAAGACATAGTCTCCCCCCATCGTTCTCTAGGTGCTGCTTTGTGCGCTTCTGGGACCAATTGTTTCAAGATGTTACCTGTACTAGTAAACTATGCAAATTTCAGATAAACGAGTTAAACTTCCATATCTCGGGGCACTGTCCTATCCCATTCTTCTCGCCAGTTACAACAACATTATAAATATAGTAGTGTGTGTTCGAAGTTACTATTGCCATTATTTATTCCCTGCGACGTTTTTGTTTACATTAGCCCCCAGGTTGTACTACACCGTACGTAGAACGCTACGTAGCTCTACAGTCCTGTTTATTACAACCTGTTGATGAGCTGATAGTAGCTACCTACATACGGCAGATGTCGAGCAGTCGAGCAGAGGCAACCAGCAGATGTCCGCCTACTGTTCTGTAATGTCTACACGATGTTACTTATGGACGTACTTACTGTACAGTAGACATTTTACAAGACTGACGTAAAATTGATACCTGGCACGCGTTGGATTGCACGCAAATAGCCGGGCCAGCGTAGCGTCGTGTCCCAAAGCTCTGTATGTAATGAACTCGTACAAGATGTTGTTTCTGGACAGGAGACACAGAATCCCATAGAACAAATTATTACCTCTCAGCTCATTCATAAGGTTGTCTTGAATTTCCAAGTATCCGATAGTCATTTCAATTAACGATTGAAGGATCACCCACTTATGGTTTAATACTGTATGGAGAAAGGCATACCAATCATGACGGTACGAACTTATTACATGGATATATTCTGTCTATTTTAAGAACAACTATATCATAAATTATCTTTCTCCGCCCGGTTGGATCTTCTTCTATTCTTCGTCGAAATATCCTCCTCTGAATATCAATTGTGCGTGAATATAGACCACGGTTTCATCTCCCGAGGGAACTCATCCTCCTCAATTCAATCTTTCAGTTATCATATATGCATCAGCAAGGGCTGAATTTAGGAGTGGAGACGTAGACAAGCCTGTTAGTTCGAGACTAGTTCACGCAATCTCTGTAACTAATTCTTTTCAATCATGGACGGTTTTTCGTGATCATGAATTTCTTGTTCATGTTGATAACGCTCTATCATCGTCAGTGACGGGTTTACCTCGATGTCCTCCAGCACCATACTTTCCGACTCATCCCTCAATGAATGAGGATATAGAAAAAATAATAAAAACCAGAAATGCGTCTCAAGATTGGTTGCTACGTGTGCTAAGCTTCCCAGCTATTCGAGATGCAAAACCCATTCATAAGCTTTTACTAGACGATCCCAATACTATACCCCCTTGCTACGAAAATATTGGTTGGATATCATTCTCATCTCCGTCATTGCATCAAGAGAGATCTAGTTTCGGAGGTGAGCTTGAAATGGAGGAAATGTTCGCCTATGAGGAAGGAATTCATTCCAATGGAGCTCATGACGGGGATGAGAATGAGGATGATGAACCATACGACGGAGATACTGAATATTATTCCGCCGCGCAACGCTATCATCCTGTCGAAGAAGCTGCCACACAAGACGATATTATGGATATTCACAATAATGCAGATGATGTGGAAATGGTTGAAGATGTGGGTTCATTGGCACAATCTTTAGGAGCGTCTCATTTAGGCCGATCACTTCAACTTCAAGCTCAATTAGCTAGAATAGAAAAAGGAAATGATCCCAATGGGACTAGTCAAGTGAGTCACAAAGGGCTCAAAATTGATGACAATATCCCGACCGTGGCGACCGAGTGCATCTTTGGGGGCATCGGAGGTGCAGTGGAGCAAGCAAATATATCCAATACATCGCATATTGAAGGTTTAGGGGATAGCTTCAATCGTAAGACACCAATATCTGCCCCACGTCTAGACTCGTTTAAAATTATCAAGGTGATTGGAAAGGGATCATTCGGTACGTCACAAAATCTGTTGCTTATTCAATGATTTTGTTCTTTAACGCCTTGCTCATTTTCGTTCTTGATTAGGCAAAGTATTTCTTGTCAAGGAAGTTAAAACAGGACAGATGTACGCATTGAAAGCTCTGCGGAAAGATAACATTATTCGGCGGAATCAAGTTGAACACACAAAAACAGAAAGAAGCGTCTTGGGCTATGTAAGACATCCATTCATTGTCGGACTCAATATGGCGTTTCAATCGAAAGAAAAGTTATACTTCGTATTAGATTATTGCGCAGGTGGGGAATTATTTTTCCATCTTAGTAAGGTCGGAAAGTTTCAAGAATCTCGGGCCAGGTTCTATGCTGCTGAAATAGTTCTGGCCATAGCATATGTGCATCAACTGGATATTATTTACCGGGATTTGAAACCAGAAAATGTTCTTTTGGATGCAAAGGGTCATATAAGGCTTACCGACTTTGGTCTATCTAAGGAGGGAATAAGTTCGTCATCTAGTGGTGCTAACAGTTTTTGCGGTACACCTGAGTATCTAGCCCCTGAAATACTTAATCGCCAAGGGCATGGAAGAGCTGTCGATTGGTGGAGTCTAGGAGCTCTTTTGTACGAAATGTTAACCGGTCTGCCGCCGTTTTACTGCAGAGATAGAGAGAAACTATTTGAGAAAATAAAACGAGGTGACCTAGACTATCCGCGTTATCTCTCTCCAAAAGCTCAACTTATATTACGTGGTTTGCTTAGGAAAGATCCACAGAGTCGTCTAGGCAGTGGCCCTACTGATGCGGAAGAAATTAAGCGACACTCGTTCTTTTCTGAAATCGACTGGATTCAGCTCGCTAACGGTGCATTATCTCCCCCTTGGGATCCTAATATTCACGGAAGTCTCGATACCAGTCAGTTCGACGAGGATTTCACTAATATGCCTATATTTAGTCCATCTAGTTTCCAGGTGAGTGGCTCTGATTTACTGCCTGATTTAATATTGACAATAATTATCATAATTCTTCATATTTCGTTTGTTCCAGTCTCCACCTGGCTTTGGTGTCAATGGTATGGCTCATGAGAATGTATTTGAGGGATTCACCTTTACGGATTCGGGCTTTTACGGTCCCGATGGAAAGAAATCGTAACGGAGAGAGCCGATTATTTGACATTTAGTGTTTATATTGCGACAAAGAAACCTCATTCGCCTAATTGCAGTTTAAGTTTATTAGCCGATTATACAATTTCTTTTCTAATCTTTAGTGCAAACGAAGCTTGTAAAGAATCCAGCGGCGATGCGTTCCGAGGACACCAAGGACATTCCCTCTGTTGTACTGATTAAAGAATAAACATCTTGATTATATATGCATCCTTTACCTCCCAAAGTTGCAGCCGTTTCTGAAGTCCAGTCTTGATAGGCTCCAAGAAATGTATTCGAAGATCTCGTATTTTCAAGTAGCAATATGGTACCACGAGGTTTCAGTACATCTCTCATTTCCTCCAAGCAGCGACGAGCTCCATCATTTCCCATTACACATCTGAATATGCCTAGCACCTGTGAGAGGATTTCATTGACCTAGCGAGAAAGTTACAAGGTTTGGGTACTCACAGTGAAAATGTATCTATGACAGTATCGAATTGGTCAACACCGAATGCTTTTACCAGGTCTGTAGTGGCATCCGCTACGACCAGATGAACCTTCTCTTTTGGAACGTAAGTAGAAGAGTGGATCTTATCCTGCGCTTTTCGTAGCATACCATTACTCACGTCTACGAGAGTCAGAGACGTCACACCAACAGGTTCGTCGTCACTGGCAAATCTATATTTGTCTATATTAAGGCCTGTTCCAGCACCCACTTCAAGGACTCGTCCTTTCGCACTCTGTATGAGTTTACTCCGAGCATCATCGATCCCTAAGGCTTTCGCCAGTGGTCCACCGTCGAGGTCATCATATGTGGATGCGTATTCGTCGTATGGTGTCGTTATGGCTGAGCATGTCTTCAATATAGGTAGAGACGATATAAAAGGTAGTGATGATAGAGCCAAACGTCTGTCCACTTGATATGCAAAATCTTCCTCCACTTCACTCGATGAAGAACGATATAGATGGCTATGGAATCTACTGCATCTAAATGTACTCATACTTCTTTGAGTGAGTTGTTGGGTATCAAATGCATTCCATGCCATGATGTAAAATGACAATGCAGTCTTAACGCTGCTGTGCATATTATAATGCTCTGCTTATTACAAAAACAGAAATAAATCTCATCAAACGAATGCCAATGTCGCCAATCTTTACTTGAATAGAATCTTGGACTCACGATAGTTGAATAGTTGATAAAGTTTACAAAAACAGGAAAGAAACTACATAATCATTTCCAACCGGTTGATTTGTTAACCCTATCTGCAAGTCCTGTTCCCCAAACAAGCCGTGACCCTTATACAATTCCACAATTCCGTACATCCATCAGAAAACCAACATCACTTTTCTCTAGCTACTACTGTGATAGAAAACAGAGTCGACATTCCATTAGTTAATACAATCGTAGTTTAAAAGGCGTAAGCGTTTGGTATGTCAGCCCTGTATTAACTTCATGGTCGCGTAGGTCGGTTAAGAGTACCAGCCTATGCATACTTTTTACATTTTCAGAGCAATCAGCATTACAACTTCAAGCATCAGCGTATCTTCATGAACTTGGATGGGATTTGGTGTGGAAAATTGGGATCTCGAGATTAGAGGAGCTGGTTGATTGCTAGGAACTGAGTGAAATGGAATTGCTGAGGGGGAAGGCTTCGATATGTACATGAGGATGTTGAAAATATAGATTCGTCCATTTAGATATGACTTTTGAGAATAAACGCTTCGTTACCTTCTGGTAAAGTTAATCTTGAGATCAGGGAGGGTACTGGTGGTGTTCGATATGCGTTCATCATATCAAAGGAATACGTTCTGGATGTCAGGGATGGGTTGCGGGTGGAATGAAAAGTAAAACTTTCAGAAAGCACTACGCAACTGATTTAGCTTACGAATGCGGGGATGAAAATATATGGACCATTTCTAACTGCACTCCAGGTTTGTTTTGAATCCTTTTATTATCGGCTATTTTTCTCCAAAAGCTTTAATTGGGCATTTCTTTTGGGTTTGTTCAAGATCAAATGAAAACATTTCATTGGTATAGTAGACTTTGCGGAGAAGAGAGAGGAAGAAGGAGTAAAATTGCATTCTGTTCTTCTAAGCAAGCGCTCAAGCGGATAACAAACGTCAAGATTCTTGTACGAATTTCTTATAGTCATAAAAAAATGAGGTTACTATGTTTATTTATGTTTTCATTTAACGATCGTACATCATTTTAGATTTGACGCAAGGGTTTACCATCGAATATATTGATCGAATCCTCGTGCAATAAAGATGCCGGTCGACCGTTTTCAAATGCTTTTACAATGGCAGGTCTCCATTTTCGAGTTCTGGCATTGATAAGCCAATTGCTAACGACAGAGGTAGTACAACCACAACTATTTGCAATCTGCACGAGTCCTTCCTCATCTGGATAGGGATTGGTCCAATTTTCCCGTAACCAAGCATTCATAACTTCTGAAAAGTCTTTTTTTGAATAATCTATCAACTTGGGGAAACTGCTCGATGATGAGATGGAGATGGTAACTCCGTCCTCATCTAATTCTTCTTCATGATCAACGCTTTGAGATACGAATGAATCCTCAATGATGACGATGATGCAGACATGGTTGAAAAATCCGAAGCTAAAGGTGACACTAGAAAATCAATACATTTATTTCTTCCCGTAGATGCATAATCTGGATCTTTAGCAGCTTCAGTCACAAGGTATTGTACTAGTTCTAAAGGCGAAAGTGCCTTCCAGTCGACTTCTTTTCTGTTCATTGGTTGTTTGATACTGAGAAATATAACATGTATGTTCTAAATGAATAATGAAAATTTAATGACATGGTCCATCGGATGGAATATGGCATAGTTTTAACAGCATACATGTGTAAAGAATGCCGATATTGTCCCATGTGAAAGTTTGTGACAGAACTAAGTCGGCGTGCATGTTACGCTGTTAAAAAAAAATGTCCAATGGATTTTGTCATGAACTTTTCATTATTCATTTATTACATACATAATATATTAACGGGATTCTGATGTTGAGGGATGTGATGATGCATCACATCTGTAACAGACGAATATATACTGTCTACTAGATGTATGATCACCATAGACAGCCGCAACGATGAATCTCAAGCATGCCCCAGTCGCCAGCAATTTCATGGGCCTTCGGGTCCGGTCGGGCGGTCGGAGGTCGTAGTTGTATGTAGGGTCGGAGATCGATCAGTACGTAATTGCAAATCCTCAAATCCTACAGTTCTATGTACTCAACATGAATGTCGATTGATTTTCCATTACACTGCATTCCATCCCTCGGAGATGATTCTTCGAACATTATCCTTCAAACAGGTTTTAGCGTATATTAGTTTAACATGGCTCCTCAAAGGCTGTGCTTCTTTCTCTACAGTCAATCATCCAGTTCTGCACAGATCAACGATTACTAAAACTAACTTCATCTTAAATGAATCATCATCATCTGTATCATCATCACTTTATCGAAGAAGAAATTTCATCAAAGCATTCATTTTCCTCAATTTAGGATTGATTCAGATTCAAACAAGTCAAATTTTACCCGTATATGGTGAAGATGATGACTTGACTCGAGGGGGAGTGAAACTAAATGCTTTTAATAGTTTAACCTTTAATTATAGAGGCACGAATAATCAAGGATTGGATGGCAAGACACTTACGGAACCCTCTATTTCCTATCGCGAGTTTTTGGATGCGTTTGATCGAGGAGAGGTAGAAAGGGTAGAATTATATGCCCCCAATGGAGATGTTTGTTATGCCATCATCAAGAAGGAGAATGATACGACGACGACCCGAATACGAATTGGTGATGGGTTTCCAACGGAAGATAACTCTGGTTGGTCAAGCCCATCTTTTGTAATCAAGGTACGTTTGAAGAGAGATTTAGTGTATGTATTTATTTATACCAATAGCAAACGTTGATGGTTGGATCTTTCTTTTCATAACCCTTTTGGATCTTGTTTCATTGTGTGTGCTATGCTATACATATCGTCCATAGACCTTGACTAAGAGAGGTGTTCCATACAAGGTATGTGCGATCGCTGTAGTGTTGGTATAAAATGCGTGTACAATAAGAGTCTCTAGACGTTAGTATAATATTCTTATTTTATTTTATCCTTAGTTTATTTTTCAAGGAATGTCCAATGGATCTATGTAATAGTAGCAGTATCTTGATTTTGATGTAACTATATAATTATAGGCTTTAGATATATCAGGGTCTTGATGTTGATGTGAATATGTAATTAAAGGTTTTAGATTGAAGGATAGCATTCATATGTGGAAGATTTTAAAAGTTCATTTAATTCTATATCTACCTTTAAGATATGACATTAATATACTCTATTTCAGTCTACTGTATGATTCATCGAATCACCTTTTTATCTACAAAAAACGGTTTTGAAAAGAGATTTTTGAGTACTACTGTAGTTGGTTTCTCAAAGTTAATTTTCTTGGCAATATTCTCAAAGAGTTTAAGCGATTCAATATTTCCCATTTGAGCCATATTTCCATGCAAAACTAGACAGGAATTGAGAGTGAGAGAAAGAGTGATGTAATGAATATAGGAGCACAACATGCCCTTGTAGGAAAACACTGGCGATGTATATATATATACACTAATGCAGGTATTTTCTCTCGACTTTGATAGAGCTCTTTTATGATTATAGAAACGAAACAGCATACCTGGATGGAATAGAGATGATCCTTTCAAACTTGTAGAATCATAGATATGATTTATCGAAAAATTTTCAAGATAAAATTCGTTGTAGAAGAAAAAAATAATACAAAAAAGATAATTGATTACAAATAGAAATAGATATTCATATTAATATACATATATATATATATATGGTAAAAGAGAAAATCACCCCTTATCAACAACAAAGTCTTACCTATGCAAAACAGACTTATTGGTTAAGATCCGAGGAATTACAGTTGTCATGATTACGCCGCGCGAGGGAATTGGAATGAAAAGATGACTGGTGCCTTTCCTTGTGTAGTGGGGTAAAGTGGAGAGAGGTGGAATGGGTGGGATATGTGGGATGACTGCAGTTCAGCTGTTGCTCTTGCTTTTTGTGCACATGCACACAGCCTCCAGATGTACAGTCAGGTGTTAACTCTCATGTCTTAGTGTACGTATGCACAATAGTACTGACATTCATACATCTAACGGAACTTCAAAACAAACAAGTCACTCCATGCCTCCATGCATGCTTCAGTCAGAACAGTATTCAACAAATCCCCATCAAATGCTATACTGCACCAACAACGACACTCTATCATATTTAGTCAGTTATTATCGATTATCCATTGTCCATTTTCATAACACAGTATTGATGCCTGTGTAGCTTCCAAGTTCAAACCATCATGGGGACACAGTCATGTTCTTCAATTTCATATGAATCGAATGGGATATTACATGCCGTCGAAGATTCATCTCTCTCTTTCGATACATATGAAAATGATGATAAAGATGAGCCTTATTCATCATCTTCGAAGGGTTTGGATACTTCTAGTGATTTTAAAAAGAATGGAACGGAACCTAACCCTAACAGTTTGATGATAGATGATGAAGTTACCTGCAAAAGACAGACCAATTTAACAAACATGGCTCGGAAACTGAAACTTAGAATGGACCCCTATTCTTCTTCTTCGTTATCATCTTTCAAACAGCAAGAGAATACTTGTCTACATACTAGAAATACCAAATCAGAGCAATACTTTAATGCTCAAAAACTTGCCAATTTAAGAAAAAAACGAGAAGAACTTTGTACCAACACGTGTCGTCTTCGATCGTCCAAGTGGAAGCAACAAGCTATGTATCCTCCTTTTACAACAACGACCACTACAATTACAAAAAACACTCAAACAGGTTTAAACAATCAGTCTTCCGAGATAGGTATCACATCCTACGAGGATGATTTCGTCGACTGTTGTACTTCTCTATCATCCGTGGAACAAAAAACAAGATACATAATTCCACCTGTTTTCTTTACAAAAAACGTTACTGGACAACCACATATATTGAATACAAGTCTTGTTCCAAGAAGACCCTCTACGAATAGTGACCATTCACAAATATCATTCACTTCTGCTACGACGACTGTTGATGCTGCTACTACTACTACTACTATGGATCCTTATTTCTACTCGTATTATCCACTTGCAAAAACGAATATACTTAACAACAATGTCCATCATGAAAATGATTCTATAAGTACTACGGGAGGAGAACCTTGGGAAATAGTAATGGAAAATTTTTCCGATGTTATTGTAGATGATGAATATAGTGCTACTAGTAGTAGTATTCATCATCAACAACAACAACAACAACAACGTCAAAATCAATTACATGTTTCCATGGATAATAATAGAGATAGTCCTTCTACAACAATCATGACAGCAGATATAGGCGATGTAGAACAATATGATTATCTACTTCAATTAAGTAATTTATTATGGGGTACAAGTGCAACAACAACAACATCAGTATATACAGAAGGTGATCATGGTGGTGGTGATGATAATGACAAGACATTATCCTATTTACATCCCATAAGTAGTGCATCAATGGCAACAACAACTACAGCTACTACGAACCAAGAACAAAAGAGCTGTAATACAATAGGTCTTGACACGTCTTATACGATAACAAAAACACATTTTGATTACAACAATAACAGGATAACAACATGGTATTACCTTCTCCATCGATATCGTTTTATATGGTGGATAGTACCCTTGATATTCATATTATCACTGCTATTACAAGAACATAGTTATCAACGTTTCTTCATTTGCAATCATTCATCATCATCTGCATCCACCGATACTTATCTAACACGCTATTGTAATACAACAACTCAAGCTATTAAGTTTATGAATGAGTATATTCTTGATCAGTATAAACGATGTACTGAATCTTTATATCGTTATGATCTTAACCAGCTTTTTCATTTCGATCATGAATTTAGAAATCTCTTGACATTATCGTCCTTGTTGTCTTTTGTCAAGCAGACTTATAGAAAGGTTCGATTCCATTCATCTAATATTATTCAACAACATCAATACGACCTTGTAATGGAAAACATAATTCCCATGGATGAGGATTTCTCAAAGACATTGTCTAATCCTACGACTCGAGCTGCTGCTTTATCTGGAGATATTCATAATCAAAGTGACTTTTATCATCTTGTAAAGAGAGAATCTAATGCAACGAAACAACCATTATCACCTGCTATTGTTCATTTACCCAGCTCTACAAGGTCAAAGATTCATTTTCCTTCTGTATCCTCATACTTCTACCTAGATGTTGTTTTTCCCTTTGAAAGGAATTGTGATATAAATCAGCAACTCTGCTCCATGCATGAGCAAAATGACGAAAATCTTCATCCATATGTTTCATTAAAACTTCAATCCTTTTGGAAACGAAATGGATCCTTCGTACGAATTACTAACATAAGCAATGCCAATAAGTATAGTCAGTCCTATACTTTGACGCTTAAATCTGTATACCCTCTACAAAGTAATCAACGATATATTCAAGTATCTCCTACAAGATATAATGGTTTTTGGTTTCAATCTAAGGATGAAAATGCTTCTGCCCTTGAAAGGCAGAGAAAAGACAACGAAGGTTTAAAGGAGAATGATAATGCAGATGATTTATTTGATAGACCATTGATTGATATTGCCGTAGAACTTTTCCGACATTGGCGACAGATGAATGATGGGAATGGGTCATGATTATTTGCAGCAAATATTGAATTAATAAAATATAGGAATGAATATGTACATGTATGGCGTATTGTAACTATCGATACTTTCTCACTGTTTCATGAATCTGCATGCTATACTGCATTTTTTAATGCTCATGATGATACAAATCATTGATACAGGTTAAGTATTTGGTTCAAATCCTCATATTGTCAATGACTCATCGGTTGTCTTGGGCTAGTAGATATGTTGGAGCGTCCTTTACCAGTACCTCGACCATCCCTCCTTGAACCGCAAGCATGAGGTGGCACGCTTTCAACCTCTTCAGTATCATCCTTGTCGTTCCCTATTTTGTTCAAAAAGACTTTTCTACTATTGTGTATCAATAATAATATAACGTTGTTGAATCGCTAGATTGGTTTTTATTATTTATACAGCACCAGCTAACTTAATCGGTCCTCGGGCTTCTAGTTATTCCTTAATTTGCTCCCTTACTAACAAGATTCATTAACAAATAAGTCTTTCTAGATTTTAGATATTCCTACTCCTGCAGTTGTTCTGCTGACTCAGTACTCAAAAGATTTCTAGAGGTTCAATTGTAATATTAAAATGAAACCTGTAATGTTTGTATTTGCCTTTCCCGCCTCCATTCTGACAACTAGGGTTGTTAGTCAGGCGAGGGGACTAATAGGGTTAGATCTTTTAATAGAAGTCATTCAGACATTTATCAATCTAACTTGTGATCTTTTCGTGTTTCAATAAGAGAATAGGAATATAGCAATTACCCGATTGTGCAGTATGACCGATACGGTCATACTAGACTTTGTTCACAGACAGAAGCGCTGTCTACAACTAGAATTTGATGAGGAGCAAGAGAACCCAATTTCTGATAAGAAATTTG
>Ga0169931_10008983_pt1 | contig 14486 bp, 9 predicted proteins | sample Kivu_15m_20L_FD_129675 | JGI IMG/M metagenome (GOLD analysis project Ga0169931, IMG submission 129675) | Freshwater microbial communities from Lake Kivu, Western Province, Rwanda to study Microbial Dark Matter (Phase II) - Kivu_15m_20L... | ecosystem: Environmental > Aquatic > Freshwater > Lake ...
CGAGCCGATCTCGTGGAGCATGTGCATGACTTCCTCGTTGGCACCGCCGTGAAGCGGTCCCTTGAGGGTGCCAATCGCCGTGGTGATGGCGCTGTACATGTCGCTCAGCGTGCTGATGGTGACGCGAGCGGCGAAGGTGGAGGCGTTCAGCCCGTGGTCGGCGTGCAGCACGAGGCACACGTCGAGCGCGCGCTCCACCGCGGCCGTCGGCCGCGCGCCGTTCAGCATGAGCAGGAAGTTCCCGGCGAGGCCGAGCGACGCGTCGGGGCGCACGAAGGGCTTGCCCTTGCGGTGGCGGTCGAAGTTGGCCACGATGGTCGGCGTCTTGGCGAGCATCCGGATCGACTTGCGCCGGTTGGCCTCCACGGTGCCGTCGTCCGCCTCGGGGTCATGCAGCGACAGCGACGAGACCAGCGTCCGCAGCATGTGCATCGGGTGCGCGGTGCGCGGGACGGCGCGGATCGACTCCCACACCGCCTCGGGCAGGTCGTACTCGGCGCGGATCTCGCGCTGCAGCTCGGCCAGCTCGGCACGGTTCGGCAGCCGGCGATTCCACAGCAGGAAGACCGTCTCCTCGAACGAGGCGTTGCGGGCCAACGAGTCGATGTCGTACCCCACGTACTCCAGGACGCCCTTGCCCCCGTCGATGAACGAGCACTGCGTCTCGGCGGCGATGGTGTTGGCGAGTCCCTTGTCGAACACGGGGGCGGCGGTCATCGTTCGGGTCCTTCTCGTGGGGTCGTGCGGGTGGGGATCGCCTAGTCTATGCACGAACCCGTGATCCCGATCGCCACCGACCAGGATGCCCGCCGGAGCCCCGTGGTCACCCGCGCCTTGGTGCTGGTGACGGTCGTGGCGCACCTGGCGGCGCTGGCGGCGGCGCAAGGCGACGCGGAGCGGGCCATGGCGCTGGTGATGCGGTTCGGCGCCAGCCGGGCGGCGTTCGAGCCGTGGCAACCGCTCACCACCATGTTCATGCACGACCCGGGAAGCCTCTGGCACCTGGCGGGAAACATGATCTTCCTGTGGACGTTCGGGAGCGCGGTGGAGTCGCGCCTCGGCCACGCCGGGTTCCTGGCCCTGTACCTGACCGGCGGCATGGTCGCCGCGGGCATCCAACTGCTGGTGTCGCCGGGACCGGTCATCGGCGCGAGTGGTGCGGTCAGCGCGGTGACGGGAGCGTTCATCGTGCTGTTCCCCCGTGCGCGCGTGGTGGTGTTCCTGTTCCTCTCGCTGGTGCCCATTCCCGCGATGCTCTTGGTCGGGCTCTACTTCCTGCTGGACATCTTGGGGGCGTTCGGCGCCGGTCGCGGCGGCATCGGCCACGCGGCGCACCTCGGCGGCACGGCGTTCGGATTCACGGTGGCGATGGTGCTTCTCGCCACGGGAGCGCTCCCCCGGACCGACATGGACCTGTTCTTCCTGGTGCGACAGTGGCGCCGTCGGCGACAGATGCGCGCCGCGGCGGCGGCGACCGCCGCCTCGGGGCCGCGCGCGGACACCGTGACGCCGGTCGCGCCCGTACTGAGCGCCGCGGCTGCCGAGCGCGCCGCCCGCGCCCTGCTCGACCAAGCAGGAGCCTCGTTCGCGGCGGGGCGCTTCGCCGATGCAAGGGATCGCCTGGAGCGCGCGATCACCACCGCTCCCGAGTCGGCCGCCGCGGACGAGGCGCGCGTGATGCTGGCCGTGATCGTGGTGCGCAAGGCCCCCGACCCGGCCCGAGCCGGCACGGTGCTGGCCTCGCTGGGAGCTCGCGTGCCCCAGGCGCTGCAGCCCCTCGTGGATGACCTCCGTCGCGAAGCCGCGGGGATCGCGTGACCGACGCCCCCATGCCGATGCCGGATTCCTCGGGCCGAGCCGCGACCGGCATGCACGTCAAGATCTGCGGGGTGACGTGCCCCGAGCACGCCATCGCCGCGGCCGACGCGGGCGCCACCATGGTGGGACTGGTGTTCGTGCCGCGGTCCCCCCGCGCGATCGACCGATCGACGGCCGAGTCGATCCTGGCCGCGCTGCCGTCCGACGTGGAGCCCGTCGCGCTGCTTGCCGGCGCCGAGGGACGCGACGACCTGCTCTCGTGGTGGCGGGGCGCGGTGCAGCTGCACGGCGACGAGACCGAGGACGAGTGCGCACGCGTCGCCGGCCGCGTCGGATGCGTCCTGCGAGGCCTGCCCTTCTCCGAGGATGCGGTGCGGCGCTGGGACGCCTGCCCGGCGGTGCGGATGCTCGTGGTGGACGGCCCGGCGGGCGGCAGCGGACACGGCTTCGACCACGGTGCACTCGCGGCGATGATGCCGTCGCTCCGTGCGCCCGTCCTGCTGGCCGGCGGCCTGGGACCGACCACCGTCGCGGCTGCCATCGCCCGCGTGCGACCGTGGGGCGTCGACGTGTCCAGCGGCGTCGAGCGCGTGCGCGGCACCAAGGACCCGGCGATGATCGCCGCGTTCTGTGCGGCCGCGGGCGTCAGACCGCGGCGCGTGCCGCCGAGCGCGACGTGATCCAGTCGGCGATCTGCTGGCGCCGCGTGGCCCACTGCTTTCCCATCCGCTCGCGCAGGAACTGGTCGTAGAGCGCCACGAGCACCGCATCGAACGTGGCCAACTTGTCGAGACGGTCCTCGAGCTCGAGGCGCTGCCCCTTGACGTCGTCGCCGGGGGCCTGCAGCCGGAGACCGGACACCGCCATGCGGTCTCCGTGCAGCGTGCACTCGTATTCCTGCCCGTGCGCGGCAATCAGCAGACCCATGCGCCTCGGCCACTTGCCCGACTGCAGTGCCTTGGTGGCCTCGGCCGATCGGCCCGGCGCGTGGCCACGCAGCGACACGCGGCCGCCGACGCCCCACGGGCAGTCCAGGTCGATCACCTTGTCCACCAGGATCACCACCGGCACCGACTCCGTGGCCACGGCACCCTCGTGGACCTCGGCGTGCCACCAGAGCCAGAGCAGGAACACGTTGCCCAGAAAGTCGAGCGCGTCGCCGCCGGCGAGGGCCCACGGGACGTCCGGCCGGCCCGGCACCCGACCGCCCTCCTCCTGGGCGCGCGCCAGCGCCTCGGCCGGCGGCGCCGTGAACGAGTCGGGCGACGCGTCGTCCAGGTCCGACGCCATGCCGCGGCGGTTCAGGCGGTCCACGGCCAGCGCGCCCGCAGCCTGCCGCGAGAGCTTGGCGCCGAAGGTGGATTCGACCAAGCCGCGGAGCTCGGAGACCATGGCATCGCCGTTCACCGGCGCGAGCACCGCGCCGTTGACCAGGTCGAGGAGCACGCCCACCATTGAGGTCCGGCGCCACCGGCCGTCGGCGATCTCCTCCTTGCACCGGTCCTCGGCCTGCGCCTTGGCCTCGCGGCGCGCGGCGCGGCCCAGTCCGGGGACGGCACCGTCGGGACCAGCCTCGCGCGGGCGGCGTTCGTCCTCGGCCATGGCCACGTAGGCGCGGCGGATCTCCGCGGGCACCTTGGCCACGTCGACGCGCATGGCGGCAAGGAGGCTCCCGCTGAAGCCGCAGTGCTCCCAGCCGAACTCGGTGTCGAAGACGTGTCGCCCGGTGCACCAGCCGCTGGCGATCCCTTCCTCGGTGAGCGTGCGAGGCTTGACGACGTGACGCCCGAGGGCCGCGAAGGCCTCGTCGCCGGCATCGGCGGGCAGTTCGCCCGTCACGGCGAAGCGGGAGTAGGTCACGGAACCGCTGCGAAATGGCATGAGGGCAGTGTCGGGGCGGACCCCCGGCCAAGCGCGGAACCGACAGGTTCTCCACGCGCCGAAGGCCACCATGGTCCACCTATGATCGACCGTCCCCCGTGGCCACGTCGATGCGCATCACCCCGAGAACCGTCGCCCGATGAGCGCACGGCGCACCATCGATGCCGTGGCCCGCACGGTCGTGGCCGCACCGGTCGCCGTGATCGCCGTGGCCGCCCTGCTCGTGACCGTGGCCGTCGCGTGGAGCTGGGACCGCGTCCGCATGGACGCGAACACCGACTCGTTGATGGGCGATGACCGTCCGTACGTGCAGCGCTACAAGGCGTTCCTTCGCGAGTTCGGCGACCTCGAGTACGCGTGGGTGGTGGTCGATGCGCGGGGCGCCGACGGCATCGAGCGCCGCGGCGAGGCCGAGCGCGCGGTGGACCTCCTCGACGCCCGGCTCCGTGCCCTCCCCGAGGTGGAGCGGATCAACTCACGGGTGGACGTGCCGGAGATGATGCGGCTTGCCACGTGGTCGATGCCGACCCGCGACCTGCAGGGACTGGTGGCGGCCCGTGACGCGCTCCCCGGGCTCGCCAGCGGATCCGGGGCCGGCGCGGTGATCGCCGATGCGCATCGCCGCTTGGACGGGCTCGGCTTGGGCGCGGCGCTTCGGCCCCGCGCCGACGCCGAGCGCGACGCCGCCGCCGCGGTGCTCGAACTCGAGGCGGTGGCCTCGGCCGCCCCGGGGGCGCCCACATTCCTCGGAACGCCCCGCGAGCGCGAGTACCTGGCGAGCGACAGCGGTCGACTGCTCTTCCTCGGCGTGATGCCCCGGAAGGACTTCAGCCGGTTCGAGGTGATCGACGCGCCGCTTGCGGCGATCCGGGCAGCGATCGACCAGGTCCGTGCCGAGGTCCCCGGCGTGGAGATCGGGCTCACCGGGAAGCCGGTCCTCCAGGCCGACGAGATGGCGACCACCAACCGCGACATGGCGCTGGCGAGCGCCGTGGGGCTGACGCTCTGCGTCGGCCTGTTCATGGCGGTGTTCCGCGGGGTGAAGTTGCCGCTCCTGGCGCTCGCGGCGTTCCTGGTGGGTGCCGCCCTCACGCACGCGATGACCGCGCTGGTCTACGGGCGACTCAACCTGCTCAGCGTGGTGTTCATGCTGGTCCTGGTGGGCGTCGGCCTCGATTACGGGATCCACATGGTGGCGCGCTACGTCGAAGCACGACGCCACCTGGACGTCCGAAGCTCGGTGATGCACATGATGCGCACCGCGGTCCCGAGCAACCTGAGCGGCGCGCTCACGTCGGCGGGCGTGTTCCTGCTGGCCTGGTTCACCGAGTTCCAGGGCTTGCGCGAGCTGGGCGTGGTCTCGGGCATCGGCCTGCTCCTGACGTTCATGTCGATCGTGCTGGTGCTTCCCGCGCTGCTCGTGCTGTTCGACGAGCGACTGCCGGCGGCACGAATCGGCCGCGCCGCCGCACCGCCCGCCGGGTTCCTGCAGCGTCGCGAGCCCGTGGGGATCGCCATCGCTCCCGCGCGGGCTCGCGCGGTGGCGGCGGCGTCGCTGCTGCTGGCGGCGGTCGCCGGCTGGTACGGGTGGACCCACCTGCGCTTCGAGAGCAACCTCCTGAAGCTGCAGGCCACCGGGCTCGACAGCGTGGAGTGGGAGCACCGCGTCATCGCGGATGCCGCGGCCGCCAGCTGGTTCGGCGCGTGCGTGGCCGATCGGCTGGAGGACGTGCAGCCACTCCTGGATCGGCTCCGCGCGCAGCCGGAGGTCGGCGCCACGCGCAGCGTGCTGGACGCGGTGGCTCCCGAGACCCCGGAACGCGCACCGCTGCGCGGGCAGGTGGCGAGCGCGATCGAGTCGGCGCCCGCGCCCGTGCGATCGGCCCCGGCGTGGACGTCCGCGGACCTGCGCCGGGCGGCGGGCCGCATGGATGATCTGGCGGCACATGCCGAACGCGAGGCGCCCGACGAGGCCGTCCGCGTCCGAGGACTGGCCGAACGCCTCCGCGCGCTCGCGGACCTCACCGACCCGGCGGCACACGGCGACGCGGAAGTCGCGGCGGCGCGGCAGTCGGTGGAGGACGCGGTGTCCCGCACGGCGAGCGCACTGCGGCTCGTGGCCGAGGGGGCACGCCGTTCGATGCGGGACGCGCTCCCCGCCGCGCTGCGCGAGCAGATGATCTCGCCGAGCGGCCGGTTCCTGGTGATGGCGCACCCGGCCGGCGACGTCTGGGACACCGCGCCGCTCGAGCGCTTCGTCGCGGCGTTGCGCCGCGCCGATCCCGCGGCGACCGGCGTCCCCATGACCGTCGCCGAGTCGATGCGGAGCATGGAGCGGTCCTTCGTGCAGCAGGCGTTCCTGGCCACCGCACTGGTGGCCGGGCTGCTGTGGCTCGACCTGCGCAACGTGCGCGAGACGGTCGCGGCGATGGGCTCGCTCCTCGTGGGCGTGGCGTGGACCGTGGGAATCATGGCCGCGGTCGGCTCGTCGTTCAACCTCGCCAACTTCTTCGCGATCCCGATCATGATCGGGCTCGGCATCGACAGCGCCATCCACGTCACCCACCGCGCGCACGAAGGCGCGCTCGACCACGGATTCGGCTCGACGCGCCGCGCCGTGGCGGTGACCGCGATCACCACGACGATCGGCTTCGGGGCGCTCGTGCTCGCCCACCACCAGGGCCTGCGCAGCCTCGGCGAGGCGATGGCGATCGGAAGCGTCTGCTGCCTGGCGTCGTCCACCTGGACGCTGCCCGCGTTCCTGCGCGTGATCGGGCTGCAGGCCCGGCACCCGCACCTGCGGCTCACCGGGTCCGGGCATGGCGCGCGCGATGCGGCGTGAGGCACGGCGCCGCTACGATTCCGACATGATCCGACCCGTCGCCGCATCGACCCTTGCCGCCCTGGCCGTCCTGCTCGCCGCGTGCGGCGATGGCAGCAGCACCGCCGACGCCACCCCGGTCCGCGCCACGTTCACCGTCGAGGGCATGCACTGCGACGGCTGCGCGGAGGCGATCGTCGACGAGTTGAAGGAGACCCCGGGCGTCCGCTCGGCCACGTGCTCGTTCGAGACCAAGACCTGCGAGGTCGAGCTGCAGCCGTCCACCAGCCCCGAGACCGCCGCCGGGGCGATCCGCAAGCTCGGCTACACGGTCTCGACCGCGGCGCCCGCCGATTCGAAGTAAGCGTCGCACGCCGCGCGCACCCGGGCCGCGGCTTCGTCCATCGGCGCACCGATCCGGGCCCCCGCGGCATGCACGTGCCCGCCGCCGTCGAATCGGCCCGCGAGGTGATTGACGTCGACGAACGAGGCGCCTCGCGCGGCCGGTGGCTTGCTCCGGAAGCTCGCCTTCACGAGGGCGGGCTCGGACTCCGTCAGCAGCACGCTCACCTCCACCGTAGCCACGCTCATGGGCTCGTTGACCAAGCCCGCCAGGTCGTCGACGCCGGTGCCCGTCTCCGCGAAGTCGGCGCGGGTGAGGCGCATCAGCGCCACGCGGCCCTCGCAGCAGAACTCCACCGACCGCAATGCGCGCGCCACGAGCATCAGCCGACCCGGCGCGTCGCCCTGCTCCAGCATGCGGTAGAGGCCGTCCTTGTCGACCCCGAGCGACAGCAGCCGCGCCGCCAGCTGGAACACGCGGTCGTCGGCCCCGCTGAAGCGGAACCAGCCCGTGTCCGTGGCAAGTCCGGCGAAGATCGCTTCGGCGATCGAGTGCCGCGAGGATCGGCCCGCCGCGGCCAACGGGATGCCCATCTCGTCGAGGACGCCCACCAGCACCTGCGTGCAGCTGGCGCACGACGGCTGCACCACGCGGCACGGGGCGATGTCGCTGCCGTTGGCGTGGTGGTCGATCCCCACCACCAGCGCCGGGTGCTCGCGCAGCCAGTCGCGGCAGTGCTCGAGCTGGCTGGCGGCCCCGGTGTCCACCACGACCGCGAGGTCGCAGCCGGGAAGCGGCACCATGGGCCCGCGCGCGACGTGACGGATCTCCCCGTCGCCCGCCAGTGGGAGGATGCTCCGGTCGATGGGCCCGGCCACCGCGGCATCGACCTCCGCGCCGAGCGAACGCAACGCGCGCGCCACCGCGAGCACGGAGCCGAGGGCGTCGCCATCGGGCTTGAAGTGCGTCGTCACGAACGGACGGCGCGCCTCGCGCAGCCGCGCGGCGACCTGTGAGAGGGTGGCCGTCGATCGGTAGTCCATCACCCGAGCCTACAGACATCGCGCCGCAGCTGAGCGACCAGCGCCTCCGGCCCGGGGAAGCGCCACTGCGAGCGAAGCCACGAGGTGAAGCGAAGCTCGAGCGTCCACCCGTACTCCCCGATCGCCTTGGGCAGGCCGACCACGTGGGCCTCGCAGGTTCGCCCCGCCCCGCCGAAGGTCGGCTTGGTGCCCACCGAGACGGCGGCACGGTGGCGCCGGCCGTCGACGATCGCGTCCGCGGCGTACACGCCGTCCGCGGGAAGCATGGTCTCGCCCGGATCGACGTTGGCGGTCGGGAACCCCAGCGTTCGGCCGCGGCGGTCGCCCTCGCGAACCGGGCCGACCACCGCATGCGGGCGGCCGAGCAGCCGCGCGGCATCGGCCACGCGCCCCATGGCGAGCAACCAGCGGATCGTGGTGCTCCTGACCGGGGTCATCACCGCATCGGCGAGCCCGATGGACAGGTCCGCCACCTCCTCCACCTCGAATCCCATGGAGCGCCCGAGGTCGCGAAGGGTGCCGACGTCCCCGGCGCGCCCCGCGCCGAAGCGGAAGTCCCGGCCCTCGACCACCGCCGCGAACGGAGTGGACTCGCGCAGGCGCACCACGAACGCGGCGGGTTCGAGCGCGAGCAACCCGTCGCGCGGGTTCAGCTCCAGGACCTCGTCGCACCCGGCCTCGCGGAGCAATCTGCGGCGCGCCTGCGCATCCGTCAGGCGCTCGATCGGGGTCCCCGGACGAAGGACCGCCGCCGGCAGCGGCTCGAACGTCACCGCCGTGACCCGGCCGCCGGGGCCCGCCAACTCGCGCGCGCGCTCCACCAGGCGCCGGTGGCCGAGGTGGACGCCGTCGAAGTTGCCGATCGTCAAGACGTCCATGGAAACCGCCGCAACCGTTGGGCCGGCAAGGATATGCGCCGCGCCGCCGCACGGCCCCCCCCCGCCTCCCCGGCGGGGCAACCGCGTTGAATGCCCCCGGCCACGCGTGGTATCACCTGCGGAATGCACCCCGCGAACCCCGCTGCATCGGCGACCGCTGCCGGAACGGCCCTTCCCGCCATCCCGGACCCCACCGTCCTCGCCAGCGACCTCGGACGCAGCTTCGCCCACGCGGCGGAGACCATCGTCCCGTGGTTCGTGACGCAGATGCCGCGGATGTACTTCGAGGACACCAGCCGCGCGACGATGGCCGCGCACCTCCGCGCGATCATCGCCGCGCGCGCCTCGGGCCAGCCGCTGCACCTGACGGTGCGCAGCGAGGATGGCCGCGAGTGGACCTGCATCCGCGAGGGCAACCGCCCCGGCGTGCTCGCCGACGTGGTGGCGTCGCTGCCCATGACCCCGAGCCTGCGCGCGGCGCGCATCCACACCTCCAAGGACGGTGTCCTGGTGGTGGACGCGTTCGAGTTCGGCGACCGCGAGCCGTTCAGCGCCGCCAACGCGGCGCAGGCCGACAAGCTTCGCCAGACCATCGAGTTCGCCGCGTCTGAGGCGAAGGACTGGACTGAGCCGAGCATCCGCGCCTACTTCGCGGGATGCTCGGCCGACTACGTGGGCACGCTGACGCCGCACCGGCTGAACAAGCACCGCAAGCTGGTCGCGCAGGTCAGCGGCACCGACGGCACCGCCATCGAGACCGAGCCCGAGCTCGAGGGCGAGCTCACCCGCATCACCATCGCCTTCTCGAACGCCCGGACGCGCACCATGCTCGAGCGCGTCGCCCAGGTGCTCAGCCGCGGCGGCATCAACATCCAGCGCGCCTACCTCGACCAGGTCGCGGACCCGCCGCACGGGTCGGTGACGCTCCTGGGCTTCGTGATCCAGACGCAGGACGGCTGCTCGGTGGACACCTCGGGTGCCGCATGGAAGCAGATCGAGCACGACCTTGCCCGCATCAAGTGGGTGGATTCCGAGTCGATCGAGTTCGCCAACCGGCATGCCGAGCTCTCGATCGACGACGCCGAGCTCGTGCTCGCGCTGTGCACCCTCGCGCACCAGCGGCTCGTGCACCGCGACCGACTGCTGTACGCGGTAGAGCGGATCGTCGGCACCGCCGAGCGGACCATGGCCATCACCGGCCGCATCGCCGGGCTGTTCAACGCCCGCTTCGACCCCGCGGGCCCGATCGACGACGCGACCTTCGATGCCCGTGCGGCGGAACTGCGGGCGGAGATCGCCGGGATGGAGGACCCCGACGGCACGGCGGTGATTTTGGGCGCGATGCTCGACGGCGTGGCCGCGACCCTGCGCACCAACCGGTTTCTGACTCGGCGCTTCGGCCTGTGCCTGCGGCTCGACCCGGCGTACCTGCGCGACGATCGGCGCCCCGAGCTTCCCTTCGGCACGTTCTTCGTGTTCGGCCGCGGCTTCTTCGGCTTCCACAACCGCTTCAAGGAGATCGCCCGCGGCGGGCTCCGCGTGGTCAAGCCCGCCAACGCCGCGCAGCACGCGCGCGAGCGCGATCGCGTGTTCGACGAGGTGTACGGCCTCTCGTGGGCGCAGCAGCTGAAGAACAAGGACATCCCCGAGGGCGGCGCGAAGGCCGCCATCCTGCTCGAGCACGACGCCGACGTGACCCGCTGCGTCCGGAGCTTCGTGGACAGCCTGCTCGACCTGATCGTCGACGACCCCGCGGTGCGCGGGCGCACCGTCGACCGCACCGGCCTGCGCGAACTCATCTACCTCGGGCCCGACGAGAACATCACCCCGGCGCACATCGAGTGGATCGTGGCGCGCGCCCGCGCCCGCCGCTACTCGATGCCGGACGCCTTCATGAGCTCGAAGCCCGGCGCCGGGATCAACCACAAGGTCTACGGCGTGACCAGCGAGGGCGTGAACGTGTTCCTCGACGTGGCGCTGCGCGCCCGCGGCATCGACCCGCGCAAGCAGCCGTTCACCGTGAAGATCACCGGCGGCCCGGACGGCGACGTGGCGGGCAACATGATCCGCATCCTGAACCGCGACTACGGCACGAACGCCCGCATCGTCGGCATCGCCGATGGAAGCGGCGTCGGCGAGGACCCGGACGGCCTCGACCACGCCGAGCTCCTGCGGCTCTTCCGCGAGGCCCTGCCGATCGCGTCGTTCGACCGCGCGCGACTCGGCCGGCGCGGGCGGGTGGTCGGCGTGGACACTCCCGAGGGCGTCGCCCTTCGTAACACGCTCCACAACCGCCTGGTCACGAACGCATTCGTGCCGGGCGGCGGCCGCCCCGCCACCATCAACGACGGGAACTGGCGCGACTTCCTCGGCGCCGACGGCAAGCCGTCGAGCGGCATCATCGTCGAGGGCGCCAACCTGTTCCTCACGCCGGGCGCGCGCGTCCAGCTGTTCAAGGCGGGCTGCCTGATCTTCAAGGACTCGAGCGCCAACAAGTGCGGCGTGATCTGCTCGAGCTACGAGATCGGCGCGAGCATGCTGCTCGACGAGGCGCAGTTCCTGGCCATCAAGGAGCCGTTCGTCGAGCAGGTGCTGACGAAGCTGCGGGAACTGGCCCGCGCCGAGGCCGAGCTCCTGATGTCGGAGGGCCGCCGTCAGCCGCACACTCCGCTGACCGAGCTCTCCACCGAGCTCTCCAAGGTGATCAACGCCGCCGCCGACGCGATCCGCGCCTCGATGGACCGATGGTCCCAGGCCGATCGCGTACTCGCTCGCCAGGTGGTGCGCGAGCACATCCCGCAGAAGCTGCAGGACACCGTGGGCGACCGCCTCTGGACGGACATCCCCCAGGCGTACCTCGACTGGATGGTCGCCAAGCGCCTGGCCTCGGGAATCGTCTACCGCGAGGGCGTGGCGTTCCTCGAGACCGTGGAGCCCGACGCCGTGGCCAGCCTCGCCCTGCGCTACCTGCGCAAGCGCGAGGAGACCCGGCTGCTGGTGGACCAGCTGCGGGCCTCTTCGGCGCCGGGTGCGGCACGGGCGGCGGAACTGCTTGCCCGCAGTGGCACCCGCGCGGCGCTCGAAGACTTCGACTGAGCCGCCAGCGCCGCATTCGCGGTCCGCGCGGGCAGCACGGGCCGCAGTCGCTCAGACAGGCACGGCCTTCGGCCGTGAACTCGCTTGGTGCGGCCCGTGCTGCCCGCGCTTGCGTTGGCGACGGGTGGGGTGACGGGCGGGAGCGACGGGCGGGCGGGAGTGTAGGCTGCGCGTCTGGAGGTCGACGATGCTTCAGAGGCGCCGAGTCCTGTCCGTGGTCCACGTCGCGAGTGTTGCCATGGTCGTGGTCCCGTGGATTGCCATCGGGTCGGCGGACGCGCAGGAGGTTGCGGTCCAGCGGGCGTCTGAGCCGGGCACGGTCGATCGCGTGACTGTGTATCCACAAGGCGCGGCCGTGACGCGTGCGATCCATCGCGACCTCGGTCAGGGGCTGTGGGAGATCCGCGTCACCGGCTTGCCCAAGGGCATCGATCCGCGGCGATTGCAGGCCCGCGTCCGAACGGGCGATGCTCCGACGGACGCCGCGCCGCGGTTGCTCGGCGTGGAGTACGAGGAAGTGCCGGGCATGGCGTTCGCCGGCAGCCCCGAGGGAACGCAGCTCGCCAACGCGCTGGAAGACGCGCGGCGCAGGCTGCGCCATGCTGCGGAAGATCGCGACCAGTTGGCGCAGCAGGCCGCACGGATCGAGGAAGTGGCGGCCCGCGCCGTCTCCGACGCGACGGCGCTTGGCGGCACCGCCAAGGCCGACCCCGCTCGCGCCCTTGAACAGCTTGCGTGGGTGGAGGCGCAGCGCACGTCGCTTCTTGCGGAGTCGCGCGCCTTGGGCGAGCGCATCGAGGCCACCGAGCGCGAGATCGCGTCGCTGGAAGCGACCGTGGCGCAGCGCGGCAGTGCCGACCGGGTCGAGCGCTCCGCCGTGGTGCGAATGGCCGTTCCCACGGCGTGCCCGCTCGATCTTGACCTCACGTACGTGGTGGATTCGGCCGCATGGCGCCCCGCCTACGCCATCCGTGCCGCCGGCGACCGAAGCGGCACCGTGATCGAATACGACGCCGTGGTTGCACAGGCCACCGGCGAGCCGTGGGACAACGTCAAGGTGTCGCTCTCCACGGCGGAACCAGCCGACGCGACGGAACCACGGGAGGTGCAGCCGGTGTGGGTGGATGCGGCGCCCGAGGCCCGGTGGGACGCGGCGGGAGCCGCAGGCGGGATGGGCCGCGCCAAGGCCGGCAGTCGGCCACGAGGGGTCTCAGCCGCTCGAGGTGGGCTGGTCGGCGGCGGTGCCGGCGCGCCCGACGACGACGACGACGACGAATCCATGGCCGAGCGCATCCGCGAGATGGCCGCCGACGCGGACGTGCAGGAGTCCGGCATCGCCGCCACGTTCGAAGTGCCGCGGCGCGTCACGGTGCCGAGCGACGGCAAGCGCACGCAACGCACGCGCATCGCCTCGATCGAGCCGTCGGTCCGCTTCGTGCATGTGGCGCAGCCGCTCGTGGACGAGGCGGTGTACCTGCGTGGCGACATGGCGAACACTTCCGCGTTCCAGTTGCTTCCCGGAACGGCGCAGGTCTACATGGGCGGCGACCTGATTGGCGACACGCGCATGCCGTCGGTGGCGCCGAAGTCCGAGTTCAAGGTGTTCTTCGGCCCCGACCGCGCGGTCGGCGTGCGGCGCGAGGTGCTCTCCAAGGTGCTCGGCACGGCAGGGCTCTTTGCCGGCAGCAACGCCGTGACCTGGAAGTACCGCGCCACGATCGACAACGGAACGGGGCGCGAACTCGATCTTGAGCTCGTCGATCGCCGGCCCATGAGCCGGGACGCCAAGATCGAGGTGAAGGTCGCGGAACTGTCCGCGCCGCTGTCGAAGGACCCGTCCTACGCCGACGGTGCGCAGAAGTCCGGCATCCTGCGCTGGGACCTCAAGGTGCCGCCTGGCGCGCGCGGCGATGCTGCGCTCGCCCTCACGTGGAGCGTGCAGGCCACGTACCCGAAGGACGTCCAAGTCACGCCGCTTCCCGACTGACGCAAGGAACTTGATGCAAACCACCACCATGCGATCGTCGATGGGGACCATCGGCCTGGCCGCGGCCCTGCTCGGCGCACCCGGCCTGCCGGCGGCGGCCCTCGCCCCAACGGCGCCCGCCGCGCGGCAGGACTCCGACCTATCCGTCCAGCCGCGCACCGAGCGTGGCCGGGTGACCGGAGTGACCCTCTACCCCGACCGCGCCGCCGTCACCCGAACCGTACGGATGGAGCTCGGTGCGGGGCTCTGGGCGATCTCCGTCGCCGACCTGCCCCGTTCGGTGCTGGCGGAGTCGCTCCAGGCCAAGGTCGTTCCGGCGGGCAGTGGAGGCATCACGCCCAAACTGCTTGGACTGGAGTTCGTGGCGACCCCACGACCCGACTTCGCCGGTTCCCCCGAGGGCACGGCGCTCGCCACCACCGTCCGCGACCTCAAGCGCTCGCTGGATCGGCTCGCCGAGGAACGCGCCCTGCTGGACGCCCACGATGCGATGGTGAGCAAGATCGGCATTCGCCCGACCGCCGTCGATGGGACGCCCGGCACCGTGGAACCAATCGACGTGTCGGCCGCCGAGCGGCAGCTGGCCGCGGTGCGCGCCGAGAAGGTGCGCATCCTCGGC
>Ga0169931_10008984_pt1 | contig 14485 bp, 16 predicted proteins | sample Kivu_15m_20L_FD_129675 | JGI IMG/M metagenome (GOLD analysis project Ga0169931, IMG submission 129675) | Freshwater microbial communities from Lake Kivu, Western Province, Rwanda to study Microbial Dark Matter (Phase II) - Kivu_15m_20L... | ecosystem: Environmental > Aquatic > Freshwater > Lake...
CATAATTTAGGTCCCTCAATAACCCCTCTAAATCAAATCACAAATTTAATGGTACACACCGAATCTCATCTGAAAACGCCTAATAGATCATCTCTAATGGTAAATCATGCAAGTGATTTAAATTCTCCTTCTTATACCAATTCTAATTCTAATATCAATAAGAAGCAGAATAACAACTCATTTATTAAATCTAACTTATCTAAGATCAAATCTAACCTTACAAATATTTCAGAAAATTCATTTTTGAACAGAAATAAAAAGGATAATAGCAATATTGTAAATCGCCCTTATTCATGTAGAGATTATAAAACTCAATTTGAAGCTGTCACAGTCAAACAAATGGGAGGACTTGGTTCTAATATAAATACAAAAGAATGTGAAAAGAGGAATTTAAAATCTAAAAAAATTAAGCCGTTTTCAGATTATTTAAAAGAATTGCATCAAAATATACTTAATCATCCGAATCAAAAAGAAAAAATTGAAACTGAATGCGTTATAGAAAAACCATCTTTTACTTCATTAGATCCTAATAATATGACAGATATCAAGGAATTAAAAAGTCCTAACAATAATATATTTTGCAAAAGAAATCTAATAGAAAATAAAAATCTTACTTTTAATAATGGATATAGTCATATTCAAAATATGAGAAGATTAAAATCTGCTAAATTAGAAAATAAATTAAACTCATTAAACAATAACGATACTTCAAAGAGACCAAAATCTTCTTTTAAATTAAATGCTTTAAACATTGAAAAATATAAGGAATCGCAGAAAGAGTTTACTAATGTATATACTACTCTCCATGATGAGAAAAGAAACAAAAATAATAACAAAATTAATAAAGGTAGTGATTCAAAAACTATAAAATCAAATAATTTTGATAATCCTCAAATAATAACTCCTTTTGATTTCAAACATGATTCTAAAAATAAATTAACCAAAGTCAAAATAAAAGAAAAAGATAAAGAATATATAGATCCCAAATCTGATAAAAATCTCATTCAGGCACTACTAGAAAAGAATAAGATCTTGAATGAAAGAGTAGAAAAAATCAAAAAAATTTTATATAAATAATTACATGATTATTATATATATGTAATAAAATACAATTCAATTTATATTATATTTTCTTATTTTCATTAGAATTAGAAGAGTTTCATCCTTGTTTTTATTTACTATATGAATAGATTTTTCTTAAATTTTTAAATCTTTACTATTATTTACTTTCTCGAATACAACTGGAATTTGCTCATCTTTTATCTCTACTCTTATAAACTTTTCTTCATTTAAATACATATTTGATTTATCAGAATGAAGAGCTTTAGCTTCATCTGTATTGATATTCATTTCCAACTCGATATAGTTCCTTATCTCAAAATTTTTAGAATTGATCTCATTATTATCATTTTTATCAGAGCTCAGATCTTCATCACCTTTATGCGTGTGTAATTTTCTAAAAAACTCAGAATTGATATCCTCCTCTTTTTTATCATTAATATTCAGGCTAAATCTTTTTTTCATAACATAACTTAAGAATTCTCTAAATTTATCGTAAACTATCATTTTATGATTTTTGATTAGGTCATTATGATCACCATCCACAATCTTTACAAATTCAAATAGCTGTCCAGGTTTTATTAATTTCGATAAACATAACCCATCTTCTATTGGTACTATTCCATCTCGGGTTCCATGGAAAATAAGGATCGGGATTTCTATTTGTGATATTTTATCTACATTAGGGAAGAAATCGAAGAACTGTGTTTTTTTGAACTAAATATTAAGAATTTATTATGCATAATAATTACAATAGCTACTGTTCTTAAAATAGACAAAAATGGTGCTTGTAAAACAACAGCGGAAACTGGATAATTTTTATCCATAGCCAAATCTAGAGAAGGCCCAGTACCCAGAGAATGTCCGTACCTATGTAACAATAGAATATTAAATTTATTTACAATACTATTTGCTCTGGTTTGATTTTTAATTGTTCCACTGCATAATTATGTACCTTCCTAATGTTATAATAAACATTCTCTTCAGTTAATTTTCTGTTTTTACATAAGCCATACCCTGGATATTCATAAAGAATAACAGACGACTATTTTATCAACATGACTATTATTGATACTTACATAGGTATTGAGTGAAATATCCAAACATTCTAAAAATGCTGCTCCGATATCACAGCTATTACCGTGGGAATATATAATGCAAACATCAAAACAACTAAATTTCACATAAATATTATACTTTATTGGTTTGAATATAATCATCGGTATGAAACTATCGCCATCAGGGATTCGCACGTATTCGTGATTAACTGTTGAAAAATTAATTGGTTCGTAATGATTTTTCTTTCCTCGTTTTAAGAGCAGTACTTTCTCTATTTTTAAATATATTATACCTCTTCTGTTTTATCATCTACTTTGGTAATTTCTGTTTTATAGGCTAAGGAGTTTTTATTAAAAATGTATTACTGCATATTTTGGGTGGACGGAATACAAAATAGGAAATGAACTTTTTAAGCGATGTGATAAAAAGGATAATAAGAGACATGATAGAGTCGATCATTTTTATTTATTTTAAATTTAATTAAATTAACTAATTCATTATGAAATTTCAATTTAACCGGATTGTTTTCATACTTTGATGTCAAAATATTTTTAGTATAATTAATGATAAATCATACAGCCTTGCTAGATTTATTTATAGAATTTCATATTTAATAAATGAACATCGCAATATTTCTAACCAGTTGTCTTAACTGAAATGAATATAGAATTTATGTATGAATTAATCGTAAAAATATAAATTAAATAAATAATCAGTTTAATAACATTTAATAATGCAATCAGACAATCAATCAAACATCGATCTCAACAATTCAAAGACAGTCAAACAACTCAGGGAAAAATTCTCCGAACTATCTAAAATTCACATGAGAAATCTACTCTCAGATGTGGAGAGAAACAAAAGCATGGCTATTTTAACTGACTCCTTTTTATTCGATTACTCACATGAAAAATTAGATGCTGAGGCTGTAGAATTGCTGGTAAAATTAGCAGAAGAAAGAGGTATACTTAAAAAATTCCATTCAATGTTTAACGGAGAGAAAATCAACGCAACTGAAGGAAGAAGAGTCCTTCACAGAGCGCTCAGAATGTCGAGAGACGAATCTTTGACTCTCGACGGTGTAGATGTTGTTAAAGATGTTCATTCTGTTTTAGACAGAGTTAAACAATTTTCAAACGAAGTTAGAGAAGGAATAAAAACAGGACATTCAGGAAAAAAACTTACAACCTTTATATCAATTGGAATAGGGGGAAGCTATTTGGCTGGTGACTTTGTCTATAACTCTTTGAAATCACATCCCACCTATGAAAAATTATCTGAGGGATCGGAATTAAGATTCTTAGCAAACGTTTGTCCCATTGATTTTTCAAGAGCTGTAAAAGGAATCGATTTCGAGCAAACTCTTTTTATCGTTATTTCTAAGACTTTTACCACTGCTGAAACTATGCTTAATTCAAGAAATTGTAAACAATGGCTTTTACAAAAATATAGAGAGAAATACCCAAACCTATCAGATAACGATGTAAAAAGTATAATTTCCAAGCAATTTGTCGCAGTAAGTACAAATATTCCAGAAACAGATAAATTTGGTATTGATAAAGAAAATGTATTCGGTTTTTGGGACTGGGTTGGAGGAAGATATTCAGTTTGGAGTGCAGTGGGTGCTTTACCACTCAGCCTAGTTTTCGGATCAGATATTTTCGAAGAATTCTTAAGAGGAGGTAAATCAATCGATGATACGATTATTAGTTGCAAATCTATTAAAGAAAACATTCCTTTAATGATGGGATTGATTGGATTTTGGAACACTTTTATTAGCGGAAAGACCACTCGTGTTATTTTACCATACTCTCAAGCTCTGTGCAAATTCCCTAACCACATCCAGCAATTAGACATGGAATCAAATGGAAAATCAGTTTCAATTACCACTAACAAATTCTTGAATTATGAATGTGGTCCTGTAGTTTTTGGTGAACCTGGAACTAACGGCCAACACAGCTTCTATCAACTTATTCATCAAGGAAGAAACTTGTCATGTGAATTCATTGGGCATTCTAAACCACAACAAGATGTTAAATATGAAAATGAATTAGTCTCGAATCATGAAGAGCTGATGTCTAATTTCTTTGCTCAACCAGACGCTTTAGCTAATGGAAAATTCACAGAAGAAGAATTAAAGGGAATTCCATCTGAACTGGCTGAGCATAAATCATTCAAAGGAGATAAAACTTCCTTCTCACTATTGTTGAAGGAATTGAATGCTTACACTACTGGTCAACTTTTAGCCCTATATGAACATAGAGTCGCTACTGAAGGATTCATTTATGATATTAACTCCTTCGATCAATGGGGAGTTGAGTTGGGAAAGGTCCTTGCAAACGATGTAAGAAAAATCTTGGCAAAGAAAGTTGTTGGCGATGAAGAGTATAAAAAGTTTAACAGTTCTACTTCAAACTTGATGAAGTTCTTTAATGAAAATAAGATATGAAATAATTGATACTTTATGCAAACTATCTTAAATATACTTAGATAAAAATAAAAGAATAATTAAAAATAATATTTCAATTATATATGATATAATTAACAACAGTATGATTATTTTGAAAATTGAAATTAAGCATTCATCATTTTTATTGATTTCTCAATTTGGCTTCGAAATCTTCTATGTTTTCATCTATTTTACTATATTAAAGCATTTTTATTTAATATCGTTACATGTTTAGTTTGTTGATCCTTTCTGCTGACAAGGCTCTTTCCATTTGTATGATTTTTTCTAACCTTTTTCTTTCAACTGGATTTGTAGTTTTGTTATACAAAATTTCTCTTTCTTCTTCTGAGAATTTCTCTTCAGACAAAACTTTGAAAAATTCATCCATCATTTTTTTTCTAAATTCGTTAACTCTTCTTTGAATATCCGCTTCTGGCAATTTTTTCTTTTTAAAGCCAGGTATTATATATTTAATATTCTCTGAAGAAGTTTTTTCCCTTTTTTCAGATTCATTGCATGAATTCACCTTTTCTATGTTGTTATTATCTTCAAATTCAGGTCTATTTTCAGTCGCGTTAAGAGTTTGGACCATAAACAAATTATTAGAACTTCCTGGGTTCATTTCTGTATTGAAAGTTCTATCTTCTGTTTTTTGTAAATAATTTTTAGTTTTAGATTGATTGAAATTTAAGGTACTCATGTTAATTTTTGAATTCTCGATAGATTTACTTCTCTGTTTTGTTTGATTCATCAATTCCTCCTTCATTTCTAAGTAGATTAAATAATGAAAGTGATAAAATATTTTTAACTTACTGAAAATCTTCGTACATAATTCTTCATCTTCTGGATATAATTCTTTGATTAACTCAGGCTGTATATTTTATTGAATAATTAAAGATGTATTTACTGTGATTTCTTTTTTCTTTTTGATTAATTCTTCAAATTGCCTTTGCATCTCTTCTTTCTTTTTACTTATTTCTTTAAATGTTTCTTTCTTTTGAATCCAAAATTCACTTTTCTGTTTCTTAAAATTTTCGTGTTTTTTATAAGTCTCTTGAATTTTCTCTCTGTTTTTTTCTATTGCATTCTGCTTTATTTTTTCTATTCTTTGTTGATTGAGCTCTTTTTCTGTACGCTTCATATTCATTTTCTCTTTAATGTTTAGATTTTCTTTTTCTTTGTTGAGTTTTAATAATTTTATCTTTTCGTCATTTTCGTTAATCTTATCCAAAATTGATTTGGATTTGAAAATTTCTACAGATTTTGTTCTTTGAAGGATTTCTTTATTTTTATTTTCTCGCATTTTATTTTCCTCTAATTTTCTTTTAATTTGTTCTTGTTTTAGTTTTTCTAAAATAATTTTCTGTCTTTGAATTTCCTCTTGATGTTTTTCATGCTCATAGGCTTTCAATTTTTCTTGCTCTTTAGCTAATTCGATTTTTTTATTTATTTCTTCTTTTCTTTTGATGGACTCTTCCCTCTGTCTTTTCATCTCTATGTCTTTCATTTCCTTGAATTGATTTCGCTTTTGTTCGATGAGTTTTTGTTTCTCTTTCAGAACTTCTTCCTGTTCAATTAATTTCACATGAAAATTTTGTTTGACTAATTCTAATTTTTCATCTTTTTGTTCTTTCTGCCTTTGAATTTCTATTTGCTTTTGTATTCTTCTCTTTTCGGCATTTTCTAACCTTTCTTTATCGCGCATTTCGAAAATTTTTTGTTTTTCTAAAATTCTTATTTGTTGTTCGCTTGAAATTTTTGAAGTCTTTGCACGAAATTCTTCATTTCGTCTTTTTATTTCCATTTCTTTTCTTTTTATCTTTTCTCTCCGTTGGTTTTCTTTGAATTCCTCTTCATTTTTTTTTCTTTGTTCTTCAATTAACATAAAGTAATTTCTTTTCATCTGTTCTTCTTTTTCGTTTTTTGCATCTTCAATTTTTCTTTTTTCTTTGAGAATTTTCTCTTTTTCTAACTCTTTCTGATATTTCTGTTGAATTATTTTATTTTCCTCATCTTTCATCATTTGAAAATGCAGATAATCCTTGCTTTCTTTTTGTATTAATTCATTTTTGAGTTCTTTTTCTAAAAACTTGAAGATTTCTTGTTTCTGCCTTTCCTTTATTTTGTCTATGATTTTTGAATCGATGACATTCGAGTTGGAATGGATAACCTGTGATGAATATGGTCTGGTTATTTTAGAATGAGATGAATGGAGTTTATATTGATCACTATCTAAGATACTTTTTTCCTTATTGTAAAGTGAGTAATATTGCTGTGATGATGATAAAATTTCTTTTATGATTTTCCGACGCTCCTATGAAAATATAAATGAAAATAAAGTATAATAGGTATATTATGATCTGTTTACCTCCTTGGCTTTTGTGATTAATTGCTCTCTGTATTTATCGTAGTGCTCGTAACGCATTTCTTGAATTTGTAATGGTAACACTCTGATCTCTGGGTTTCTGTCTTTAAACTCCAAAAAACTCATTTTGTATAATTCTTTAATTTCTATGCCTAATTTCTTGCATGCTTCTAACGATCTGGGGCTTTATGTTATGTATTATTATGAAAAATTCATCTTACCTGTCCAGCTTTTGTGATTTGTTGTTAAAATTGATATTCTCTAAAGACTTGTGTTCTCTATTGATGAATTCGTTTTCAGCTGATTGTAAATTATTCATTTTATTACAAAAATGTTTTTAAATTTTTATAAAATTGAGAAAAATTTAATAAGTTGTTTGGTTAAATTTCGTCAATAATATAAGGGAAAATAATTAATTATATCACATTCTACTCTTCCAATGTTTTTAAAAAATTTCTTTAAAAATTTTTTTAACATAAAGATTTTTAAATAGACTTAATGTATGTTTATATACAATAATTTATAAACCTAAATTATATTTACTAACTATTAGAATTATTAGAATTATATGCTTAAAATAAATAAACATTTTAATTTATATATCTATTACAAATCCGATTCATATTTGAATTAATTACATCTAAAAATTTAATGTGTTTTTAATAAAATAAAATTAACATGTAATTATAATAATTATAATTAATCAAATTATGTTATAATTGTTATCTTACTTAACTTAAAAATCCTAGCGAAATTTTATCTGTGAAGTTAAACGGTGAACCAGAATCAATTGAATCAGATCTATTTATCACAACATGACTTCTCCTTACGTCGTCTTTAAAAATAGGATTGACAATAATAAAAGGCGTATTTTGATCAAACGCAAATTTTTTCTTTTCCTTTGTACTCATATTTAAAAAACCAAAATCAGTAGATGACGAATTAGCGTTTGCGATTTTTTCCAAGGAAGGAAGTTTGCAATTAAAGATACTCGTCTTGCCATATTCTTCGATATGGTATTCGATATTAAAGAATCTTGGGAATCTTCTTGGTCTAAATAAAGCTCTAAATTTAATTTAAATATTTTACAGCACCATCAGTAGGAATATTATCTCTAATCCATGATTATGAACCATCGAAAAAATTCCGGTATCATCAGAAAAGTCAAAGAACATATACTTTTGAACAACAACCATGGCAATATAGCATATCGTGTAGACTGGAATGAGAATCGAGAAGAAACTGATAAATATTTAAATAAATAGATTGCATTTTAAAATATTTTTTACAATAGCATTTTTATTTTCAATGCAAGTGCTGGTAAATATTCAGGTGCTAGAATACTCGCGTATAGAAATTTTGATTTCAAAAATTTGATAGACTGCGAAGCTTTGTATATGCAATATCCAGAGAGAAAACAGTATAACAGGAAGTTTTTTAGTTCTGAAGTTTCGAACTATTAATATTTTATATTTTTATTATAAAATACCCTCCAAAATGTCCTACCAACCATAATATCTATTATCTTATCGAAACATAGGAAGAAATAAATAATTATGTAGATAGCCACAAATTGCCTCGTTTCGATTCTTGTTAATTCTGTCTTGTGAATTTGCCATCCGCTGGACACTAAAATTGCTAAAAACCAAAACAGGGTCTTATATATCGCCCATAAAGCACTTATTATTGTATCCAAATAAACTGTGACTAAAAGAGCACTTGCATCGGTATCTGATTTATTAGCATATTTAATGTAATATATAATCATGGGTGATAAAAACAATTTTATGTAAGGAAGAGATGATAATATTTTTTGTAAGTGAGATATCTGATTACTGTGGAATTTCATCAAAATATGCCAGTATACAGTTGTAAAGAGGATTACTATTGCTAGTGTAATACTAAGAATGAACAAATAATTTTCAGGAAAAATTTTATTGGAATTAGTGTCTAAATTAAGTAATCATAATATAAAAAAATTATACACGCTATTCTTATGAAAATATTTGAAGTCTCACTTACGACATCATATTCTTGTAAAGTATGGAAATCGTCTTCCTCTGCGATGAATATAGGAATGTTCTGTATATTATATGATTCTGAACTTAGTCTGATGTCTAAAATTAAAGCATATACGTCATTAGGTATATTTGTAATAATATATTTTGTTATAGAATCCATGACATCAAATTTGTCTATTAAAAGTATCTTAATAATTATTAAGTAACCCTATTATATAACATATATACCCAACGACTGTTGTAGTATCCTTCATACTTATCTACTATTTCTAAAAATCTGTCGATAGAAGAGACATATATCACTTTTCCAGATTTATTTATGTCGATTAATTTATCCGAAGGCAGATATTTGTCATATATCTCCATTTCAAATTGTTTGATAATGTAGTAATTGTCTGTAATTTTCAAAGTTGCCAAGGGTTTTTCTTTAGTTAGGATTAATTGGAATAAAACAAAGAATATAAGAATAAACATTTATTAATTAATATTAAATTAATTTTAGTATTATTATAGTATATATTAAGTAATTATATACTTTCACACTTGAGTTAATTTAATATAATAATCTTGTGATAGACTCTAACAGTGTATTATATTATTAAAATAAATTACATCAATAGTCGAGTCTTAAATTAGATCCAGGTTTTTCTTCCATAGCTCGAGTTTATATTTAAACTCCTTTACTACTTTTAATTTATACTCTTTTCTTCTCAATAATATAAAATTTATTTTTCATATTTAATATAAACATAACTTAAATGGAGGATTTAGGAAATTACCATAGAACCGAAGACGATTATGAATACAGATTAGACAACGACGAATATTATATGAACGATGGACATATTTCTAATTCTGACGAAAAAGAACTAATCTACAATGAAAACATAGGATATAATAACATTGATAAATTATTTGACGAGAAGTCTCTAGAAACGGAAGTGTTTGAAATAGAATTTAAAATCTATGATAAGAATAAGAAAAATGTAATTATGATTCTATTATATAACACATTGTTAGATGCGCATAATCAAGGTAGATCTTGAAAAACTTTCTTATAGAAAGCCATACCTTGGTGGTTACATTAACAAAAGAAATGGTTCATACTATCTTCATTCTTATTCTCAGACAGATCAATATAAAAATCCCCACAAAATCAAAAACGAAAGAGAGGTCCAAACACAAATTCAGCAGACACGCAGTACTAAAATGTTAAGAGAATTCGGCACCCAGATGGAATTCATAGGACTCTACATTGACCCAAGACAAGATAAAGTTATGACCCCCCAGAAATATTTCGATTCTAATGAATGGGAAGCCAGACTTTTTTCAACTGTTCTATATCTTCAACGAAGATCTCGCGGTTTTCTTGCTAAGAAAGAAGCTGCAATGTTTAGAAAAGAAAGAGACGATCGTCAAAGAGCCAAGGAGAAAAAAGAAGAAGAGGAAAAATTAAAGGAAGAACTCAAGAACAAAAAAGAAATCGAACGAAGAATGCATCCAAAAAGTGGGAATGATTTTGTTTTGTTAAGAAAAGAGCTTGATTCGTGGGTTAAAAGCGAAACTCTAAGAATAAAATCTTCTAATCTAAGCGAAGAAGATAAAACTATTGCTTTGCAAGAATTACTTCATAAAGAAATTTCTTTACTTCAAACCATTGAAAAATTAAAAATCTCTGCAAATAAAGAAAATCGGACTGAAAACATTCAACAATTTTTGAAAAAAATGTCGGCTGATAAAAATTGGCAGTTAAGTGACGGCCATACAATAAAAGTTGCAACAGTTTTAACTAAGACAGCAGAAAAATTAGAAGAGCAATTTAAAAATTTGAATTCTTCAACATCAGTTGATCTAAGACTTAAAAACCTATTGGAATTCAAAAAACTTATGGAGAGTTACTACGAAGAACATAGATGCAGTTTGATCCAGGAGATAATAGTATTAATTGAAAGAGAGTCAGACATGTTAGGAAGAGGAAGGCCAGAATCATCTTTGGAAGGTAAGTTTAAATAATAAACGAATATGTAAATTACTTTCAGGCTTGAGACAAAGATTGAATAATTTATATTTGAATTTCATTGAGACCCCTTTGTTTAACCCAGAAGCTGCAAGATTTCAAATAATTCCAAAGGACTATTTAATGGATTTGTATAAAACTAAAAAAGGAGACAATTAATAAAATGGTTAAAATTACCTATTTCCATATGATTAATAAAGAAATTAATATATATATTTAACTAAAATTAAATATAATAAATTTAAATTTCAAATTTAAAAAATGGGAAATTATAACTCATATTCAAATTTGTTTACAGAAGATAAAAGGATCCTTCTAAACACTGGTATAAATTTAGAACTCTCTTCAATTAAACATGAAAATGATAAAGATTTATTGCACTTATACCAATATGGAAAATATGAAGAAACGAATCGACGTTATCTTGTTGATATTATCATTGATTTAAAAAACGAAAATTTAAGTGTGGGTTATTGTGTAAGAGATAAATATGACGTTTCAAATATAATTCCTTCGAATCATAATTATAAATCAGACTTTATTTATTCATCTGAAAATAGTATCATCTACGTGAATCCTCAGAATAATAGTGAATATATAATAAGAACCGATGATAAAATTCATAAAAAATTATTTTGGTCCCAATTACAAGAGAATGAATTGATTAGTATAGATATAGAAAACAATCTTGAAGTCATTGACATGAATAAGAGCAGTGCATATAAAAATAATAATTACCACAAACATGCTCTAAGCATTAGCAACTTTGACTCTACAATAATCGATGCGTGTATGTTAGAAAATTCACCATACACTAATTGTGTTTGTTTGTCAACGAGTGATGCCCATCTGCTTATATACGATTATAAGAATAAATGCTTAGTTGATAAAATGAAAACGAATAAAATAGTAGACAATATCTCCTTCATGACTTTAAATATGACAAGAATGTCCTGTAGTGAATATAATAGTGATATAGTATACATTCATGATTTTAAGAAATTTGATAAACCGTTGATTAACTTTACAAGCCTCAAGCATGAGGAAACAGTTGATATTAATAATTCCATTATACTGAAGCATTCTTGGATACCTAATCATTCGTAAAAGATTATTTTTGATTATATCTAATTTATTAGGAAATACCTTATGTCATTGAATTCAAATTCCAAGTGCTTGTTTTTTTATTATGTTGATTTTCTCAACGAAAAAATACAAAAAGATTATTCCTTGAAACATGTGAATGAAGGTATCCTCTCTAAAGACAACATCATAAGGAATTATTACAGTACAGAAAACTATTTAATGTTACAATATGAGAGGGAAATAGAAATTTTCTCATTTTCAGAATACTTAAAAATATTTTAATTTAAACAAAATATAATTTACGTATAATTGATTAAAAAGTTTTATTTATAAAATCACATTAAGAAAGAACTTTTCTCCGATTGAGTTTTACTATACTGAAAATACTTATCAAATGTTTTAAATCGTCCTCTTTTATTTTATCTTGTAATTTCTGATCAGGATAAGAGTCAATTTGGAAACATTTTATTATCAAACATACGACAAGAATAATTGTCAATCCGATAAAAATTCCATTTATGATGTTCATGTGATATTTTCCATTTTCACATTGAAGCTTAGTGCCACATTTATTAGTCGTCAAACAACAAAACTCGCATTCTTCGGGTTTACAAGTATTAATTGGAATTTTCATACGAAAAATGTCGTTTATCTTATTTTCGTTTTTATTAGTTTCGTTTAGTGGAGTAGAAGGAACCTCAACTGTGAATTTTACTCTGTTTTGATTCTTTTCACATTTTTCTGAATTTAAATGATTACATTCTGCTAATGCGAATGAGTCGTCAGTTTTTTCTGCGGATGTGTTTCTTATATGTATAAGTATTAAAAATAAGAGAAACTTCATTAGAAAATTTATTTTAATATAATTATTTATTTATCTAACAAAGAGCATAAACAAGCCATAAAAATTATCATTCCAAACCATGAGTTAGCCTTAAAGTGTTTAAGGCAACTCAATGGAGAGTTCAAATCAACTTGGTAGATTGAATAAAATTGAAATAAAGTGCCTAAACCTAAAAGTCCATAAGTGACATTTGTAACATTTTTATTTTTATTATTTGATTTCTTTTTAGAATAATAAATCGCAAGATAAAATAAATACATCATCAAAATTGTAAACAGCCCGAAATAAATTTTGGAATTATCACCAAAGAATATGGCAGTACTTTTAACACTGATTTTTATATCATCCGATTTATCCATATGAGCGTAGATAGTATCGTAAATCAAAGTCCATAATATACCGGCTGAGTATAATGGAACAGCTATTTCAAATGGGATTACTCCAGTTATGCTAGCTAATCCTACGATTATACCAGAATTGAAAGCAAGTCCAAGAAAAAATTGGGGAAAGTGAGTAACTCTTTTCATATATGGGTATATGCAAACTATCGGCATTATTCCCAGTCCTGCATAAATTGAATTTAAAGGTAGCTGCAGCAGAATCCACAAACTAACAGCTAAATGCGCAGATAAGAATATACTTGCTTGCTTGTATGTTAGCTTGTTATTTGCTAATGGTCTATTTGCAGATCTTATAACTTTGCTGTCTATATTCTTATCCCACATATCATTTATTATACAACCACTGCTTCTCATCAAAACTGAACCTGAAAAATAAAGTGCTAAACATTTAAAATAAAGGACTGAGAGTCCTGGTGAGCCTAATGTAAGTCCCCATGTGCATGGCCAGAATAGTAACATATAACCTACCGGTCTATCATATCTTCCTAGTTGTAAATACAGTTGAATCTTTTCTGGTAATCTTCCAATTAAAGTAAAATTTTGTTTTTGTTTATCAACTATTTCAGGATTGTATTTATTTTCTAAAGATATTTTTTCGAAATCATCTTTTGTATTTAAATTAGATTTAGATAATTTAAGAAAGCTTTTAGTTTCAAATTTAGTGAGGGATTTTTTATTTTGTATTCCAAATTTAAAAAATTTCATAATAATTTATCATTAATATTTTTAATAAAATACAAAAATTATTTAATCTTATTTAATTAAATTTATAATACAAAAATTTATTTTATTAACCTGAATATAATAAATTCTAATTTATTTCTTTGTATTGTTTGGATGTAAATACGATAAAATATTTTAAATTTTGAAATAAGTTAGTTGGTAATATTAGCAAACATAGTTTGTAGAAATGCATATTTCTGTGTTGAGAATATTAAAACTTATTAGAATTGTTTATCAAATAATTAAACTTATAAAATTATAATAAAAATATTGTGGTATTTACAAATAAATTAAACATATTCCCATATTGTGTTTTAATTAAGAAATCTTTAATATTTTAAAATTAATTCCTTTCATTCATATTAAGCCCATCTCTTTAATTTAATAAAGTTATACCATTATATGAGTAAAAACATAAAGTTAAAATATAAATACCTCCAAGATTAAATAATTTTTTTATC